>OJMH01002635.1_pt1 | contig 14656 bp, 11 predicted proteins | sample 1597111 | NCBI WGS metagenome assembly OJMH01 (sample SAMEA2452115, study PRJEB22498) | human gut metagenome | reverse complement strand
GATCCTGCCGTTCGGCAGATCTGACGAAAACGCGTCTTCACCGTCCATATCGGCGCCCGCGATCGTATATCCCATTGCTTTCAGGGTATCCGGCGTGTCTGCGTCCGCATGAATTATTTTCACTTTTACTATCGCCGACATGGTGCTTCTTACTACTTTGCCGGAAAACACATCTACGCAATCCTTGATATAGACGTCGCCGAAGCCTGCGGCGCATGCTGTACGCAGCAAAGTGCCGATATTGCCGGGATCGCGCAGCCCGTCGAGGAACAGCGCCTTATCGCAGTATGACGGAACGGGGGCAGGTTTTCTGACGATAGCGGCTACGCCCTGAGACGTTACCGTTTCGCATACGGATGCGAGCAGCTCGTCCGAAAACACCACGGGGTTCGGATATTCGTCGGCAAGCGATGGCGACGTAACGATCTCCCGTACCAGTTCCGGCGCGAAATTCAGCACGTCGGATACTCCTCGTTTGCCTTCGACCACGAATAAGCCCGTTTCATCTCTGTATTTTTTTTGTGAAAGAGAGCGCAGAAGCTTAGCTGTTTTATTCGACCTTGAAGTGATGATCATATAATCAAACCAAAAACAGAAGCCGTCCGGGCTTCTGTTTTATTCGGTTATTGTGCAGCCTTTGCCTTTTCCGCGAGCTTAGCAAACGTAGCTCCGTCGGTCACGGCTATATCAGCAAGCACCTTTCTGTTGAGTTCGATGCCGCTTGCTTTGAGCCCGTGCATGAATTTGCTGTAAGACATACCGTTGAGTCTTGCCGCTGCGTTGATCCTTGCGATCCAAAGTCTGCGGAAATCTCTCTTTTTACGGCGACGTCCGATGAATGCATACATCTGGGACTTCATCACGGCTTCGCGGGCTATCCTGTAGGAGCGGGATTTTGAACCGAAGTAGCCCTTAGCGAGCTTCATTATCTTTCTGCGTTTTTTAAGTGCGTTTACGCTTCTCTTTATTCTCATAAGAAATTACCTCCTGCCCTGCAGCATTACTTTTACCGTCTTGGATTCCTCTGCGGAAGCAAGGTACGCTCCCTGACGGAGCTTCATCTTTCTCTTACTGTCTTTCTTGGTCAGAATATGATTTTTATTCTGATAATTGCGTTTTACTTTGCCGCTCTTGCTGACGCGAAAACGTTTCTTCGCGCCGCTGTGGCTCTTCATTTTAGGCATATCTGTTGACCCTCCGTAAAGTTTATTTTCAGATCTGTTTTTTGGGTGCAAGTATCATGAGTATGTTGCGTCCTTCCGTGGTCGGAGCTTTTTCTATAACGCATACGTCTTCTATGATACCGAAGAACTCGTGCATGACTTCAACGCCCAGTTTGGCGTGAGCCTGCTGCCGTCCTTTCATTCTTATAGAGACCTCTACCTTGTTGCCCGCAACGCAGAACTTAGCTGCAGCGCGAGCTTTGGTTTCAAGGTCGTGCCTGTCGATGGTCATGGAAAGCCAGATTTTTTTGAGTTCGTTCTGCTTCTGGTTTTTCTTGGCTTCCTTTTCTTTTTTGGACTTTTCGAATTTGTACTTGCTGTAGTCCATCAGCTTGCACACGGGCGGTTTCGCCTGCGGGCTGATCTTGACAAGGTCGAGATTATGCTCGTCTGCGATCCTGTTCGCCGCTTCCGCGCTCATGATACCGAGCTGTTCGCCGTTTTCGCCGATAAGGCGCACTTCGCGATCGCGGATCCTCTGATTGATTTCCACCTCGGGCTGCTTGTTTATAATGGTTGACCTCCATAAAAGAATGAGCGTGAAAACAAATCTCACGCTCATTACCAATGATATCGAATATTATCAAAACGGTTATGAATTTTGCGTTACCGTTCCGAGCATGCCCGAACGGTGAGATAAAGATCTGCTTTCAACACAAAATATTATATGCGATATATTCCCGTTTGTCAACCGTTTTTATTCAGTTTTCCGAAGAAAAAGTTTCGATCTCGCGTCTTATCCTCGTTACGAATTCATCGAACGACATGCTGCCGAGGTCTCCCGCTCTCCGTCCGCGCACGGATACTTTGTCCTCCTCTGCCTCGCGGTCGCCGATGATCAGCATGTAAGGCGTTTTTTCGAGCTGCGCTTCTCTTATCTTGAATCCTATTTTTTCGTTGCGCAGGTCGGCTGTCGCACGGATGCCGAGCGCCTGCAGACGGCTTACGGTCTCTTTGCACTTGTCGGCAGTTCTGTCTGTGAGCGCGAGTACTTTGACCTGATTCGGGGACATCCATACGGGGAATGCGCCCGCGTATTTTTCGATGAGCATCGCGATGGTCCTCTCGTAACTTCCTATGGAAGAACGGTGTATGACCATAGGACGTTTACGCGTGCCGTCTTCCGCGATATAGAACATATCGAATCTCTCTGCTGCGCAGAAATCAAGCTGTATCGTTATTATGGTATCTTCCTTTCCCCATACGTTGCGTGCCTGGAGATCGAGTTTGGGTCCGTAGAACGCCGCTTCGCCGTCTGCTTCCACATAGTCGATGTGCAGGTCGTCGAGTATTTTCTTCATAAGAGCCTGCGTTTCCGTCCATGCCTTGGGATCGTTGATGTATTTTTTCTTGTTTTTCGGATCCCACTTCGAAAAGCGGAAAGATATCTCGTCGGATATGCCGAGGCATTTCTCCATATAGAGGATAAGCTCGAATACCCCTTTGAATTCTTCTTCTACCTGTTCCGGGGTACAGATTATGTGTGCTTCCGAAAGCGTGAACTGGCGGACGCGCGTCAGTCCGTGCATTTCGCCGCTGCTTTCGTTTCGGAAAAGCGTGCTCGTTTCGTTATATCTGCAAGGCAGGTCCCTGTAACTCTTTATTCCGTTTTTATATATGAGATACTGGAACGGACACGTCATGGGCCGGAGAGCCATGACCTCGTCGTCCATTGCTTCGTCGCCGAGTACAAACATACCGTCTTTATAATGATCCCAATGCCCGGAGACTTTATAAAGATCGCTCTTTGCCATATACGGCGTTTTTGTGAGCATGTATCCGCGCCGTGCTTCTTCATCTTCAACGAAACGCTGAAGTATCTGGAACAGCTTTGCTCCGTTGGGCATGAGCAGCGGAAGCCCCTGACCTACGAGTTCATCGGTCATGAATATGCCGAGCTCTCTTCCGAGTTTGTTGTGATCGCGCTTTTTTGCTTCTTCTATGGCGTTGAGATATTCGGTCAGCTCGGATTTTTTCTCGAATGCCGTTCCGTATATGCGCGTGAGCATTTTGTTCTGCTCATTGCCGCGCCAATAAGCGCCGGTGATCTGAGTGAGTTTGAAGCATTTTACTTTACCCGTGCTCATAAGGTGCGGTCCTGCGCAAAGATCGACGAAATTTCCCTGCGTATACAGCGTTATCTCGCTTCCTCTCGGAAGATCTTCGATAAGCTGGAGTTTATATATCTCGTCGAAACCGCGCATACGCGTAAGCGCCTGTTTGCGAGTGACGACGCTGCGTTCGATGGGAAGATCTGCTTTTATGATGGACTCCATCTCTTTTTCTATGCGCGGCAGATCGTCCATGGTTATGGGCGACGGAAAATCAAAATCATAGTAAAATCCCGTTCTTATCGCCGGACCTATGGCAAGTTTTGCTTCCGGATAGAGATTTTTGACTGCCTGCGCGAGTATATGAGCGCATGTATGGCGATAAGCGTCTCTGCCTTCTTCGTCTTTGAACGTCAGTATCTCGAGCGTGCAGTCGCCGTCTATCGTGCGCCCGAGATCTACGGGCTTGCCGTTCATTTTGGCGATCAGCGCGTTGCGCGCAAGACCTTCGCTTATTTTGCGCGCCACATCGATGATCTTTTCTCCCTGTTCGACTTCCATCGTCGATCCGTCTTTGAGGGTTACAGTCATTTTTACCTCCGTATCTGCCCGCTTATTGCGGAAAAAAATAAGTCCTCAAGCATGAGCTTAAGGACGATGTTTCAAATCGTGGTTCCACCTTATTTCATCGCCTGTGCGGCGACCTTATTGACGCGTCCGTCGCGGACGCGGTGCGTTTCGCTCCGCAGGTGGTTTCATTCCGGCGGTACGTGCGTCCGTTTCAGCCTTTGCAGACACTCTCTTCTCCGTATCGTTGCCCGTTATTACTTGTCCCCGGATATGCGAAAATTCATTTGTATGGATATTTTAGCGCATAAGCGGTGCAATGTCAAGTATAAAACGGCTCGATTTTCAAAAAATCGCTGCAAATAAGGACGTCGGGCGGGTTTTAAAGCGATCGGATCAATAATCCGGGGCGCTGTTTGCCGGTCCGCGGGACGGAAAGATCGTTAATATGCGTTGCCCGTGCGCGGACAGACATCGCTGCGGATTCCGTCCGGCAGTTTTATCTGCTTTTCGAAAAATATTCTTCGTATATCTCGGCATAATCCCCTATGATCTTGGACGCGAACAGACATATAAGTTCGCCTGCGCGCATGGGGAATCTGTCGGAATAGACCGTGTGTCCGAAGTATTCGTTTATCGTATTCATTCTGCCTTCGTCCGTACATTTGCATATGGCGTTTCTTATCGCTCGCTCCACGGCGGCTCCCGATTTATTTGCGTCTTTTCCCACGTCGGCATATAGTTTGCAGATCGATAAGCCGCGTAATCCGCGTTTGACAGCCAGGCATACGGATTCGAGTATGTAAGTGTACCCGGCGGTATTGGGATAAATCCCCATACCGGTGAGATATTCCGACATCGCTTTTACGGTGAATTTTTCGAGATCATCCGTCATTGATCTATCCTCCGCATATTTTTTCGTAATGTGCTGTCATATTATATCATTTGTTTGCAAGATTGTCAATGAATGCGTTTATTTTATACGAAATTCTACAATATTCGTTCATATTCGAGTAATAATAGACTTTATTCGACATATTTCATACATAGCGGTCGGCTTTATTTAAGTTCTACGATCGTGACTCCCATATCTCCTTCTCCGTAACGGCCGTATCTGAACGATTTTACCGCCGGATGAGACCGGAGAAATGTCTGTATGCCCCTGCCGAGCGCTCCCGTTCCTTTTCCGTGGACTATGCGCAGTTCGGTAAGACGCATATCCGCAGCGTTATCCAACCACGGCTCGATCGTATCGACGGCATCCGCAACGGTCTCTCCGATCACGTTAATTTCGCGTGTAACGGGAGACGCCGGGGCGGACGGCGCAGGCTGTACGTGAGCGCTGCGTCTGCGCGTCTGTGCGGGAGACGAGACGATCACAGGCTTCGCGAGATCGGCGAAGCCGACTTTTATGCTTTTTCCGAGGCAGTTCACTTCGGCTTCTCTCTTGTCCTTTCGGATCTTGGCGACATATCCTTCAGCCCCGATGCTTTTTATCACTACTTTCGCTCCGGGGACGATCTCGCTTTCCCCGATGTCCTCGGTAAGCGTGCTGCCGGTCGTTTCGCCGCCTTCGTATGCGAGCGCTTCAAGCCTTTTGAGATCGCGTTTTGCTTTGAGGAGCGCGCGTTCGTCCGCTTCCTTCAGTTCTCGCTTGATTTCTTCTACTATATCGTTTGCTTTGTCTACGGCTTTGTTGACGAGACGTTTTGTTTCTGCTTTTGCGTTTGCATTGATTCGTTCGAGAGCTTCGTTTACTTTTTTTTCGTCCGCAGCTATTTTTGCAAGGCGTCTTTCTGCGGCTGCTTTTGCCTCCTCGGCCAGCGTAAGCTCTTCTTCCGCTCTCGCTTTGAGCGTAAGAGCTTCGGAAAGCAATGTTTCGTAATTTTCCGTGCGATCCATGGACCGTCTTGCGGTCGCAAGTATTTTATCCGGCAATCCGAGAGCTTTCGCCGTTTCGAGCGCATTGCTCACGCCCGGATATCCCATCAGTATCTTATACGTCGGTTCCAGGGTGTCGGGATCGAACTGCATGCCGGCGTTCAGGATCTTTCCGCTTGCCATCGCGTACTCTTTGAGCTTGGGGTAGTGCGTGGTAATTATCGCTTTTGCTTTTGTTTCTGCGATGTATTCCATAACGCCTATACCGAGAGCGGCGCCTTCGTCGGGAGACGTACTGCTCCCTATTTCGTCGAGAAGTATAAGACTCTCGTTCGTGAACGACGTCATTATCTCTGTCAGATTTTTTATGTGCGATGAGAATGTTGAGAGGTTCTGGCTTATATCCTGATCGTCGCCTATGTCGCAGAATATCCTGTCAAATACCGCCATCTCGCTGCCTTCTTTGCACGGTATGAGAAGTCCGCATGCGAGCATTGCGGATAACAGTCCGACGGTTTTGAGCGAAGCGGTCTTGCCTCCGGTATTCGGTCCGGATATGAGCAGTATGTTTTTCCCGTTTCCTACTTCTATGTCTATCGGTACTACGCGGTCCTTCGGTATCAACGGATGTCTCGCTCCTTTGAGCGACACTTTTCCCGCATGATTGACGGCGGGTCGGATCGCGTCTATCGAATCGCCGTATCTCGCCATCCCGAAGTACGTGTCGAGCAGAGCAAGGCGTTCGGACGCATCTTCTATGTTGTCTGCCTGTGCAAGGACTCTTTCCGAAAACACTCCGAGTATACGTTCGATCTCTCGCTGCTCGTCGCCTTCAAGTCTGACTATGTCGTTGTTCATGGATACTATCTCGAACGGCTCTATATACATTGTGGATCCGGTCGCAGACTGATCGTGCAGCAATCCGGGCACGCTGCCGCGGCATTCGCTTTTCACCGGCAGAACGTATCTTCCTCCGCGCACGGTGTAAAAGTTATCTCTAAGGTATGACGAGTATTCGTTGCTGCGGGTATACGACGCGAGTTTTTCCGTGAGCTTGTTCCTCATCGAGCGCAGTCTCGCTCTTATGTCGCGAAGCGTGTCGCTTGCCGCGTCGCTCATTTCCGTATCTGAAATTATATCCCGGCGGATATCGTCTTCCAATGTTTTATCTGCGAAAATACGGAGCGCGATATCCTTGATCTTGTCGACATCTTCCGGATATGTGCCCATTGCGGCTTTTGCAAGACGTCCGCTGCGAAGTACGGTGGCGGCGCTCAGCAGTTCTTTCATCGAAAGTATTGCTCCCGCCCGTACTTTTTCCAGTATCTCGTCGGTATCGTCGAAACTTTCCACTCCGCCGTATCTGTATTCGGAAAGCAGGCGTTCGGCCTGCGACGTGAGAGTCAGCCTGTCTGCGATTTCGTCCGGATCTCCCGACGGACGCAGCGATGAAATGCTTGCTTTTCCTTTTGGCGACACGGCATAAGACGCAGCCGTATTTAGTATTTCGTCGAGCTCGAGAGTGCGAATGGGATCGTTCATGTCATTTTACTCCTTTTCCCCATCTTCCGTAAGTTTCGCTTTTTTCGTCAAAACGCAGTGAGTACGGATCGATAAGCGCTTCGAGCGCCTTCGCTTTGTTTACGCAGCGGGCGTCGATAAGAATGCGCGTGTGTATTTCTTTGTTGAGTTTCGATGAGATATTGCGTATGCGGGAATTCAGAAGTTCAAAGTAGCAATAGTGCAGCTTTCTTCTCCTGAGCATCATCACGTTGCCCGTTTCATCTTTGAGAGTCATACCCTCGCTCATGCAATTTCCGCATTTTTGCCCGAGCTGTCGCGCCGGACAATGCGTAAGATTCATCAAAGTTTCACGTGCGTAAACGGTGACGATGTCTCCGCGTTCCGCTGCAGCGGCTTCGGACGGCAGTATCCGCGTTACGCCGAACACGTCCGATAACGTATTCATACCGCTCCCGAGCAGAAGCTTTTCGTCGCCGAACATTTCGAGCGCATAAACATTGTTCGCCACGTATCCGTCGAAAATCTTACTCTGCTTAATTTCGAGCAATATGTCGCAGTCTTTCCCGCGGGCTTCGACCGGAAGCTCGAGCAGGACCGGTACGTTTGCCCTGTGCGCGAAACGGGAGCATGCGGCGGCGTCGAATATGGACGGCGCGTATATGATGATGTCTGCCGAGTCTAACAGCTCGCCCGAAGTGCGTTCGTCGGCTCTCAGGATCCGGCAAGATAACGGAAGATCGTAATTTTTCAGCACTATGTCAGACATAGTACCATGATTTTTTACGGATAATTTTTCATAACTTGTTTGCATTTGCATGCTGTCGCATGCGCGTATCGCTTTTTCGATGCGCTCGCACATCGCGGCGCTGCGTGTAAGCCGCAGTTCGTCTCCGGGGCGAGCGTCGCCGGAAAGTATGATCTCTTTACCGTTGCATATCGCACTTCCCGTCTCTCTGCCTTTTCGCAGGATCTTGAAACCGTCTCCCGCGCGGGCTTTGTATACTCCGGAAGGGATGATCTTTTTTCCGCGTACCGATGCTATGCGGGCGGCATGCGAGCCTATGTTGCTTTGGGTCACTGGCCATACGATATCCGGCTTATCGCCCGAAACGTATGCCTTGGACATGTCTCCCCGGTTAAATGCCGTAAATACGTCCGTCATATCCGGCCGTTCTCCTTTCAGCGCTCGTTTATATGCAGAAGCTATCGTTCCCGCATATTCCGGACTGCGTAACCTTCCCTCTATTTTCAGTGAGTCTATGCCGCAGTTTCTGAGTTTATCGAGATCGTCTATGAGACAAATATCTTTCGCCGACAGCATATATCCGCCGATCTTGCGTCCGGCGCCCTCGAGTACGTATTTTTTGCGGCATAGCTGAAGACACTTCCCTCTGTTCCCGCTGTATCCGGATACGAGTGCGGAAAAATAGCAATTGCCGGAGAAGGATATGCAATGCGCTCCGTGAACGAAACATTCCGTCTCTATCCCGACGGCTTTTGCCTTTTTCATGTCTTCGGGCAGTGTTTCCCGGGAAAATATCACGCGGTCGAATCCTGCCCGCTTTGCGAAGGCGGCGCCGTAAGCGTTGTGTATGCCCATCTGCGTACTCGCGTGCAGCGGCATATCCGGCAATTCTTTTCGTATCGCGGCAGCAAGCGCCGGATCCTGGATGATGAATGCATCGATGCCGGCATCTGCCGCGTCCTTTGCCGTCCTTACCGCGCGCGCCATTTCGGACGGTTTTACGATGGTGTTCAGTGTCAGATATACGCGTACTCCTCTGTCATGGCAATATGAAACGGCAAGGCGGAGTTCGTCGCTGCCGAAATTATCCGCCTTGCTTCTTGCATTAAAATCGCCCGAGCCGAGGTATATCGCGTCGGCTCCGGAAGCGACCGCGCTTTTAAGCGCTTTCATATTGCCTGCCGGAGCAAGTATTTCCATTTTGCCTTACCTGAGAGTTGCTCCGCATTCCGATGCGAGCGCAAGTATGACTGCATCCGTCATGGCCTGCACTTCTGCGTCGCTCAGCGTTTTTTCGGGAGATCGGAGCCTGAGCGAGAATGCTACGCTCTTTTTTCCCTTTTCTATCTGCTCTCCGCGATACACATCGAAGAGAGATACCTTTTCGAGGTCGCTGCCGCATGCGGTTTTTATGGTGCGGATGAGTTTTCCTACGGGGCATTCGTCGTCCACTACGACCGCGAGATCGCGGTTGACGCACGGGTATCTCGATATCACGGAATATTTTGCGGTCTGTTTTCCGCGCGCGAGCAGCGGTTCGAGATCCAATTCCGCTTCATATACTTTTGCCGATATGCCGTAACTTTCGGCTGCAGTCGGATGCAGTTCTCCGAAACTGCCTATGACGGAGCCGTCAAGGATTATATCTGCTCCTATGCCGGGATGCAGATACGGCTCTTTGGTATATGCCAGCTCCGTGTTCGTTCCGAAATATGCAAGAACGGCATTTACGGCGTTTTTGAGCGTATAGAAGCTTTCTCCTTCTCCCGAGAACGTTATCGAAAGATGCGACTTTTCTTCGGGCTGTTTGCCGTCTTCGACCGGGATATATACGCGTCCGATCTCAAAAAGCCTGAATTTATCGTTGCCTCGCGAAAGATTGAGCGCCGCTGCCGTGAGCGCGTTGTGAGTGAGCTGGGTGCGCATCATGGACGTGTCTTCGCCGAGAGGGTTCAGCAGCTTTATGCAACGCCTGCGGGCATCGTTTTCCGGAAGCATGAGCATATCCGCGGCTTTGCTTCCGATGAATGAATAACTCATCATTTCGAATATGCCCTGACCGCATAATATGTTTTTTATGTCTGCGATCGCTTTGTCCTTTTCGTTCTCTCCGCCTATCGTGCATGCGGCGTTTTTAAGGAATGTGGGCTCGAGATTGTCATAGCCGTAATATCTTATCACTTCTTCGGACAGATCGGCAAAATCCTCTATGTCTTCGCGGCGAAGCGGGATACGGCAGATCAGTTTATCCGTTCTCGCTTTGACTTCCGTTTCGATATCGAGCGAACGAAGTATTTTTTCTATTGTGCGGACGGGAATATCTATGCCGATTATCGAGCATATCTGTTCAGCCGATGTTTCTATGACCTTTTCCTTCGGTCGGTCTTCCCCCGCATCCGAACGCACGTCCACTATCTTGCCGGCTTTCAGTTTATAAATGAGCGCGAGCGCTCTTTCCCTGCCTTCGTCCACGCTTTCGTAATCCACGCCCTTTTCGTATCTGGCGGAGGAATCGGAACGCAGTCCGAGTCTGCGCGACGTTACTCTCACGCTGCGGCGGTCGAAGCGCGCGGCTTCGAGGAATACGGTTTCGGTATCCGTCATTATGCCCGAATATTCGCCTCCCATTATACCTGCTATGGCGACAGGTTTTTTTGCGTCTGCGATCACGAGCATATCGTCCGAAAGTTCGTACTCTTTGCCGTCGAGGGCGGTTATCTTCTCGCCCGCCTCGGCACAACGGACTACGATACCTTTATTGATGAAACGGATATCGAAAGAGTGCAGAGGCTGACCTGTTTCGATGAGCACGTAGTTCGTTATGTCCACGATGTTGTTTATCGAGCGTATGCCTACGAGTTTCAGACGGCGAGCCATCCATTCGGGAGATCTTTCGATCCTGACGTTGCGGATAAGCCTTCCGGTATAGCGCGAGCAGAGATCCGATTTGATCTCCACCGAAGGCATGAATTCACCTTCATACTCGACCGTTTTGTATTTGTTGGAGGGCGGCGTGAATCTGACGTTCATTGCCGCGGCGACTTCTCTTGCAAGTCCTATTATGGACTGACAGTCCGGGCGGTTTGCCGTTACCGAAACGTCGAGGACATATTCGTCAAGACCAAGGATCTTACGTATATCGGTGCCGGGAAGCGTATCTTTCGGGAGCTGAAGCAGCCCGTCGACGTCCGCGCCCTCTATGATAGTGTCGTCTACGCCCAGCTCTTTGCCGCTGCAAAGCATGCCGTAGCTCATGACGCCGCGCAGTTCTCCGGGTCTGATCTCGATCCCGCCCGGCAGTTTAGCGCCCGCGAGCGCGCAGGGTACGACATCGCCCGTGCGGACGTTCGGGGCGCCGCAGACTATCTGGAGTATTTCTTTGCCGGTATCCGCCATGCATATATGAAGGTGGTCGGAATTCGTATGAGGTTTGCAGTCTATTACTTTAGCTGCGACTACGTTCTGTATTTCTTCGCCCGCATACGATATTTCTTCCACTTCGAAGCCTACGCCGAGAAGAGCCTGCGCCACTTCTTCAGGCGTAGCAGACCCTATCGCGGCATATTCTTTAAGCCAGCTCATGGGTAATTTCATCTGTCCCCTCCTTTACCGCCGAACTGCTCGAGGAACCGTATGTCGTTTTCATAAAGCAATTTGATGTGCGGTATGCTGTGTATTATGTTCGTGATGCGGTCTATGCCGAAACCGAACGCAAATCCGGTGTATTCGTCGGGATCTATGCCGCAGGTGCGAAGCACTTTTCGGTTCACTATGCCTGCTCCGAGGATCTCTATCCAACCCGTTCCTTTGCAGATCTTGCAGCCTGAGCCGTGGCATATGGAACAGGATACGTCCACTTCCACGCTGGGTTCGGTGAACGGGAAGTACGACGGGCGGAAACGCACCTTGGTATCGGCACCGAAGAAATGCTTGGCAAAACTGTCGAGTATGCCCTTGAGATCGCACATGGTGATGCCTTTGTCCACCACGAGCCCTTCGAGCTGATGGAATACGGGAGAATGCGTTGCATCGTCGTCATTGCGGAATACTCGTCCGGGCGAGATCATTTTGAGAGGCGGCTTGTGTTCTTCCATATATCGGACCTGTGACGCGCTCGTCTGTGACCGGAGCAGCAGATTGCCTCCGAGAAAGAACGTATCCTGCATGTCGCGCGCGGGATGATCCTTGGGAACGTTGAGCGCTTCGAAATTATAATAGTCCGTTTCTACTTCGGGGCCGTCCATAACATCGAAGCCCATGGACACAAAGAAATCCACGAGTCTGCGGCGCACCGCATTGAGCGGATGAAGAGCTCCCGCCGGTCTGCCTCTGTCTATCGTGATGTCTATTTTTTCCGCAGCCAGACGTTCGGCAAGTTCTTTATCGTGAAGCTCCTTTCCTTTTGCGGAAAAAAGAGCCTCGAGCGCGGAACGGGCGTCGTTCACGAGCTTTCCCATCACGGGGCGCTGTTCGGGTGAAAGTCCTTTCATCCCCTTCATCAGGTCGCTGATCAGACCGCTTTTGCCGAGGTACCTGACTCTGACGGCATACAGCGAACTTTCGGAATCCGCCGCTGCGATCTCTTCTCCGCATTCGCGGGTAAGCTGTGCGATCTTTTCTTCCATTGTTCCTCCGTTGGATAAAATATAAGGCCGTCCGTAAAAGGACGACCCTGACGATCGTGTTACCACCTTTCTTCGTGCGTGAATTAACCACGCACCTCGTTTCACCTGTTACGCCGGCTGCCGCGCGATCCGTTACTTTTCCGCGGACGGTATTCGCGGATCGGGCTCTGCAGTGAATATCTTTCCGCCGGTCCAGTTTTCTTTCACCTGCCGAAAACTCTCTGGATGGATGTGCGGCGGACTCTTGTGCTGCTTCGTTGCCTTTCTTTTTTTTCATTATATACTTTTTCCGCGGGGTTTGCAAGCGTTTTAAGGCAATAATTCGCTGCCTATGTCTATCTGTCCGAGAGGAACGTCTCCGACTATCACGTTTTCGCATATCATGACGGTACTGCTGTTATCGAAAGCAAGCGAATATCCAGGCAGTACGATGCGCATGTTTACGATTATCTTCATATACAGCCGATGAAGCGTCTGATTTACTCCGGCGTCGGTGAATTCCGAAATGAAGTCCGCATCCACGACGCCGAGATCGAGCACGTTGTATGTAAGTTCCGGACCGAGATCGGACAGCAGCGGTATTCCCGTGACCGTGCCGAGAGGTATCTGCACCCCCTGTTCTTCAAAAGTTTTCATTTCGCTTCGTATGAGCGAAGTGACGCGTCTTGCGAAAAGATTCACTTTTACGCTGTTTATCTGAATAAACGTCACATTTCCTTCGTCGTCGTAGCGGGAGATCACGAAATCGTCATACGTCACGTCATACAGGTGCGATTCCGTCATGTCGTCTATTGCCTGCGAGACCTGCATCCTGGTGCGCTCGGTCACGACCGTCGATATCACGGGCGCTATCCTCAGATAGTAGTATACCGCAACGACGGCTATCGCAACCGCCGCTATTATGATCGTTTTAAGCAGCCTTCTGCGGCGCTTCAGTTTGACGACGCGCATGATAATAATATATATTCCGCGTGCGCCGCCGAGTTGCTATTTGCTTTTCGGCCTAAATATGACGGATACCAGATAGCTTGCGGCGACTGCCGTTCCGACGCCGTATGCGGTTTGTATCAGTCCTCCGGCAAACGCGCCGAGCACGCCGCTTTCCGCCGCGGTTTCTATTGCGCCTTTTGCGAGAGACGCGCCGAAACCGGTTATCGGTACCGCGATACCCGATCGCAGTACGGCGGATAGCGGTTCGTATATTCCTACGGTCTGCATCGCTATGCCCGCGATGAGAAATATCACCAGTATGCGCGCGGGAGTCAGTTTTGTCTTTATTATGAGTATCTGGGCGAGCAGACACAGCAGCCCGCCCGAAGCGAATACCACCGTATATTCCGCCAGCCAGCCCCACCATGTATCCGGAAATATCATAAGTCGTTCTCCAATATTATGCCGTGGCATATCGCGGGGATGGATTCTCCCTGAAATGATGTAGTCGGACTCATCAGCGCGCCCGTTGCCACGAGCAGTATACGATTATATTCATGTTCATGCATTTTTCCGAGCAGGAAGGAGTTGAGTACGCACGCGCTGCATCCGGCGCCGCTTCCTCCCGAATAGCATTCCTGATCGGACGAAAAGATCATTTCCCCGCAGTCCGAATATCTTTGTCCCAGCTCTATCCCGCGTTCGCGGCACAGGTCGCGCAGTATTTCGGAACCGAGCCTGCCGAGATCTCCCGAAAATATCCCGTCAAAATCATCCGGACCAAATCCCGTATCGTCGAAGACGGCAAGTACGGTATCGAACGCTGCGGGAGCCATTGCAGCGCCCATATTGTTGGCGTCCGTTATGCCGTAATCCACTACTCTGCCTATCGTAGCATGGGTTATTGCCGGTCCGTCGCCTTTTGCGCTCAGTATGCTGCAGCCGACGCCCGTTACCGTCCACTGCGCATACGGCGGGCGCTGACATCCGTATTCGAGCGGATATCTGTATTGCCGTTCTGCCGTGGCGAAATGCGATCCTGCAGCGCATGCCGCCGTTTCGTAGTATCCCGCGTTTACGGTAGCGGCAGCAAGCGCCAGAGCTTCCGTC
>OJMH01002630.1_pt1 | contig 14682 bp, 15 predicted proteins | sample 1597111 | NCBI WGS metagenome assembly OJMH01 (sample SAMEA2452115, study PRJEB22498) | human gut metagenome | reverse complement strand
AATAAATATTTTCTTGAGTTTTAATAAATCCATTTTTATTTAAGCTTTTAGAAATTAAATCACTTATAAAAGTATTTATTTTAAAATTAATTTTTTGTATAAGAAATGATTTTTTTATTTTATCCATATAAGAAGGTAATATTTTCATTATTTTTCTTGTATCATTTATAATAAAAGAATATTTAGCATTGATAATAATGTTTTCATAACAAGAATAAACAATATTATTTTTCCATTCTCCTTCATGATAATTTTTACTTACATAATAAACATAATACGTATTATGATCTATTTTAAATTTTGAAAATAATGAATAGTTTCTATTCAATATATCGTTTTCAATTTTATATAATTGCCTAAATTTTCCATTTGAATAAATGATAATATCATAACCAATATTTTGATTAATTTTTGTATTATATTTAATATTTGAAAATGTTTCTTTAAAAATTATGTTTTCATCTAAATATGGACTCTTTTGAGTCATTAATTATCACCTCCATTTATAAAATTAATTATTTTTTTCTTTCCATTTTGTAAGTTTTTCAATATCTTCTATTTGAACTGATGAATGAATTTCACTTAATGATTTATTAACATCATCCATACAAATATATTTCAATTGTGTAATAGAATTACGAATAATAGATATCTCTTCAATCTTGTCTAATAAATTAGTCATATCAGATCCATTAAAGCCTTTTGTTTCTTCAACAATTAAATCAATATCTATATCATCATTCAGTGTAACAATACCTTTTTCTTTAATTTTATTAAATATTTTTTCAATCATATATCTTCTAGCATTATCATCAGGAAGCCCTACATAAATTCTAGTTCCAAATCTTCCTGGTCTAATAAATGCTGAATCAATATCCCAAGGTTTATTAGTCGCTGCAATTAAATAAAGAATATTGCCTGAATCTTTTGAATACGCTTCAATACCTTGAAGTTGCGCTAAAAGTTCACTTCGTAATTGCTTAGCGTAAGTACTCCTTGTATCTTTTTGAGCAATAGAATCCATTTCATCAAAATAAATAACTGCACAAGGAAATTTTCTTGCTTGAGCAAATAATGATCTAACTGCCTTTTCTGTATTACCAGCTCCCTGATGTAATAAATCTGATGGTTTAACAGAACAAAATTTTGCTCCTATCTCATTTGCAATAGCCGCTGCAATCATTGTTTTACCTGTACCAGGAGGCCCAAAAAGTAGCAATCCACCACCATTTTTCTTTTGATACCCTTCAAAAGCTTGAGGATTTTCAAGAGGTAATAAAACTTTAATTTGTACTTCTTCTTTTACTTCTTCTAACCCCGCTACATCATTAAAAGTAATATCAGGCAAACTATCCCATTCAAATTTATATTCTGATTCTGCATTTGAAGCTGTACCATTCAATATTTCATCTTCTGGTGTTTTTTCTTTAGTCTTAATTAATTTTATTTCTGGAAGTTTATTTTCTTTTGCAATTGGTAAATCTTTATATGTTATAGTCATTAAATCTTTTCTAGTAGGATTTGCAATTGATGAAACTCTACGAGATTGTAAAGTAACAATATTTTCAAATAAATTTCTTATTTCTCTACCATTTCCAAATTTTTCATTCCTATTATTATACATATTAAAAATAATCTTTTTAATTAATTTAGAGGCTTCATCATCAAGAATATACTCTTCTTGACTACAAAAGTTTTTAAATATTTCAACTAATTCTTCTGGTGAATAATCATCAAATTTAATAATAGTTTTAAATCTAGATTTTAGTCCTGGGTTGGAATTAATAAATCCTTCCATTAAATTATCATATCCTGCCGCAATAACCACTAAATTTTCTCTACTATCTTCCATAACTTTTAATAAAGTATCAATAGATTCTTGTCCAAAATCATTTTCACCTTTATTAGCTAAAGTATAAGCTTCATCAATAAATAAAACTCCATCTTTAGCTTTATTTAAAACTTCTTTAGTTTTAATTGCAGTTTGTCCCACATACCCAGCCACTAAATCAGCTCGGTCAGTTTCAACAAAATTGGCGGTTTTAGTTATACCGAGTGCACAATAAATTTGAGCAATAATTCTTGCAACTGTAGTTTTTCCTGTACCTGGATTACCTGTAAAAATCAAATGATAAGACATTGGAGGAATGGGAAGGCCATTTTCTCTTCTCATATTAAACACTTTTATTTGTTCAACCCAATCATTAATTTGTTTTTTAACAGAATTAAGTCCAATTAAATTATTTAATTTTTTCAACGCTTCTTCTAAAGGCACTTTTTCTTCTTGGAAAATAACACTATTAGTTTTTTCACTATTTGAAGAAGATATCGTCTCTTGTTTTAAAATAATTTTATTTGCTAATTCAGTAAGTTCAGTTGCCCTTTTAAATCTTTGTTCTTTTAAAGAGCCTTCTGATAATTTAGCAAGTTTTAATAAACTTTCCGCGGAAGCATAAATATTTCTTTTCGCAACTTCATAATTACCTTCTTTCAACGCATTCATTCCTTTTTCATAATAAATATTGAAAGAATCATATAAAAATCTTGTTTCACTCATGTGATCACCTCTTAAACTTGTAATTTAGATTGAATATCATTTATTTTTTTATCAATTTCTTGATCAATATTACTTTCTGAATCAACAGCATCATTATTAATTAATTTATCAATTTCATCATCTGAAATAGATGAATCAATACCATCAAAAGAAGTGATTGACTCACTAGCGGTTTCTAAAAAAGCATCTAAAGCTTGATATTGACCTTCATTATTAGCAATTGCCTTTTCATATGCAGTTTGTGCCTTTACCATATCAATACTTGATGTAATATCTTTCATTTGCTCAGAAATTGTATTCATTCCTCCTACAAAATCACCAATAATTTTATTCATATCATTTAATTGCATTGATATTTCAAAATTAGCAATCATTGCATCAATAACTTTTTGCTTACTTAGACATATTTTTAAACCAGATTTTGCTAACTTATAGGTTTGTAAATCACCTACTAATGTTGCTTTTTTAGCTTTATCTATATAATCTTTTTTAAAATTATCTAGTTTTTGTGATTGACTTTTCATACTAGATAAAGTTCTTTTAATATTAATCTTTGCTTGAATTTCTTTTTCTTTTTGCTCTTGCAGCAATTTTTCTTGTTTAATTCTTTCTTTTTCTAGTCTTCTTTTTTTAAAACTAAACATATTATCCCCTTTTATTTTATAAAATTTTTAAACCAATCAATAATAATTGGTAACCACCCAAAATAACAAATTGCATATCCTAAGGCTAATGCTAATAAAAAATTAAAAATTCTTCCTATAATTTTAAACATAACTATGCTTCCTCACTAACTAATAAATTTAATTTCTTACTAAACTTAGTTTTATTAAACATATAAGTAAATATTTCATCCAATTTATCTTCATTAAACTCTTCATCATCAAATTTTGAATATAAATGAAACTCAAAAAATGTACCTGTTTCTAAATCTTCATCACAAGCAATAAACGATTGAAATATTCCTCTATCGCTTTCAAATTCTGATTTCAAATGCTTATAATCATCAAAGGTAACTGCATTTCTAAATTCATATATACTGGCAATACACCAACCATCATCCATCGTATTATAAAATATTGCAAAATCCGGAATACCATCTACTAAAAAATTGAATTGTATATTAGTACCTTCGTCTTCAATGTTCGTTTCTAATTTAAACTCAACGCGTTTTTTAATAAAGAAATTAATAATTGATTGTGTCATTTTAATTTTATTCATTTGTTTCTTACCTCTAAAAATAATTTTCTATAATTCATATTTTTTTATTTAATAAACATCCTCTATATTTCTATTATCATATAATTAAATTTTTTATCGTTATACCAAGATATTTAGTTCCTATTTCAAGCAAAAAAATATAATTATCAATTTAGTTTCTATACTTGGAATCTATTTTTCTTGCAATGAGAAATTTTTCAATTTTTCTAATTCCTTTTTTACAATAGTAGAACTAACTTGAGACAATGATTCAATAAAATCATTTTGAGTAATTGGAATTATTTTATTTTGTAAAATACTCTTTTTAATTGCAATATCTTTAGTAACATTACATGCTTCAACAACATCTGCACTACTATAACCATCTAATTTTTTGGCAATAAACCTATAATTAACATTATCAATAGGTAATCCATTCATTTCATGAAGCAAAAGATTATATCTAGATTCCTCATTAGGTAAATCAATATAAATTTTCTTATTAAATCTACCAGATCTTAAAAGAGCTGAATCAATATTCCATGGCTTATTTGTTGATGCAATAAGTAATACTGTATTTTTATTTATTTCAAAACCATCCATTTGTGCTAGCAATTCAGATACAACTCTATTAACAGCATTAGAATTATTATTTTCACGATTAGTTCCTAATGAATCAAATTCATCAAAGAAAATAATTGAACGATTATACCTTCTAGCTTCACAAAATAAATCTTTAATCTTTTTTTCAGATTCTCCATACCATTTAGATACAATATCAGAACATTGAATGGAAAAGAATTTTGCATTTATTTCATTAGCAATCGCTTTTGCTATCATTGTTTTACCAGTCCCAGGAGCCCCATACAAAAGAATTCCCCCACCTGAACTTCTTTTAAATACTTTATAAATTTCCTTATATTTAAATGGATAAACCACCATTTGATTAATTAATTCTTTAACATTATCTAAACCAATTACATCATCAAAAGTAACTTTATTATCTACTTCTTTTTCATCTTCAACTACATCTTCTTTTTTTGTAATTGTTTTTCTTTGAGATAATTCATATTCACATCTAAGAACGTCAATTTTATCAATTATATCTAATAAAGGTTCATGATAATTAAAGAATTTTTCAATAGACATTACTTTCTTTTCTTCATAACGTCTATATTGAACAATACATTTTTTATTTTCTACACCTATAATTTTTCCTAAACCAAAACTATTATGAAACACTTCTCTTCCGATCAAAGATTTAAATATACTAATTAAATTATTTTGATATTCTTGTTTTGTCATCATTTTCTCCTTAAGCCATAATTTTTGATGTTCTTGAAATTTTATCAGTATTTAATAATTTTTTAATATCCTCCTCGTTATAAACTTTAAATTGACATGTTTCAGTATCAGAAATAATAATTGGATAACCTACATACATATCAACATTATTAGCAGCAACAATTGCTTTAATTAATCTAATCTCAACCGGCTCACCAATTGTAGAAGCAAGGGAACCAAGTGCACTATCTCTTCCTGATCCACGAGCAATATAATCATCAATTTCCATAACATATAAATATTGAGATAATTCATAAACTTTATCTTTATATGCAAATAAATATGTTGAGGTCATATAAGGGCCTCCACTATCAGTAAAAGTAAATCCTTTTTCTTTTAAAGCATCAAACATGTTATAAATCATTTCGCCTTGTACAAAATCAAAGTCAATATCTCCTTTTAAAGCTTTAGTTTCTGGAATAAAATTAGTTAATCTTACTATTCCTAAATCTCTACAAGAACCAACTTGACACATTAACGAATGATCTAGACCTTTAGTTTTCCAAATTTTATAATTATTTGGATTAGTTAAAATTGCTTTAGAAGCACCATAACTAACTTGACTATCAACTGCTAAATAAACTATATTATTTTCTTTTATAGCAATAATAACACTCATTAAAACTCCTTATTCATTAAATAATTCAAATTGACATGAATCAGTATCAGTAATTAAGAATGGATAAGATATTTCAGTTTTATATTTTAAACAAGTTCTTAATGCTAAAAGAATTCTTTGTTTAGGATCATCAATATTTTGCGTAGATAACAAACTACCTATTGCTTCATCTATTCCATCGCCAATCACAGCAAAATCATCTAATTCTAATACCGCTCCATCAGGAAATATTTGAAATATCTTATCTTTATAAGCCACTATCATTTGAGACTCACAACTTCTATAATGATTTTCTTTGATTTTTAGAATATGTCTTTGATCATAAATATCAAACAAATTTGGAACAAATTCATTAACCATAAATTCAAAATCAATATTACCCTTCATAGCATTTGCTTCTGGAATTAAAGAAGTGCATCTTGCAATATTTTGTTCAATAAGACTACCACCAATTGACATAAGTATATGATCACACCCTTTTAAAGGAAAAATTTTATAACTATTTGGATTAGTTAAATCATATTTTCTAAATAAATCTGACACATTAGAGTCTGATCCCATATAAACCACACCATTATGCTTTAAAGCTATTGTTAAACTCATCTTATCTTTCTCCTTTTAATAATTTGCTTATTTTTTCAGAAGATAAACTACCTTCTTTAATTAATTCATCTTTTAATTTATTATAAATATCTATATTTTCTTTAATAATTTTAACTCCTTTTTCTAAAGCCCTATTCATATATTCAGAAATTTTATTTTCTATTTTTGATATTTTAGAATCAGACACAACTATATTAGGTCCACGTTTTTCATTTATAGGATAATAACAATCAAATCCAAACATTCCTACACTTATAGCATTTTTAATCATTTCTTCAGCCTTTTTAACATCACCATCAGAAAGAGTTGTCATATCATTCATAATGGCTTTTTCACCAGCAATACCACCTAAAACAATAGTTAAATCATCTTCTAAAGAAGATAATTTTATAAAATTCATATTTTTATTTTCTCTTTTTACATATCCAGTAACTGTATCATATCTATCAACTGTAATTGAAGGAATTTCATTTTTTAATGTATAAGTGGTAATAAAATGACCTATTTCATGACTAACAATATATTTTAATTGTTCTTTATCGTTTTCCCGCTTAACATCTTTAAAAATGATAGTTGGAATGTATTTTTCAAAATCACCTATAGTTGGTTTTTTCTTATTAATCTTACAATCAATAAGAACTTCATTAATTAAGTTATTAATATCCGCGCCAGTAAAACCATTAGTCTTTTTAGATAGACTTTCCCTAGATATGTCATTAAAAATATCATGTTTAGACAAATATAAATCAAAAATATTTTCTCTAGCTTCAAATGTTGGCAAAGTTAAAGTCATTTGCTTTTCTAATCTACCACTTCTTAGTAATGATCTTGGTAAACAAGATTTATCATTAGCAGTAGCAATAAGCAAAATTCCATTAGAATTATTTAACCCATCAATTTCTGTTAGCAATGTTTGAATTGCTCTTCTTTGTAAATCACTAAATTCAATTCTAGCGCCAATAAAAGAATCAATCTCATCAAAAAATAAAATAGATGGCTTACTTTTTCTAGCTTCATTAAAAGCTAATTTAATATTTTCTATAATATTTTCATCTTTACTATTTAATGTTACTAAATTAACATTAGATTCATTTATAATTGCCGTAGCTAGCAATGTTTTACCAACCCCAGCTTCTCCTACTAAAAGTAAACCTTTCGGTAAAAAGATACCATCTTTTACATATTCATCATAATTTTGAAGAATAGTAATTAATTTTTTAGCTTCTTGTTTTTCAGTTTCATAACCAGCAATATCTTGTAATGTGTATTTTTTCATTAAATCCCCTTTTTAAATTAAAATATAATTAAACTAATTGATGCAATTAGACAAATTGCAACCAAAATTATATAGAATTTACCATAATAGCCTCGTAGTCTTTCTGGTGTTTTAATAATTGAATAAACTAAGCTTCCTATTGAAGCTAAAATTAAAATAATTGCTATAATGATTTTTATCATGTGAAATATCCCCTTTTCTATAAACTTTGAATGCCAAATATAACTAAGGCAATAATTGCTATTACAATTAAGACAATAAATAATAAATATTTCTTTCCATAATATCCTTGTAAATTTGTTGGTGTCTTAAAATGAGCAAAAAGTGTTGCTCCGATTAAGAAAATAAATAAAACTGATGCGATTATAATTTGTATCATAAATAATTTCTCCTTTTTAAATTGTTATTTAATGTTTAATCTAAATAAATTTGTTATCCACCTCCTTAATATGCAAAACATTCTCTTGAATATCTTGAATACATTTTCTTTTTATTGATAACATTTTTAGAAATTGTACTATCAAGAATTTTAAGATCATATTCTCTTTCAATATATTTAATATAAGATATTAACTTACTCATCGTCTTAATAACACAATGGTCATTATGTGCTGTACTTACATCTAAAGCATTATGTAAAGATACACCTTTAGAAAAATAAATATTAACTCCTCGATGATAATCTTGTGAAAATAAATAATACTCTTTACCTGCATATTTCATAAAGAAATAATGTGTTCCTACTTGACTTGTTTTACATTTGATAATTGTTTCCATAAACTTCTCCTTTTCATCTGTACATACTCATTATAAAAGATATTTTATTAGCACGTGATTTCAACAAACATTTTTAAAAAGTTCTTATATTGCCATTATTATTTAATTTTTAATAGTTTTTAGTTCCTACTCAATCTACAAAACACAAATTTAAAGAATATTTTGCTGCACTTATTGCATTTTCAAGAGTATTAGCGACACCCATAAAATTAGATGGATGAACAAAAGACAAATATTGGCATTTTCTTATTTTAAATAAATAAGAATTTTTACTTATCACACTATAACCGCCTCTTTCGTTTTTTGAAACAACCATTTTGACATTATTATCCTTATTTTTTTTAGCAAACATTTGCCATGGAATTCTCTCATCTAAAACAATTATTCCATCTTTTTCATTATTAATAGCTTTATTCCAAATATTTTCTTCTACATCCATTAATTCAATTTGTTCATATAATTGTCTCATCCAATTATTAAATAATGCTTTAGCAAACTCCACTGCTTTAAAAAACTGTTCATTGCTTGCATTAGAATTATTTTTTAACTCAAACCATGAAGGATTAAAATTCATAATTAAATCATTTTCATAAAACTTTGGTTCAACATTTTGATAACCCTCATTATCTCCTTGATCAATCCTTGAAACATAAGTTCTATTAAATATTAAAAACGCTTCATCAATTTTAGTAAAACCATACTTTTTTAAACATTCTTTACCAAATTCTCTCCACAATTTACCAAATGCAGAATATGGATAACCATAATCATCAACTTCTCTATTTTCTTGGTGATGATCAAATTTTCCTAAACCTATATCAAACGAAATTTCACTTTGATCAATATCATTTGCATTATATTGATTAACCCTAATAATTTTTATATTAGGATTTAATGTTTGTAATAAAACAGTTGATAAAACATCATCTGTATGAAATTTACCAGCATGAGTAATTCCTTTTTTTACTTTTAATAAATCCATTATTTTAACTCCTCTAATAACATTTTAAGCAATTAAAAAAATAACTGTGATTTCAATAAACACATAAAAAAAATACCCAAATTAGCAATTAATTTGAGTATTTATTCGATTTTAGTTCCTACTATGTTTCAAATTGACTATTTTTCATAAACAGATAAAGCATCTTTATACCTTTTAATAAACTTATCTCTTAAATAAGCAGGCTCTAATACTTCAATATCTCTAACAAACTTTAAAAAATAGTTGATTGCTTGCATTTCTGTACAATGAAAAACATAAGTTAATTTATCTACCTTCGTAAAATTATTTGGTCTCAAATACAAAATTCTATTATAATTTTCATAACCTTTTTCAGTAAACTTAATTTTGACATCAATAATATCACCTAACATAAATTGAGGTAATTTGCTTGCAATACTTCTTTCAATATTTTCAATTTTTTCTTTCGATAAAAAGGCATCGGAGCTACAAGCTCTAATTTTATCAATTCTAGAAATTCTAAAACTTGTAATCTTTTTTTCTTTATTTGTATCATCACTACAAATTTCTTCTGCATAACCAATTAAGTAATTAAACGATCTAAGAGTATCTAAAACAATTTTATAAGGTGTAACATAAAATTTTTTACTAAGATAAGTATTATCTTTAGGATTAAATTTTTCTTTAATGGTTATTTTCAATTTTTTTCTTTTAGAAATTGCTTTATTAATTTCATCAATTATTGGTTTAAAAAATATTTGTTCACGTTTAAATGAAGGCAATAAAGCATATTCTTCATATAAAGCTTTTAAATACTCACCAATATTACCTTCATACGCTTCCTCTTCATCAATATCATCCCTTAAAAGATTAACATTATTAACATTGATTCTAAATTTTTCACCATGTCCTTTTACATAAGATTTAGATTTTTTTATTAATTTATTTTTATAATCATCAATAAAACTATTTATAAAAAGACTTTTTGTTTTATAATCAATATTTTTAAGTCCTTTATTATTAAATATTTTTTCCAATTCATCAATTTTATTCATGCATCTAATATTAATTGATGCATCAGCTTCTTCATAAAAATTTGTTAAAATTACATTAAAAAATCCAGATTTAGATTCTAATTTTTCATCAAGATAAAAATTCTTAATATCTTGTTCTATAACACACCATGCTTCTTCAGATAAATTAATATGTTGCTTCTTATCCTTTTCAAATTCATCAAAATAAAATCCCATTAGTAGTACTCCTTATAAAAATTATATTTTATACCTTTAAATATGTCAAATATCGCATATTTTAAATAAAACGAGAACAAAAAATAGAGATTTTCCAACCTCTATTTTTTATTATTCAATAAATATCTACAATATTTTATTCGTTAATTAAGCTATATTCTTTTATCTTGTTTTATTAATTAAAGTACAATAAAAGAAATGATGTAACCACACATAGAATTACAAAAAATATGTAAAATTTACCATAATAACCTCGTAGTCTTTCTGGTGTTTTAATAATTGAATAAACTAAGCTTCCTATTGAAGCTAAAATTAAAATAATTGCTATAATGATTTTTATCATGTGAAATATCCCCTTTTCTATAAACTTTGAATGCCAAATATAACTAAGGCAATAATTGCTATTACAATTAAGACAATAAATAATAAATATTTCTTTCCATAATATCCTTGTAAATTTGTTGGTGTCTTAAAATGAGCAAAAAGTGTTGCTCCGATTAAGAAAATAAATAAAACTGATGCGATTATAATTTGTATCATAAATAATTTCTCCTTTTTAAATTGTTATTTAATGTTTAATCTAAATAAATTTGTTATCCACCTCCTTAATATGCAAAACATTCTCTTGAATATCTTGAATACATTTTCTTTTTATTGATAACATTTTTAGAAATTGTACTATCAAGAATTTTAAGATCATATTCTCTTTCAATATATTTAATATAAGATATTAACTTACTCATCGTCTTAATAACACAATGGTCATTATGTGCTGTACTTACATCTAAAGCATTATGTAAAGATACACCTTTAGAAAAATAAATATTAACTCCTCGATGATAATCTTGTGAAAATAAATAATACTCTTTACCTGCATATTTCATAAAGAAATAATGTGTTCCTACTTGACTTGTTTTACATTTGATAATTGTTTCCATAAACTTCTCCTTTTCATCTGTACATACTCATTATAAAAGATATTTTATTAGCACGTGATTTCAACAAACATTTTTAAAAAGTTCTTATATTGCCATTATTATTTAATTTTTAATAGTTTTTAGTTCCTACTCAATCTACAAAACATAAATTTTTTAATAAAAATATAGTATTTTAACGCTTCATAAGCCTTATAATACTCTATGAGATAATAATTAATATCATGAAATAATTTGTTCTATTATAGTTTTTAAGCTTAAAAACAAAAAAATTCCACCTAAAATAGTGGAACCAATATGAGGAAGTTAAAATTTACTTTATTATACTATGTATAATAGAAATTTATCATTTGTTAAATATAAGCATAAAAATAGAAAATAAAAAGATAAATTATTAATAAAAATATTTCCTAAAATAAAATTATTATTTAATACAATTTATCTAACACTCAAAAAATTTTAAATTAACTTATATTTTAAATCATAAAGTTGTATATCATAATCTTCATCATTAGTTAAAGCAAACTTTTTATAATCATGTTTACTAAAGACTTCCTTAAATAAATCATAGTTAACATTTTTTAATAAATATAAAATAATCCAAGTTAATTTATAATTATTATCTTTTTCTAAACAACTAAGAAGTAAATAAATAGTATATTTATTATTTAATTCTTTATGTATTTTATCTTGTGCATTCAATAAGGATTGATTTATATCCTGATTAATACATTCAATTGATGCATCTTCTGAAGAAAACTCTGCTTTAATTTTATTTAATTCGTCATTAATACTATTAGCAATCGCAATTACTCTATTACTTTGTTTTGAGCAATTTCCACCACTAGGTTTACATTTATTTATGATTTTACTTAAAGGAATATCTTTAATTCTAGACTCATTAGATAACTTATTATAATCAACACATTTCATTACATAATCCATCGCAGTATTATAATATCTTGCCTTTTTTTCATTATTTTTTATAAAATGAAGAAATTGAGGTTCTTTATCTTTTTTATATTTATCCATTCTTTTTAATTCTTTATTAGTTCTAATACCATAATCTCTTTTTGCTTTATCAATTTCCATTCCGGATAAAACAGCAAGAACTGCAATATCTTTATAAATTTCATCAACATTCACCGATGGATTATTAGTTAAATCTTCCCATAAAATACTATTCATATATTGAGATAAATTAACAATATTTCCAATCAAATTTTGTTGAATATCATAATCTATTTGTGTTAAAGGCAAATATTTTTTTTGTAGTTCTTTTTTCTTTGGATTAGCATTACAAACAGGAACTAAAAATTTATCATAATTTCTTTTCGCAGCATTTAAAATAATTTGATTATTGGTAATAAGCATAGTATCTGAATCATAATCACAACCATTTAATCTTTGCTGAATATTTTCTTTTATTGCATTTACACAAACAATTTCATTGGTTAAATTAAAATATTCTTTATATTCTTTTATTATTTTATTTTTAACAACATATAAATTACCCATTGTAATATGCGGACTTCTTGCGCAAGTTAATTCCTCATCATCTAAAAATTTTGTTGACATAACAGAGTTTAAAGGAAGAATTGATGAAGGATTATTTCTATCAAATTTTTTAATTATATCTAATAACATTTCATATCCATTACCAAACAAAGTAGAATAATTCCCTCTAACTAAAATTTTTCCATTCTTTAATTTATTTCTTAATGAACTTTGTAAATCAGATTTAAAATTTTTATATGCTTTTGTATAGGCAAAATCTCTATTTATTTTTAATAAACTAATTATTATTTCATTTCTATATTGTTCTTTATTTAAATCACTATCTGATTTATTTTTACAAGAAGAATTATTACTTTTTGATTCTAAATAAAATCTAACAACATCAATATTCTCTTGAATCTTTTTAATATAATCAAAAGAAGGTTTTAAAAGTTCATTAACTTCTTGTTCACTTAAACATAATGTATTAATAAATTGATAACTAGTTTGAACATACTCACCATCAAAAAAATGAGTCTTTTTATCAGTCTTAACAACTCCAAATTTATTATCTACATGTTTTATCCAGTCTTCAATCTTTCCAAATTTTAAATATTTAATACTACTTTCTGTTACGACAAGTTTAATATCTTCAATAGACTTTGCTTCTGTGTATGAATAATTTAATTGATCAAAAGAAGTAATATGATTATATTTAAACCATTTTTGAAGTTTAGTATTAAAAACACATGATTTGAAAAAACGATTTCTTAATAACATCATTCCTTTATCACTATATTCATTTTCATTAAAAACTGATTCATCTAATAAACCTTCTCCATCCCAAATACAATTTTTAATCTCACAATCACAAATTTCAGGAACTAATTCACCATCTTTATTAGATACCTTAATACCTTTTTCTTTAAAAATAGAATATGCATCTTTAATAATTAATATATTTTTAGGTTCAATTTTAATTACTTTTTCAATTTCACTTAAAGATAAAGCTTTATAAGCTTCAAATGAAACTAAATCATTTCTTACAATTTCACTACTTTCATCAATACCACACAAACTCCATTTATTTATAAAATTATATAAATCTTTTTTTATAAATAAGCATTGCCCTTTTCTACTTGAGCCACTAGATCTTTTATATCTAACATATTTTTTACCATTTAAAATAAAACCATTTCGATACAAAATATCTCTTATTTCTTTAGTAGATTTTTCTTTATCTTTATAATCAAAAGAAACATTTACAATATCAGTTGTATAATCAAATGGTTTTTCCTTAATTATAATTTTTTTATTTTCTTTTAAATATCTTAAATCCAAACAATCATCAAAAACTGATTTAAAATCTCTATATAATTTATTATTTTTTTTATCGTATATATCAATTTTTATTTCTTCTTTATAAATTTTATTTGCATTTAATAATAATATTCTACAACCCATAAATCACCTAAAACACTTTTAATAATTTTAACATTTTTTTACACAAAAAGGTATATGCACATATATACCTATATTTTCCATTTTATAATTCCTTTGCTATATTTATTAATTTATTTAACCTATAATTAACTCCAGATTTTCCTATTGGAGGTTCTAACATTTCTCCTAATTCCTTTAGGGTCATGTCTTCACACTCTAA
>OJMH01002622.1_pt1 | contig 14737 bp, 12 predicted proteins | sample 1597111 | NCBI WGS metagenome assembly OJMH01 (sample SAMEA2452115, study PRJEB22498) | human gut metagenome | reverse complement strand
ATGTGGTGGTTATCGGAATCATTCTCCTTTTGTTGATGGTCTTCGTCATTACACCCGCTGTAAACCGCGTCTTTGCACCACCGGATGTACCGCCAGCAAGCAGTACAGAAGTCACACCACCGTCTGGAAGCCAGCAAGGCACCGAGGGAGAAAACCCGCAGACAAGTGAGCCTGACCCGACACTCAGCAATATCCAGGTCATTCAGGTAAAGGACATCATGATTCCCGGGGATACGATTACCGAGGACAATGTGCAGGCCGCAGAAATCAGCGCCGCAGATTATGAGCTGCTGCGGGCCAATGGACGTATCCTGTACCAGTGGGAAACGGTCAACAACCTCATTGGCATGGTCGTCAACAAGTATATCCCGAAGGGCGGGTACATCGCCTCCGGTGATGAGAGTGCGACATACACACCTGCTTCTAATCCCTGGGTCAATGAACAGGCTGGGATGACTTATGTGACGCTTCCCCTCGATGAGACGACAGCCGCCTCTTCCCTGCTCAATTTTGGGGCTAAGGCCGATATCAATGTGACAAAGAAGACCACCAGCCAGACTACGCAGCAGGAGGACGGAACGATTACGACCGTCACAAGTGAAAAGAAATATCCTTTCATCTCTATCATCATCTGTGACATCTGGAATGCGGACCTTCAAAGCATCTATCCACAGTATTCGTCCTATCTGGCTATCCCGGCAGGTGAGCGCTTGGATTATATCAGAGACGCACTCCTGGAGGATACCGACCTGGAACGGAAGTTGACACCCGCCTATATCCGGGTTAAAATCGACTCAACCCTTGCAACGGAAATTGGTGACTTCAATTCCAATGACATCACGATTTCCTATGCACTTCATGATGCGAATGATATCGACGTCACCACCGATGCCAAACGTGAGTTTGCTTCTCAGGCCCGGGCGCTAGATGAGACTATCAATCAGGCCATTGCCCTCAATGAGGAGGCCGTCCAGCAGGCCCAGGCGGAGGCCCAACAGCAGGCGCAGGCTCAGCAGGAACAGCAGGAGGAGTAATTACCATGGTCGATAAAGAGCCGAAAATCATTCACTTTCCGGGTTTAGACCAGGAAGACACTTCTGCACCTGCTGGAAAGCAGGCTGCAGAAGCGCCCCCGCATGAGCCTTCCTCGTCTAAAAAGGCATATCAGGTCGCAGACGACGGGTCTGATGACCCCATTTCCGATGAAGTAAAGTCTGCCGTTCATGAGCAAGAGAAGGAAGACGAGCGCAAACTCCTTGCAATCGAACTTCCCACAGCCTTGGCAGACCGGGAAATCAAGCTGTATCTCGCAGCCATTGTCTCTGCGCTGCTTGGAGTGGTTATGTCCATATCCCTCATGTCCCCGCAGTTCTTGATTCTTCTCGCGTTTTCCGCTTTCTTCATCTATATGGGGATTTCATCCCGGTTAGATTTTCGGGACGGGAAAATCGTAGAGTTGTCTCTGCTTTGCTACAATGTACAGAAAACTTCCAGGATATCCTCTGACTACTATGTTTCCTTCTGTACATCCGACGAGGTTCCCACCTACTACCGATTTCTGGTGCGGGACAAGAAGGGAGAGTTCTTCCCGGGCTGCCCTTATCTGGTCTATTACCACCAGAGGAACCCGGGCCAACTCTTGGCGTACTATCAGCTCTAAATTTGAAAAGGGCTGGGCACTTGGATGTGCTCAGCCCTTAGTTTTTTCTGGCCTCGAAAAAGCAGGCGGTTCGCTGTGAACCGCCTGCTTTGCTACTTATCCAATATGTTTAGGGCCGGGTTCATAGGCCGCCCTATTAAATCAGGGACTCATCGTCGCCAACGTCTCCCTCAAATTCGGGCGGGAGGCTCTCTTCGGAAGAATGTACATTCTCGGTCGGGCCTTCTGCTGTGTCACTCTGGCCGTTCTCCGGCTCCCCCTCATCTGACGGCTCGCTCGTCTGGATATCTCCCATACAGGCCAGGTCTGCTTCGTCGAGGCCAATATGGAATTTAGCCGCCTTGGACTTCACATCTTTGACCAGCCGGTCCTTTGTGGTGCTCAGAATCCCGATTGCTTTGGCGCGGGAAGCATCCGGCACGTCCACCTGAACCTTACGGCCCTTTTCCGGCTTGTACACGATGGCCAAAGCGCCATCACCGGCAGAAATGATGGTGTTGATGGACTTGATGATTGCCAGCGCAGCCTCAATCTCATTGAGGGCGTTGACCTGTTGCGTGTTTTCAATAATCGTAGGCATAAACTGTCCTCCCATAATATTTTCACCAGAGGATAGTGTCCTCTGTAAATGGATTCAGGCAAGCATATCCAATAGGCCGCAGGTCTATGTCAGTCTCACCAGGAGCCGTCATGGATTCCATGCCAAGCGTCTGGAGATACGGAGCAAAGTACACAGTGATAAATCCGCTTGGAAACTGCAGGTTCACCGCCCAGATTTCACAACGGTTATATGGAAAGTCAAAAGAGCGAACCGGCTGACCTTCTGTATCAGAGAACTGCGTGAAATAGGGCTCCGGCACGTGTTCAACCTTGGCCGTAGCCGCAGCGTTCGTCCAGTCAACCTCAGTGGGCGGGGTGAAATTCCCCGTCCCCTGCATGAAGGTAATGGCGTCCTGAACCAGCACAGATTTTTCATCCTGGGTCATCTCACCAGTATCGACTACATCCGAAGATGTCAGGGCGTCCAGGTGATGGGTGTCTGTGGCTGCGTCGTAAACGATGGTGGCTTTGCACATGGCAATCAGCTCGCCACTGCCGAGATTGACTGCCCGAATATAAAGCGTTGTGCCGCCATCATCTTCATTGATTTCCATTGTGTCCCGCTCCCACCGGACGCCAAAATTCTCAGCGGACTTGTACCCGGCAGGGGCCGCCGTGTCATAAGTCTGTCCGAGCATGACCAGATTGGCTTCGTGGGCGTTCAGCTCATCTGTCGCCGCAGCACCCTCGGCATAGCTGATATCCAGCCTGGGGCTGCTGGCTGTAATGAAAAAGCCTACTTGCTTTCCTGTCTCGGCCGAAGCCTCAGAACAGACCGGATTGAGATAGATGTAGTCCTGGACACCAAGGTCAACACCAATGGATATCGTACCGGAACCGTAGTCATAGGTGAGGATGCGGTCGTTCATATAGTTCCCGAGAGACTCGTAGTCAGAGTTGTCCTCGTAATCTGCGTAGTCAGAGAGAGTATCATCAGGCACTCCCGTACCGCTCCCGTTGCCAGATGACTTGCTACTTTCTCTATCATCGCTGATGGATGGCGTGTTGCTCGCATCTGGGTCATCATCACCAGCAGAACACGCCCGCATCACGAAGATGATAAATAGGCAGCACACGGCAATAGCCGCAATGCCCAATATCAGTTTTATGATGAGCTTTGCCCGCTCTCCGTTCATACGATAGCCTCCTTCTGCTGCTTTTTGGGAGGCTCCAGCGACACCTGCTGAGCCTCCTTCCCTTCCTGCTTGGGATTCAGCACATGATTGTATATCTTCCGCAGCGGCAATCCGGTAATGTCCTTGATTTGCATAGCAGTTTCATACCGAAGGTGGGTCCGGCCGTTGATAATACGGCTCAACTTACTGGCCGGGATATCCAATAAGACTGCAAAGGACTGGACTGTGTAGCCATTCAGATTCATCCAGTCAGTCAACGCCGGGTATTGAGAGTTACGAATGGCGATAGGCTTCTTCTCCGCGATATAGGAGAAAATCTCCAGGACTTCCGGTTCCGACATGCGGTAGGTCTTCGCCAGGCTTCCAATGGACGCACCCGCCAGATAATCCGCGCAGACAGCCATCAGTTTCTTATTGCTCCGGTTCGGATGGGACCGAATCTGCCGGTCCACCCTCGGGAGCTTTTTCAAAAAGTTGCAGATGGTCTGATAAGAGCATCCGAGTTCTTCGGCGATAGATGAAATATTGGAGCCGTTCAGTCGCATTCTGCAAACGGTCAGTTTATCTTCATATGTCATAGGCTTCGGGCATCGTATTGGGAAAATCTATGCCCCTACCTCCTTTCACGGTGGGGTTATTTGTGTTTTTCATATGGCCGGGAAACCGCCGTTCAGTACCACAGCCAAATTGACGGCAAGTAAAACATCAAGTACGCAGACAACTCCACGGAACATTTTTTCAGGGAGATTGGCCGCTTTAGAGTTGAATTGCGACTCGGTTCTGATTTTTGCTATCCGTACCCGAATTTTCACTGGCCAGAAAAGAGGGACTCCAGGACTATTGAACATATCAAAGAATAGATGTGTCGAGGCTCCCAAGCAAAAAACAAGGCTGTAAAAGGCCATAGATGGAAGGAAGCGAACGACTAGAAAGTGCAGAATCAGCAGGAACAGCAGGCTGTGACAGAAGCCACGATGCCCGAACGTGCCCCGCATCAGCTTTGATAAAATGGGAATCTGCTGTCCGATTTTGCTCTTAGGTTGGTCAATGTCCGGGAAAACGCTTCCGAACATAGCGGCTATGAATGTGCCAAAGATAGCCGGTGTAGAGAGCGGGGTCAGGCCAAAGTACCCCTGCCCTGCGGCAGTTGTGACAACCGCCCCGATTGCAACGCCGCCAAGGATGTGTGTTCGATAGGTCATGGCCCGCCTCACTTTCCGAAGACTGGCTCGAAGTCCGGTCCGTACTGGCTGGTTGGGTCATCCTTCATCCGCAGTGAGGCGGCATATGTACTCCCGTCTCGCTTGACGAGATTGGACTTTTTCACGGTCTTTCCCGCGAGAAACGCTTTTACATCATTTGCTGTGAAGGTAATCTTGCTGAGAGTTTTCAGTTTTGACTTTTTCCAAATCACAAAGCCGCAACCAGATTTATGGTTACTGCAGGAAAAACCTAAGGAAAATTCGGTGACATCTCCGCCGCATCTGGGACACTTCCCCAATACGACCTTATCATCGCCGATAGCCAGCTTAAATCCGGGACCATACTCGCTGGAAGGGTCATCGACCAGGAATACATCGCCCTCGAAGGTTTTCTCCTTCTTCTGGGACAGGAGCTTTTTGAAGTGAACGGTCTTACCGGATACCAGTCTGCCGGTATTCTGGCCATCGGAAACCTCTTCCTTCCAGGGGGCAGACAGCCATGTCTTCACGTTGCTGGCGCTGACCGAACAGTTCTGAAGCATGGGATGCTTTGATTTCTTCCAAATCACAAATTTACACCCATTCTTCCAGCCTGAACAGCCGTACCCCTTCTTCCCTTCAATGACGGGACTGCCGCATCGAGGGCATTTGCCCAGGCTGGGACGGTTTGCTGAATCTCCTGCGGACAGTTCCTTTAAGAGGTCCTCAGAGAGCCTCGGGTAATCGGTATGCACAATGCGCGTGACGGTCTCCAACACACTGTCCGTCAGTACATGGTAATCTCGTGCGCCGGTGCGGATATCTTCCTGCAGGGCCCACCAGTAGGCCGTCATATCCGCTTTTTTTACCTCATCCGGCAAGATGCGGTAAAATTCCCGTGCCTTCTTGGTCGAGATAACGTGCTTGCCGTCATCCGTCAAATACCCGTGCTTGATAAGGCCCACGATGATGCTGGCCCGCGTCGCCGGTGTACCGATTGAGCCATTCTCGTCTGGCTTTTCCTTGTCCTTCTCACGCAACAGGGCTTTCGCGGTCGGGTCATCCACGTACTTGGCTATACAGGTCATGTCTGCGGCAAGTGTGGATTGGGTATACCGTGCTGGCGGCTTGGTCTCCTTTTCCAGCACATGGGCATCTGTCACGTCGGCACTGTATTCTCCTGTCTTCAAATTGCAAAGAGGGCTGATATCATCTGGTTCAACATCAGCGTCCTTTTTGAAGATTGTCAGATAGCCTGGCTCAACGGTCTTTGTCGCGGTGGCTACCAGAGACCCGCCGTCGTTCAGGGGCGCGGCAAGGCGAGACTTCTCCTTCTTGGCCGGAGGCAGGAACTGCGCCATGTAGTACTTACAGATAGCGAGATAGACATTCCGCTCCCGCTCCGTCATCGCATTGATATCGACATGGATTGCCTGCGGGATGATAGCAGTGTGAGCACCGTCGGATTCCGTGGTGTACTTGTCATTGAAGCATCTGGACTTGATGGACATATCCAGCAGTTTTGGCCTGAATCCGATGTTCTGAATGACAGCATCCATCGTGACGCCGGACTGCTCATACTGCCTGGAGGTCAGGTACTGACAGTCTGTCCGGTTATAGGAGATGGCTTTATAGTTATCACGCAGAGACTGGGTGATATTCATAACGTCCATTGGGGAATAACCGAACTTGGAGCCACAATATGATGTCAGCTTGGACAGGTTGAATGGGAGCGGGGGCGGCTCATCCACAGTTTTCCGCGTTACCTTCACGCCTTCCAGGGTCTCATCTTTCAGCATCTCGGCCTTGGATACCGCATATGCTTTGTTCAATATCCGGCCGTCATCCAGGTTGGGGTCATCCTTCGATGGCACATACATGGCTGTCAGAGCCGTTCCATCTACATTCAGGTCTGCGGCGACCTCATAGTAGGTCACTTTATGGTGCCCTTCTATCAGGAGGTCTCGCTGGCAAACCAGACCCATGGTGGCCGTTTGGACTCGGCCGACAGGCAGGAAGGCCGGAGCATTCAAGATGGAGAAGTATCTGGACAGGTTATACCCGACCATGGCGTCCGCCACGCTTCTGGCATAGGCAGACCAGCCTGCGGTCTCATAGCTCTTATTATCATGCAGATGAGCCATGGCATACCGCATGGCATCTGGCGTCGTGTCCAACGTATCCAGCCGGTAGGTCTTCCCTTTGTAGTGGAACCATCGCAGGACCTCATCAATGAGGAGTTGGCCTTCTTCGTCCGGGTCTCCGGCATGGATGACATATTCGCACTGCTTCAGAAGCCGTCCAATCTCATTGAGCCGCTGCTCGGGTGGAGAATCCTTATGCTTCTCATCCGGCGGCTTCACCTTCATCTGCCAGTCATCAAAATAGATGGGCAGGAGGCTGATGTCCTTCCGGTCAGCATATTTCTCATCATAGTCCTCCGGCTCCTTCAAAGTGAGCAGGTGGCCAAACACAGAAATCAGGGTGTATTCGCCTTTGGTCATATATGTAGACCCAGCCAGTAGCGTTTTCTGGCCAGGAATTGCTTCAGCGATTGCAGCGACGAGCATCGGTTTCTCTGCAATGATGAGTTTCAAGTTAAATTCACCTCGCTCTCTGTTGCAATATTATACCACATAACAATATATTACGCAAGTTTATAGGAAAAAAGCCCCCTCGCATGAGGGGGCTTATACGAACTGCTGCGTTAAAATCGATACCGATAGTTCCGGCGGCCACGCTCTGTTTCAGACAGCGTTTCCACCTCTTCCATATCAAACTGAAGGGCAGGCACGATACAAAGCTGGGCCACTTTGTCTCCATGGCGAACCACCTGTTTTGTATTCCCGCCGTTTTCAAGGCCAATCATGACCTCGCCGCGATAGTCTGGGTCGATGACTCCAGCACTGTTTGCGGGAGAGAGCTGCCTCATAATGCCGTAGTTCCCTTTGGCCAACAGAAGTCCTACATATCCTTCGGGGATTTCCACGCTAATTCCACTGCCGAACTGGTAGCACTTATGGGGATTGATGGTGATGCCCTCGCCCCGGTGCTTGGGGTCGATGATGTAGGCATATAGGTTTACACAGGCGGACTGCGACGTATCCTTGTCCGGGATAATGGCGTCTGGGTACTCCTTTTTGAACTTAACTTTCATAGTCTTCTCCTCCTCGATAAAATGACAGCAAAAAAGCAGGCCCGGCCAAATCAGCCTGATGCCTGCTCACACGAAAACCTCTATGATGTCTTAGGTGATAGATACTTCCTCAGTTACAACACTAACATTGTAGCATGGATTCGGTCTGTACGCAAATGGACTGGAATATTCGTTCAAAACGAAAGATTCTTCGGTACGACAAAAAGTCCCCCTCTATTTTCGCCTTAATTTCAGGGGTTCCACTATGTCACCGACAAAAATTACCCCTCTATTTCTCAAGTAGCATTAACCTGTGTTAATCTGTATTAAATCGTGTTAATTAGAAGTAGGCGGTATCATGTTTAGTAAAAAAATGCTTCCTTCGAAATCAAAATCGGTTATGCCACATGAAGGAAAATCTATCAACCGAAAAGTTGGCCTCATCCGGGGCCAGAAAAACGGGGCTACCGACAAAAATCACCCCCGGACTCCGACAAAAACTTCCCCTCTTTTCCGACAAAAACTACCCCCCGACCCGACAAAAACTTACCCCCAATCTCGCCAGACCCGTTGCGCCCCAACGGGTTCCGGGGCCCTTAAATATCTAAAAGTATCTTACTAATATTAGAACTTCTAGTTCTATTAGAAAAATAGTCTTAACTGAAGAAAATTTTTATTTTAGATTGACTTTAAAATTTTTGCTCGAAGTTTCAACTGGGAGAAAATTACACTTTGTTAGTCAGCCTGGTGGGAGCGTTGCTCCCACCTCGCAATTTGTGTGGGAGAACTTATCACTTTCCAATAATTTTTATAAAATTAGTAACTAATATTATAAAATTAGAACTAATTTTCTTATACTTGTAGTGTTTTTGGCATCGCTACCGCCCCCACTCTCTGACGGGAGAAGCAACCGCCCCCAGCCTCGCTTTGGCCAGTCCGATACCACGTGTGTTGGACCGTTGCAGATAGTCTTTAATTGTCTTACTCTTATTTATTGCATAATTTAATGTTATATGGTATAATATTACTTACCTATCCGGGGGAGGTGCTTTTCTATGACGGAGCAGGTTTCTAAGAAACAGGCGGTCGTTGTCCAAGGGAACGAGCTGATAGTGGAGACTTCTAACAGCATGAAGATGAATCAGCTCAAAATCCTCTACTTTCTGATGAGCTGTATCGAGCGTGAGGATGAGCTCTTCTTCCCTATCGAAGTGGACTACAAGACCCTGCTGGCCATCATCAACTACGATTCCAATAAAGGCGGCAAAAAAGCATACCTGACCGACCTCCTGGAGGATATGGCCCAGAAGTCCTATTATATCTACAACAAGGAACGCATCACGGTGTTCCCGTGGTTCGGCTGCATCCAGATTGACCGGGACATCGAAAACGGTAAGGCGCTCTTCAAATTCAATGAGGACCTGTCTAAGTACCTGTTGCAGCAGACCCGGAACTTCACGCAGTATCAGTTTGGATTTGTGAGCACGCTGAGTTCGTCCTATGCCATCAAACTCTACAATCTACTACGTTCCTTTGCCTATGTCGGCAGTGTGGATTTCACCTTGGAACGCCTGCGGAAGTCGCTGAATCTCTTGAACACCAAGACGGGCGTTGACCGTTACAAGGACTTCAAGAGCCTTTCAAAATCCGTTCTCTCCGGTGCTGTCGAGGAAATCAACGCCTGCACGGACATCATGGTGTCCTATACCCCTATCAAAAGCACAGAGGATAAGCGTAAGACGGTTGGAATCCACTTTGAAATCAATCATCGGGCCACCGCTCTGGCCAAAGGCGTTCCTCAGGTCGAAGCGGAACTGGTTCAGACGGAAGCGTTCAGCAGGCCAGTCCGTCGTGTGTTTCTCAAAAAAACGAGTTAATTTTGGGAGGTATCACTATGTTTGACTACAAAGAGGCGATACTGGTAGGATTAAATCAGAACCCATCCAAAACGCACATCGACTTCTATGACCCAAAAGTGCTGTGTAATAGCAATGTTGCAATTCTGGGCTATGCCGGAGAAGGCAAGTCCTACTACGTTACAAAAGATGGAAATATATCAGAGACGAGGCCCATGGAAACAGAAAACCTCTAAACCACTCTCCTTGGCATACTGAATTGCCAGGCTGGTTTCAGTGCTAGGCTTATCCTCCATACAAATTAGCACACAGGAGTTGTCAATCAGATGCTTGTTTCTCAGCCTGATACAGTCTGGGACATACTGCGGTGAAGCATAGACGACCTTGTTTGCGTTTTCCTTCACCTTCGCATACAAGCTCTTATCCTCATCCCGCCAGCGGTCTGCAAACTCAGGGCAAGGGGCGACTAAAATAACCTTGCAGTCTGGAAGCCTTGTCCTTTTCAGAAAGATGGCATTAGCCACAGCCAGCTCAAATCCCCGGTTGCCACCGATGCCGAAGTACCGGATGTGGTAGTTCTGATATAGCTTTGTAATTGTAATGTCCATCCACATATTCAGGTCCATCTGAGCATTTGCTGGGACAAACGTCGGGCCAATGCAGCAGCAAGTCCGGTCTTTGAACATGTAAATCACCCCCTCAATAGTTTAGTCGCTGGCAGAAACTTAGACAAGAGCTTAAATGGAAAAGCACTTAAGCATCTAAGCACCGTTTAATGGTCATTCACCGATAAATAAAACAGCCGCCCCATAATCTATGGAGCGGCCGCTGTGTTACTGGATGCCGAATTCACGGTAGAACTGATTTCTCTTGATTTCGTCCGTAGCTGCATCATTTACATCTTTTAATCAGCCTTGAGAGCCTAGCCACTAAAAACATGGTCAAGAATCACAAACTGGCCCGCTCCATCTCCGATGCCTCATGGAGCGAGTTTCGCAGGCAGTTAGAATATAAGGCGGTGTGGTATGGGAAATTCGTAGTCACAGTAGACCGCTTCTACCCATCATCGCAGTTGTGCTCCGTGTGTGGCGCGCAATGGCCTGGAACTAAAGACCTCTCTGTGAGGAAGTGGACTTGCCCAGTCTGTGGCACTGTCCACGATAGGGACATCAACGCCGCAAAGAACATCTTGAACGAAGGTCTACGCCTATTGGCGTAGTCTATGCTCCCCCTCCCCTGCTACGAAATTTGCACCGATTCATTCTATGTGGTATGATAACCTCAACGACAAGGAAGTATTCACTGCATCACACAGGATAGTGCTTACGCATACCAACAGGGACCGGAAACTGCTCCAGGTCCCTCTTTTTATAGCCTGGCTCAGATGTTGCGCACCTATCCTTGCCGTCCCCATATGATAATTAGTCAGCAGGCACTTAAGCACCAGAGAGCTTAAGTGCCTTTGCTCTCAAAATAATATTGACTAATTTATTATCATATGGTATAATATTATCGTAGTCAAGAGAGGCGTTGAATTCTCAAAGACTGCGTGCTACAATCAACCTATAATTTGGTTTTGAAAGAGAGGTTTGCAATATGATGCACAAGTTCACAAGCACTCGGCGTTTCCAGGCTTCGGCTCTGGCCTTGGCACTGGCCGCCACCGTATGTTTCAGCTCTCTGGTGAGTGCTGATAACCGCTTCACTGATGTCCCTGAGACCCACTGGGCTCACGACGCCATCGAGTATGTGGTCGATGAGGGCCTGTTCGCAGGCACCAGCGAGACGACCTTCAATCCTGAGGGCACCATGACCCGCGCCATGCTGTGGGTGGTTCTGGCCCGGATGGATGATGTCAACACCAACGCTTCCAGCGGCGAGGCATGGTATCAGCCCGGCCTGGACTGGGCCGTTGAGAATGGCATCAGCGACGGCTCCAATCCCAACAACAATATCACCCGTGAGCAGTTCGCTGCTATGCTGTATCGCTACGCCGAGAACGCAGGCGAGGACATCACGGCCGATACCGCTGAGCTGAATAAGTTCATCGATACCATCAATATTTCCTCCTACGCTCTGCAGCCCCTGGCCTGGGCGGTCGAGAACGGCATCGTCTCCGGCACCAGCGGCGACACCATCTCCCCTGCTGGTAACGCGACCCGCGCTCAGGTGGCCACCATGCTGATGCGATACGACAAGGCGTTCAATGACGATACCCAGTCCGACAACCCCGGCGGCGAGACCACGCAGCCTGAGCAGCCTGAGACTCCTGATGTTGACTATAAGTTGACCATCGCACTCATGAACAGCAACTTGTCGGTTGGCGATAAAGTTTTTGCTGATGTGAATACCATCCCCGCAACTGCCGCAGATGACCTGACATTCACTTTCAAGTCCTCTGATACGTCTGTTGTGACTGTCAAGGCTTCTTCTCGGAATGATTTCTCCTGTGATATCACTGCTGTCGGTCCTGGTACTGCTGTCATCACAGCCACAGATTCCAATGGCATGACTGCCACACGGACTATTACAGTGACTGGTTCTTCTTCCAACCCCGGCACTTCTACATCTGACGACTACGCTGATGTGAAGGATGAAATCATCGAGCTGACGAACGAGGTTCGGGCTGAAAATAATGCTGGTGCTCTGGAGAAGAGCGACCTGCTGATGCAGATTGCTCAGCAACGTGCCGAGGAAAGTGCCCAGATGCAAGCTATTGACCATGGACGCCCTGATGACTCTTTTTATAATACCATTTTTGCAGAGTATGGTCTTGACATTCATTCTATGAATTATCAAGAAATTCTTTGCTGGGGTCCAACCGATAGTGTCGATGCTGTAATGGAAGCGTGGGTCAACTCCCAGGGACACTTCAATTCCATGACGAATCCTAATATGACTCTTGTTGGAGTTGGCGTTGCAACAGGGGATGATGGATTCTACTTCTGCCAAATCTTCACAAACACTGACAAGACAAATTAACAAGACATCCATTCAGTGTATTGCGGCGAGCATTAAGCTCGCCGCTTTTCTTTTTCTAAAATTGACTAATTTATTCTTTTATGGTATAATATTATCGTTCATAAGAGTAGTCTTGTGATGGCCCCAATCTATGTGACTTAAAGGAGGGACAGTGCGAATTTATCAGGGGCGTTTCCATCATAATATTGCATGATGTATTGTGATGGATGTGTACTTTGACAACAGAAAGGAATGATGCACAAAATGAAGAGAAAAACTTCTCTTCGCACTCGTGTCGTAGCTATGTTGCTTGCTGTCGTGTGTATTGTTGGACTCATTCCGACTACTGCCTTCGCAGCGAATACTGGAACAAATACAGTGCCAGGCACTGTAACGCTGAAAAAGGCAGACTACCACGTAACAGATGCCATCAAATACGATTCGGGTGTGCTCGGAGAATGCTATGTCCATGAATTCTACATGAATGTAAATGGCTCCGAGACAGTTGGTTTCTGTGCCGACCACTCCAAGAGAATGGGCACATCACTTACCGGCCATACTTGGTCTAATCCTGAGGAAATTACGGATAAGAATGTGAAGCTGTTGCTTTCCTACTATTATTCATATTCTGAAGGAAAGTTTAGTGCGGCTGGTGAGGCTGCAGGGCTTCAACCTTTTGACGAATTCACCGCCGTATGGACGCAGGGATGGCTTCAGGCATGTGTATGGCTCGCCTTGAACGGAAGTCTCCCTGATTATGAGGCGGACCGGGAAGGGTGGATTGAAGCTGTCGCAACAGAAAGAATGCGCCTGGTGAATGCCTACCATGATAAAGGATATAGTTGGGCACAACACTACACCAGCATTGACGACCCCGACGACCTCCCTGATGGAACGGTAACGAACGAGGGTGACGAGGGCTGGACATGCAGAATGGCAGCAGCGTACATTCTTAATAACGCCGATATGTGGGGCGATTGGTCTATCTATCGTTACGCCTATGCTGGCCCAGGCAGTGACGCGCATCCAGACCCCACTACTATCCAGGCTATCATTGTCGGCATTTACAATGCCGAGCCTGACATTCCTGGAAATCCATGTTCCTTGACTATCAAAAAAGTCGATGCAACGAACCCTAATAAGACCCTCCAAGGAGCTGTATTCCAGGTTACTGCTACAGACGGCTCCTTCGATAAGCCGTACACTACTGACGAAAACGGACTCATCGAAATTAACAGCCGGAATGAAAGTGGTTTTGGACCTGGCAGATATGCCATCACCGAAATCAAGGCTCCTTCAGGATATACCATCAGCGATACTTCCACTAAATATGTGGAAATCGATGATAACCAGAACGCCAATGTCGAGTTCACCTATTATGATGAACCTGAAATCACTGGTGGCGGTAGCATCCGCAAAGTAGACGCAGATAATCCCACAGTCGGACTGGCCGGTGCGGTCATCAAAATCACAGGCGTTGACAACGGCTACACTACTGAGGTCATCACTGGTGCTGGCGGCTACGTGAGCGCGGACGACTTTGACTTCAAGGACCTTCCCATTGGCTCTTATGTTGCCGAGGAGATTGGCGTTCCCGAAGGTTACTCTCTAAATCCTGACCCTGACCAGAACAAGCAAGAGTTTTACTGGGACGGCAAGAGCAATATCCAACTCGTGTTCCAGAACGACTCTAAGGTCAAGGTTCAACTCAAGAAAGTTGACCAAAGCGACAATCCTCTGGAAGGTGCCATTTTCAACATCTACAAGGATGGCCAACTGATTGGCACCGAAGCCACAGACGCTCAGGGCACTATTACAGTCCCCAACGTGACCGAAGGTTTCTACTATTTCGTCGAGACAGATGCTCCCGATGGATATGCCAAGATGTCTCAGCCTGTTGGCACCTATGTTGACCAGGCAGACATTCAAGGCGAGGAGACCATCGTTGTTACCGCCAAGAACTACAAGAGTCCTGAGCTGACCATCAAGAAGATTGATGCAGCCACTCGTGAACCTGTGCCTAACACGACTTTCGAGATTCGCGGCATCAATGTCAGCTATCAGAACACCATTACAACTGGCGCAGACGGCTCCTACACTCTGACCGGCCTGCCTGCAGGCACCTACGAGGTAACAGAGCTGTCTGTCCCGGCCCCGTACATCCTGGATACCAACAACCGCCAGAGCATCGTCCTGGACCCCGGGGC
>OJMH01002621.1_pt1 | contig 14738 bp, 12 predicted proteins | sample 1597111 | NCBI WGS metagenome assembly OJMH01 (sample SAMEA2452115, study PRJEB22498) | human gut metagenome | reverse complement strand
GTGCGACCACGCTTGACGAGTACCGCAAGTATATCGAAAAGGACGCCGCGCTCGAACGTCGTTTCCAGCCCATCATGGTCGATCCGCCTACGGTAGAACAGACGATAGAGATACTTAAAGGCATACGCCCTAATTACGAAGCGTTCCACAAAGTAAAGATCTCCGATGAGGCGATAACCGCAGCGGCTCAGCTTTCGGACAGGTATATATCCGACCGTTTTCTTCCCGATAAGGCGATAGACCTTATAGATGAAGCGGCGAGCAGGGCGAAGGTCAACGGCAATAAGCTCCCGCCGGAGATCAAGAAAATGGAGGAGCAGCTGGACGACTACCAGAAGCAGATAGACGAACTCGTTCACGGCAAAGAGGATTACATCAACGCAGATAAGGTCAAGAAGATGCGCGATAACCTTGCCGAGGACATCAAAAAGAAGAAAGCGGAATGGCAGGCTCACGGAGGCGGCACCATCGGCGCCGAGGAGATCGCAGAGGTGGTATCGAAATGGACCAAGATCCCCGTTACGCGCCTTAACGAAACGGAGGTTGAGAGGCTCAATAACCTGGAGAGCATTCTGCATCAGCGGGTCATCGGCCAGGACAAGGCTGTCGAGAGCGTTGCGAAAGCCATACGCCGTGCGCGCGCGGGTCTCAAGGATCCCAAGCGTCCCATCGGTTCGTTCCTTTTCCTCGGTCCCACGGGCGTCGGCAAGACAGAGCTTACCAAAGCGCTTGCTGCGGCGATGTTCGATGACGAGAACAATATCATCCGCATCGATATGTCCGAATACATGGAATCTCACAGCGTGAGCAAGCTGATAGGCTCTCCTCCGGGATACGTCGGGTTCGACGAGGGCGGACAGCTCACCGAACAGGTAAGGAGAAAACCGTATTCCGTAGTGCTTTTCGACGAGATAGAAAAAGCGCATCCGGACGTATACAACATTCTTCTTCAGGTGCTCGACGAAGGCCGTCTGACCGATTCGCAGGGCAGGACGGTGGACTTCAAGAATACCATAATAATCATGACTTCCAATGTCGGCGTGAGCGATCTCAAAAACCGCCGCACGATAGGATTCAATGACGAAAAGAGCGAAGATGCGGAGCAGCAGGATGAGGAGCGTATCCTTTCCGACGCGCTTAAGCGTCATTTCCGTCCCGAATTCCTCAACCGTATCGACGTTATATGTTACTTCAAGCATCTTACCGAGGACGACATAAAGCGTATAGCCGACCTCATGATGAAGAAGGTCACTAAAAAACTCGACGATCGTAACATCAAAATCAAGTATTCGCCCGCGATCGTGAATTACGTCATCAAGAATGGTTACGACCCTGAGTACGGAGCGCGTCCTCTCCGCCGTATCATAGAGCAGACGATCGAGGACTGCATCGCAGACGCGCTTCTCGGCGGAAAGCTCAAGGATAACAGCACCGCTACCATAGACTATGTCGACGGTAAGGTCATCGTCAGATGATATATCCGATTGTCACGTTAAAATCGTGAAAACGCATTGACAAAATCCCCCTTGCATGGTATAATACTATAAACCATTCAAGGGGGATTGCTTATGCGTATAGACTTTCAGACAAAGAACTACAAACCCAAGGACTCTCTTAAGGAAGTCATCGAGAAAAAGGTCGCCCGTCTCGATAAGTATTTTGACGACGACGTGACCATCAAGGTAGCGATGCGCGAATCCAACGAGCGCGAAAAAATGGAGCTTACGATATTCCTCGGCGGGACCGTTCTCCGCTCCGAAGTGAGCGGAAAGCGCGGCGGAGAGACCATGTACGACCTTATCGATCTCGCTCTCCCCAAACTCGAGAGGCAGATAGTAAAATATCATACCATCCTTGCAAGCAAGAGCAAGAAAGTCAGACAGCGCGAAATAGCCGAAACCATTAAGGAAGAGGAGAAGAAAACGAGCGGTATCGTTCGCACGAAGTCGTTCGATCTTGCTCCTATGGATGAGATAGAGGCTATGGCGGAGCTTGAGATGATCGGGCATTCGTTCTACGTGTTCCTCAACAAATCATCAGAAAAAGTAAATGTGATATACAAGAGAAACGACGGTAATTACGGCATCATAGAAGCAAACGTATGATAGCGTAAAAGGCGGTAAAACATCCGGCTTCGGGTGTTTTATTGCTGTAAAAAGTCTGTTCTTTTGAATAAATCGTAACGGAGAAGAATCATGAAACTCAAATTCGATTACAACAACATGATGGCAGACGTCATCGGTGAGCACGGTATCGATGTCGGATGCATCGAGGCCGATTCCGCCGCCATCGCCGCTGCGTTCGGCGAAGTTATGGCTAACCTCGGCAAAGGGTGGCAGGAGTGGACGGAGCTTCCGTACATCGATCCTTCCGATCTTGACAGCATGATCGCGAGGATGAACGACATCCGTTCCAAGGCTTCCGCATTCGTGGTGCTCGGTATCGGCGGCAGTGCTCTCGGTCCCATATCCGTGGTGCAGGCGCTCCTCAACATGCGTCTCAACGAGCTTCCCGCGGCTGCTCTCAAAGCGGCAGGTCTGCCTAAGCTCTATATCGAGGATAACATCGATCCCGAGAGGATGCACGAGCTCCTCGAGCTTATCGATCTCAAGACGACGTATTTCAATGTCATAACAAAGAGCGGCGAAACGAGCGAAACGCTTGCACAGTTCCTCGTGCTTTACGACCTCATGAAAAAGGCAGTGGGAAAGGAAGAGGCAAAGAAGCACTTCATTGCGACCACGACGATAGGCAAGGGCACGCTTTACAATCTTGCACAGAAAGAGGGCTTCGTGACATACGGCATTCCTGCGGGCGTAGGCGGAAGATTTTCCGTTCTCTCCAATGTCGGTCTCGTGCCTTTCGCGGCTATGGGCATAGATATTAAAAAGCTTCTTGCGGGTGCTAAAGAGATGAGCGAGGCATGTCGCGTTTCCGACGTAAAAAAGAATCCCGCTCTTATGACGGCATACCTTCAGTGCAAGGCGATGGAGAAAGGCGCAAACATAAGCGTCATGATGCCGTATGCAGACAGTCTCAAATACATGTCCGATTTCTATTGCCAGATCTGGGCGGAATCGCTCGGCAAGGCAGTCGACAAAAAGGGCAATGTCGTCCACGTAGGTCAGACTCCCGCAAAGTCTCTCGGCGTTACCGATCAGCATTCGCAGGTCCAGCTCTATACCGAAGGTCCCTTCGATAAGGTCATAACAATCCTTGCTGTGGAAAAGTTCCGCCGCGACGTTGTCATTCCTTCCGACGACGATATCGACGCCTGCGAATTCCTTAAAGGACATACTATGGGCGAACTGCTCAATCACGAGCGCGTCGCTACGGAATATGCGCTTCGCAAAGCGGGCAGGATGAACTTCACGGTCACGTTCCCCGAGGTCAACGAGCATACGGTAGGCGAGTTGCTCGCATATTACGAATATGAGACGGCGTTTGCCGGAGCATATCTCGGAGTGGATACGTTCAATCAGCCCGGAGTCGAAGAAGGGAAGAAGGCTACGTTTGCGATGCTCGGAAGAAAAGGTTATGAGGAAAAACTCGCAGAAGTCCGTGCGGCGGCAAAAAAGAGCGAGTATTACATCTGATCTGAAATATGAGAACAGGTATTTCCACCGCTTCGTTTTTCACTAAAGTTCCCACGGAATCGTGCTTTACGGCGCTCCGCGATATGGGGGTGGATACGACGGAAGTATTCTTATCCACTTATTCCGAATACGAGAAAGGCTTTGTCGACGCTCTCGGCGAAAGGCTGGCGGGATCGGCGCCGCTTAAGGTACATTCGGTCCACTGCCTGTCGTCGCAGTTCGAAGGCGAGCTGTTCAGCCCGTCAAACAGAGTGCGCGACGATGCGGAACAGCTTTTTCGTAAGATATGTTACGCGGCGAACGTTCTCGGCGCGAAGTATTATACGTTTCACGGTCCGCTCAATCTCAAGAAGTCATCCCCGTCAACGGACATAGGCATGTATGCGGAAAGATTCTCCTATCTTGCCGACGTCGCCAGGACTTACGGCGTCATGATCGCTGTGGAGAACGTGCATTACTGCAAATTCGCCTCACCCGATCTTATGCGGGATCTGATGCGCGCGTGTCCGACGCTGTGCGCAACGGTGGATGTCAAGCATTCTCTGTTCTCCGGATACGATCCGCTCAAATACATAGACGCCGTCGAGGATCATCTTGTCACCGTACACGTCACGGATGTGACGAAAGACGATACCACGGCGCTTCCCGGGAAAGGGAGGTATGATTTTGAAAGGCTTTTCCGAGAGCTGGACAAGCGCGGTGTGGAACCGGCTGTCATCATAGAAGCGTATTCGAGAGATTTTACCTATCTCGAAGAGCTTAAGACCTCTTACGAATATCTTCGTAAATGTGCCGAATAAAGAAAAATCAAACTCTGCAATATAAGGAGAGAACATGAACAAACTGACTGTAAAAGACGTAGACGTCAAGGGCAAAAAGGTCCTCGTCCGCTGCGACTTCAACGTTCCGATGAAGGACGGAAAGATCACGGATGAGACTCGTATCCTCGGTGCGCTTCCTACCATCAAATATCTGATGGATCAGGGCGCAAAGGTGATCCTCTGCTCGCATATGGGCAAGCCTCATTCCATTTTCTCTGACGAGGTCAAACTCAACAAGAAGGATAAAGCGAAGGTCGAGGCGCTTCCCGCAGAGGAACAGGCTGCCGCAAAACAGGCGATAATCGACAAAGCTAAGAGCGACGAGCCTAAAAAACTCACGCTTGCTCCCGTAGCGGCAAGACTCAACGAGCTGCTCGGAAATAAGGTGACGTTCGCGCACGATGTTGTGGGTCCCGATGCTCAGGCAAAGGCTGCGGCATGCAAGCCCGGCGAGTGCGTCCTTCTTGAAAACCTTCGTTTCCATTGGGAAGAGGAAAAGCGCGACGAAGCGTTCTGCAAAAAACTTGCCGATCTGATCGACGGCGATAAGGGCGTATATGTAAACGACGCTTTCGGTACGGCACACCGCTCGCATGCGTCCACCGCGGCTATCGTGGAATACGGATTCGTCAAGACGGCAGTCTGCGGCTTCCTCATCGAAAAGGAGCTTTCCGTAATGGCGGACAGCCTCGAGCATCCCGTGCGTCCTTTCGTTGCTATTCTCGGCGGAGCGAAAGTCGCGGATAAGCTCAACGTTATCAATAACCTGCTCGAAAAGTGCGATACTCTCATCATCGGCGGCGGCATGGCATATACGTTCCTTAAGGCAAAGGGCTACGAGGTAGGTAAATCGCTCGTTGACGACGAGAAGATAGGCTACTGCAAAGATATGATGAAGAAAGCCGAAGACCTCGGTAAGAAGCTTCTTCTCCCCATCGATACGGTGGTCGCGTCGGATTTCCCCAATCCTATTGACGCGCCTATCGAAGTGAAAACCGTCAAGGTAGACAGTATCCCTGCCGACATGGAGGGACTGGATATAGGCGAGGAGACGAGAAAGCTGTTTGCGGATACCGTAGCTTCGGCAAAGACGGTCATCTGGAACGGCCCTATGGGCGTATTCGAGAACCCCACGCTTGCAGCGGGAACGAAAGCTGTCGCCAAAGCTCTTGCGGACGTGTACGGTAAAGCTACGACCATCATCGGCGGAGGCGATTCCGCAGCGGCAGTTCAGCAGCTCGGCTATGCGGATAAAATGACGCATATCTCCACCGGCGGCGGCGCTTCTCTCGAGCTTTTCGAGGGCAAGGTGCTTCCCGGTATCGCATGCCTTAACGAAAAGAAATGATCATCGACTAATGATGCAAACGACGGCGCCCCGAATAACAGCGGGGCGCTTGCCGTATGCGCGGAGGACATACATGAAAGAATACACGGCAGAGACCATAGAGAAGACGATCGCAGCCCGGGACAGGGCGCCGCACGCGCTCAGAGAGCTTTTGCGCTCATATATGGGTATCCGAGCGACGGGTCTGAATATCCGGAAGAAGACGGCGTGCGCGCCCTTATACGCGATATCAGATACGATCCCAATCCTTATATCTCCACGATGGATTATACTCCGGCAGACCGGGCAGCTTCGCTCGTGCATCCGCTGTGGACGGAAGAAATGACTAAACGTCTTTCGGATATATCGGGGGATATTCTTGCCGACGATATACGCGCCGAAAACATTTTCCGGTGGAACCGCACCGAAATATATTCCCTGATAACGCGTGCGGCAGATGCAAGCGCGGTTTCATTGCCGGAGGTTTATATGCCGGACGCCTTATCGTTTTATTGTCCGTATGCGTTTGCGAGATTGTATATGAGCGGCGCTACGGGAGCGGGAAGCGGGGTACTGCTTCGCCGCGTGAACTGTCGTCCGTGGGGCATAAAGCCGATAGGTACTCTTTAAGCCGCGTGTGAAAAAATTTTATATTATTTTTAAAAATCATCGTAAAAATTCTTGCCATAAACGCCGAAATATGATACAATACGCAAGGTTGACATGAGTTCGGCAGGTGACACGCAATATCGGTCACGTTTGCCGTAAGCACGGTCGACCGGGCTTAAGTATTCTACGGAATGCGAAGCCGGATCATTACATATATCGGTACTCGCCGCATTAGTCCGGCGGTAGGGCGCAGGACTCTCGCGATCGGGAACAGGAGTTCGCTCAGCCGAGCATCCCGCAGGGATGCGAACGCCACGAGGAGCGCAGCGACGAAGTATTCCCCTATGCGGTACCGCATAGGAAAGCAAATTAAATAATCAGAATGGTACATGCCGCATTAGTCTAGCGGTTAGGACGCTGGCCTCTCACGCCGGAAACAGGGGTTCGATTCCCCTATGCGGTACCAAAAAGCACACGACGCAAGTCGTGTGTTTTTGTATACCGCGGTGATCTTTACTTTATTCATTTTTCCTTCCGCTCTTTGTTATCGGTACTGCCGAATTCTACTTTGAACGTAGTGCCTTCACCGAGCACGCTGTCCACCGAAAGTTTCCATCCGCTGCGATCGCAAAGCTTGCGTACTATGGGAAGTCCGAGTCCGAAGCCGACGCTTTCTCCGTGCGATTTATCAACGGTGTAGAATCGGCTGAAGATGTGAGGAAGTTCTTCGCTTGCGATGCCTATTCCTGTATCTTCGACGATAAGCGTTTTGCCTCGCAGCGTGACGATGATCCTGCCTCCGTCCTTGTTGTATTTTATCGCGTTGCTCACGAGATTATCGAGTATTTCAGTGATACGTTCATGTGTGGTTTTGATGATCACTCCGTTGTCGATATGACGTATCATAGTGAGATCTTTTTCTTTGAGCATCGGCGTGAAGTTATCGAGAACTTCTCCCGTAAGTTTAGAAACGTCCACGTCATAAGATTTAACGGTATCGTCGTCGATCGCACTGTAGTTGAGTATCTGCTTTATCATTGCGGACAGCCTTTCGCTCTGCGTCTTTATCGTATTGCCCGCGGCGATCATCTTATCCTTCGGCATGCTGCCGGATGCTATGAGCTCGGCAAAGCCGCGTATAGAGGTAAGGGGAGTGTTCATCTCATGCGTGACGTTGGATATGAATTCGTCCTTGCTCTGCTGTGCGGCACGGACATACTCGTTCTTCCAGTTTATGACGTCAACGACGGGCTTAAGCTCCGAATGTTTCGCTTCTATCTTTTTATCGTTGCCGATGGCTTCCATCGCAAGCTCTTTGACCGGACGGAGGATAAATGAAGTGGAGAGCCATGTGAACAGCAGACATACCACTACATCCACAAGAATGAATATTACAAGGTTCGGCATCACTGTGGCGAGCATGCGGCCTCGCGATATCACCTGACCGGTCAGGCGCACGACGGTGTCGTCGATGCGGCGGCATATATGTACGAAAGTAAAGCCGTCCGTCGTTGCGGGTGATGTGTATATATGATTGAGCGCATCGGAAAATGCCGAAGATATTTCTTCGGCGTCCGACTGAGAACCCGTAACGCCGTCTATCGTGGAATCGTAAGCCGTTCCGTTTTCTGAAAACAACGTGACATATTCGCAGTCGAGCATGTCGGATATGTTTTCCGCCGTCAGTTCGGATATCTGCGGATCGGTCGATACGAAACTCTCCATTTCTTCATGCAGGCGCGTATTCATATCTCCTTCGAGTTGTGCGTAATACACTTCGTTGGAAGTAAAAGCGAAAAAGAGGAGTATGAACAGCGTGATGAACAGCGAGGTTAACAGTATGCGTTTACTCATTTCAAGAATTTATATCCCGCGCCGAAGACCGTTTCTATGCCCTTGACGCCAAGTTTGCGCAGCCGCGCGACATGGATGTCGACTGTGCGCGTTTCGCCTTCGTCATAGCCCCAGACGGCTGTCAGCAGCTTATCGCGCGAAATGACGGAGCCTGCATGTTTGATGAGGTAGGCGAGAAGTTTGAATTCCATATTGCTGAGCGACGCGGGCTTGCCGTCTATCGCGACGGACATGGTGCGCTCGTTTATCGTTACGTTTTGTGCGTTTATCTCATCGGAAGCGCCCAGACGTCTGAATGCCGCGTTTACGCGCGCCGTAAGTTCGAGCACGCCGAACGGTTTCGTGATATAGTCGTCTGCTCCGAGATTAAAACCCTTGACTTTATCGTTCTCGCGTCCCATGGCGCTCAGCATTATGCAGATCACCTGCGGGTGCGTTTTTTTAAGCTCCGACAGTACGTCGTAACCGTTGCCGTCGGGCAGCATTATGTCCAAAAGCGCGACTTTGGGAACGAGGCGAGTGACCGCTTCGTTGAAAGCGTCCACCGTGTTGAAACACGAGACTTCTATCTCCGCAAGCTCGAGACTGTACGTCACGAGATCGCATATGCTCTTGTCGTCTTCGAGAAGATAAAGTGTTTTTTCCATTTACCGTACCGTTATTTGTTATTTTAGTCGAACGCGTGTGCCAGATTCAGTATGTGATCGGCGGCACGCTCAAGGTTGCCTACAAGGTTGATCAGGATACTGCTTGACTGCGGCTGACACTTGCCTTCGTTGAGGCGTTTTATGTGATTGTCTATTATATGTCGCCTGAGCGTGTCGATCTCGTTTTCGACTTCTTCGGCTCTGACCGACGCAGTCACGTCCGAATCATTGAATGCAAGCATGCTCTCCGAAAAAAGTCTGTCGATCTTGTCGCTCATCAGTTTTATCTCTTCGATCACCTGATCGGAGAAGATAAGTCCGTCATTTACATAGTGATTGGTATATTTGACCATATTGTCCGCAAGATCGGCTATTCTGAGCACGTCTGCCATAGCGGAGTGCATCGCGGATACCGTTTTCTCGTCGCCGTATGATACTTCGCTGTTGGACAGCTTGATCAGGAACTGCGTGAGCCTGCGGGATTCTTCGTTTATCTTCCGGATCTGTTCCCGGACGTTTTCCGCACCAGTCGTATTCTTGGCATAAAAACATTCGAGGGCGTTTTTGAGCGTTTCTTCCGATTCGCCGGCTATACGCGCGATCTCTTTTTTCGCCTGCAATACGGCGATCGCGGGAGTTTCGAGCAGACGTTCGTCGAGGAACGTATTGATCTCTTTACTAACGTCTTTTGCTCCTTTTTTATCGCGTATGATCAGACATGCGAGTTTGACGAAAACGTTTATGAAAGGGAAGAACAGGATGACGCATACGGTATTGAAAAACGTATGGAACATTGCGATCTGAGTTGCCGGAGCATTGGCAAACCAGGATTGGAACGTCATTTTATTGAAATCCTTCCATATCAGCAGCATGACCGTAAAAATGATCGTGCCGAATACGTTGAACATCAGATGGATAAGCGCAGCGCGCTTCGCGTTGGTGTTCGCTCCGATGGAGGAGAGTATCGCGGTTATGCACGTTCCGATATTCGTTCCGAGGATGAGGAACAGCACGCTGTTGCCTCCGTCGCCGATGATGACGTTTCCGCTCGAAACAAGAGCGACTATTATGCTCGTGACGGCCGATGACGATTGCACGAGGGCGGTGAATGCCATTCCGATCAGGATCAGAAGGAAGGGGTTGGAGATCGCCTGAAGCGCGTCCGTGAACCACGTCGACTGTTCGAATACCGCCATCGACGTACTCATGACGTCAAGCGCCACGAACACGAGTCCGAGTCCGCCGAGTATCATGCCGAAAGTCTTGACCTTATCGTTTCGGCACAGCATATCCATGAAGATACCGACTGCAGCGAGCGGAAGCAGGAATGCCGCGAACTCGAATGCACTGAGAGCGGCGATCTGCGCCGTTATCGTAGTGCCTATGTTCGCGCCCATGATAACTGCTGTTGCCATGGTAAGCGACATCACGCCCGCGTTCACGAAGCCGACGGTCATGACCGTAGTCGCCGAAGACGACTGTATGATGGTCGTGGTCACGATGCCTATGCCCAGTCCCGCGAATCTGCTCGTTCCCGAAGTTTTTCCGAACCATCCTCTGAGTTTGTCGTTGGCGAGCTTTTCTATCGATTCGGAAAGAACTTTGAAACCGTACAGCAGTACGCCGAGTCCGCCGAGCAGACCCATTACGGCGACAACAAATTCCATCGGCGTCGGTCCGCTCAGAACTTCCGCCGCTGTTACAACCTGCATTACCATGCTTGTCTCCCTTTTCTCTTTTGATTGTGATTCCCTGTTACCTGTGAGACGAGATGCCGCAGTAAGGCGCCGCAAACGTCTCTTTATAATTGTACCTTATTTCCGCGCTAAAAGCAACGGTTTTTTCGTATCTGATGAAAATTAGATTAAGAAGCGATCCGGTACGCTGCAAACTGCGGATACCGCGTATAAAACCGCAAAAAACGTGCATCATTTGCATATCGAAATATAAGGAGGACTTTATGTCATTCAATCCGTTTAACGAAAAAGGCGAAAAGACCACGGCGTATGAGAGCTGGAAGCAGCTTTATCCGCGTGCGTACGACAAAAATTCCACCGATCCGAAAACGAAGATGCGCATCATACTGATGAACGGAACGGAATTCGAGGCGCAATGGTTCCTGCATAATATGGCAAGACATACCGCCGATAACGACCTTCGCCGCGAACTAGCGGTGTTGCGCCGTTGCGAACAGCAGGAGCAGAAGAAAATGTCATACCTGAAGCCGATCGACGAAAGTATCCTCGAAACGACGATCGGCTACGAGCAGCTTGCCGTTGAACTTACCGCGCTCATGGCGAGGAAGGAAAAGGATCCCACGGTGAAGAAAGCGCTCGATTTTGCGCTTCTCGAGGATTTCGATCATCTGTATCGCTATGCCGATCTTCTCGAAATGGACTGCGGCATACGCGCCGAAACGCTGGTAGGGAAGAAAACGGAGATCATGCCCGGCAGACCTACCGTTTCAGAGCACCGCTATCCTTCCGACGATATAAAGAAGACGCTGACCAAGGACTCGCCGCTGCTCAGCAAACTTCATTCAATGATAATCACCGCGGCAGAACAGCAGACCATGAATTTCTATATGAATTGCGGCACGTTTTACGGCGTGAGCGAACTCGGAAGGAAACTTTTCCTCGAGATAGCCATGATAGAAGAACAGCACGTGTCGCTTTACGAATCTCTGCAGGACGCTTCCGCAACGTGGCTCGAATGTCTGCTTATGCATGAATATGCGGAATGTTATCTGTATTATTCCATGCTGTCGGATGAGACGGACGACCGGATACGTTCCGTATGGTCGGAACATCTCATGAAAGAGATCGGTCATCTGCATACCGCGGCGCGGCTTCTTGAAAAATACGAGAACAAACACTGGTCGCAGGTAATACCCGATGGCGCTTTCCCCGAACTGATCTCGTTCTCCGAGGCGGAAGGCGGCAATATGGAATATATCCGGAAAGTACTCAAAAATACCGTCGGGCTTACTGCGGCGGGAGAGGGCTACGTGAACGTATCCGAGGTTCCGGAAGATTCCGCTTTCTTCAGGTATAACCGCAAGGTAAACGGCGCAGTGAGCAGTGTGGCAAGTCATAAAGTCATAGACAGATACATTGCGGAAGCGGGAGAGGATTACCGTTTTCAGGTAAGCGCTCATCCCGTTCCGGGGCTCAGGGACAGATCGTGCGACAATACGGACCTCGGCAGAACGCGCGCTCCGGACGACTGCGGCAGAAAAGAAAGACGGAAAAATTAAAGTAAAATTAGATTTGCCGCATGGTACGCATCCTTTCTTGATTTTTGCGCTCATCGGTGATATAATAATAAAAAACGAATCGGAGACTGTTATGTGGGTCCAAACGTGCGCGGAAAACGCGGCAGATGAAGAGATGAGCTGGTCTGACCGGATCGCTTCCACCTTCACCGAACAGTGGTGGGTATTTCTTATCACGCTTGCCGCAGTCATTGTCGTCATGATAATCGTGAAAATACTTACGAAAGGCAAGGTATTCAAGATCAGGACGATGTTCAAAGTCGTGATCAACTGCGTCATAGCGTTCGTGCTGCTGTTCCTGATAAATACGGTAGGGTCTATCTTCGGATTCGCACTCGTACCCAAGTGGTTCTCGTGGCTTCTCATCGGCATATTCGGGATCCTTGCGGTCATATTTCTGTTCGTATCTTATTTCGTCTGGCCGGGACTGTTCGTGGCGTAAACGATAAACGACAAAGGCGCTCCCTTAACGGGGCGCTTTTTGTTGTGCGAGATAGGAACATGTCCATACTTGAAGCTGCATGCCGTCATTATTTTCGCACGTCCGAGCGGATATACCAAACAAAAAGCGGGAGCACATCCCGCTTTTTGCCTTTCATCGTTCTCCGCCGTCAGTGAGCGAGCCGCGTATCATAGCATATTCGATAATGCCAAGAAGCACCGCTACGCCCGCAAATACGTACAGCGTTATCGAGAACGGGTCGGCACGGTCGCCGCTCAGCCGCGTTATGACGAAGCCCAGCGCGATCATTACCATTGCGGTCCTCAGGAATGCGAGCATTATGCCCATTGCCGTGACTTCCGCGTTCTTGGTCTCGATCCTATTGCTTCCCAATAAGTTCATGTTTTTATTATCCGCACGGCGATAAAAATTATTCATCATGCGCGCTTGCGACAATTTTCTACAAACTTCAGCATATCTTAAATGCGGAGGTATCGTACATGGTGTTTGAAAGTTTTCTCGCGTTCCTCGGTAAGGTATTCTGTTTTTCCGCCTACATCAAGAACAACGACTCCTTTCCCGGTCCGCTGAGCGAAGAGGAGGAAAGGGATTATCTGGAAAAAAGCGCGGCGGGAGACGAACATGCCCGTGAAATGCTCATACGGCACAACTTAAGACTGGTGGCTCATGTGGTGAAAAAATACGGCGGGGCGGGAGAGGCGGACGATCTCATATCCGTCGGCAGCATAGGGCTGATAAAGGGGATACGGACCTATAAAACGGGAAAGGGCAGCCGGCTTGCCACATATGCCGCGCGCTGTATAGAAAACGAGATACTCATGTACATAAGAGCAAACAAAAAACACAAATGCAACGTGTCGCTGTCCGAGTCCGTAGGTTCGGATAAAGACGGCAACGATATAACCCTTATAGACGTGCTGTCCGTACCTGCCGAGACAGTGATCGAAGAAGTGGAAAACAAAGTGCTGATGGAAAAGATACGCGAATGCGTGAGCAGACTGCCGACGCGCGAACGCATAATAATAACCATGCGATACGGGCTCAACGGCGCACTGCCGTATACTCAGCTGCAGGTCGCCGAGAAGCTCGGTATATCGCGCTCATATGTATCGAGGATAGAAAAGAAAGTGCTGTCGGAAATAGCCGCTGAATTAAAAGGCTGATTTTTAACGCAATATGCGGCAGCATGCGTCTTAAACGATTGCCAAAGTGTTTTTCGATATGATATAATTTCCGGGAGATTTTTCAAAAGAGGAAACAAAACAGTGATGTGGATATTGTATCTTGTCGTGCTTCTCGTTTATTTCGGGATCATGATATTCATCGGGGTAAAAACGCGTGCGAGCGCAAACTCCGTTCAGGGATTCGTGCTGGGCGGAAGGAGCGTCGGACCGTGGCTGTCTGCATTTGCATACGGAACGTCATATTTTTCGGCGGTGATATTTATCGGTTACGCCGGTCAGTTCGGCTGGAATTACGGTATAGCGGCAACGTGGATAGGCATCGGGAATGCGATAATAGGCTCGCTGCTCGCATGGGCGGTGCTCGGCAGGCGGACTCGCATACTGACCAGGCAGCTCGATTCCGCTACCATGCCCGATTATTTCGGAAAAAGGTTTTCGGATAACAGACTGAAGATCGCTGCGTCCGTTATAGTATTCGTGTTTCTTATCCCTTATACCGCATCGCTGTATAAGGGGCTCGGCAGTCTGTTCACAATCGCATTTGATATACCGTATTTCGTTTGTATCATTATCATGGCTGTCGTAACCGCGGTATACGTTCTTATCGGCGGCTATATGGCGACGGCGTGGAACGATTTCATCCAGGGCATTATCATGCTGGTCGGTATAGTTGCGGTCGTTATTGCCGTACTCGCCAATGCCGGCGGATTCACCGAAGCGATCAATTCGCTGTCGCAGATAGGCGTGGACGGTTCGTCGCAGCAGGGCGCGTATACTTCGTTTTTCGGACCGGATTTATACGGGCTGCTGATGGTCATCATCCTTACCAGCCTGGGAACGTGGGGGCTGCCGCAGATGGTGCAGAAGTTCTACGCTATAAAAAGCGAAGGCTCCATAAAGAAGGGTATGATTATCAGCACGCTGTTTGCGCTCATAGTCGCGGGCGGATGCTACTTCCTCGGC
>OJMH01002616.1_pt1 | contig 14765 bp, 9 predicted proteins | sample 1597111 | NCBI WGS metagenome assembly OJMH01 (sample SAMEA2452115, study PRJEB22498) | human gut metagenome | reverse complement strand
GGCGTGTCGCTGACCGTGATCGAGGTCGGCGGCGATTTCTTCACGGTGCGGCTGATCCCGGTCACCCGCAGCGACACGGCCCTCGTCGAACGGACGCCGGGCTCCCTCGTCAATCTCGAAGGGGATGTCATCGGCAAATATGTGCGCCGCCAGTTCGAACTGCGTTCCGGCCGGGCGCCGGAGCCGAAGTCCGACATCACGATGGACACTTTGCGGGAAGCGGGGTTCCTATGAATCCGCCGGTCGAATTCGGCGTGGTCTTCTCCAGCGAGGACGGCTTCGCCCGGATGCCGGAACCGTACCCGAAAGGGCTCGCCTTCCTCGCCGTGCCGGGCGGTGCGTTCGACAGCGCCGAACTGCGCATGAAGCTGCACAGGATCGCTTCCGGCAAGGTCGCGATCGTTCCGCGCGAACTCGTCGCCTACGAAATCGCCGCGCTGCTGCCGGAGCAGAACACGGCGCTCAGGATCGAATTCGCCCGTTTTTTCCGGGCGCGCTGCAAGCGTGCGCTCGAACTGCGGTGCTCCGAGGTCGGGCTCCGTTTCGACTGGGAACGCATGTTCCGGGAGCCGGCCTACCGCGACGCCCTGGTCCTGCTGTTGCGCGGCAGTTTCGGCATTCTCGACGAATACCGCCTGAAGCTGCGCCTCGGCGTCCGGCTGCCGGGAAATGCGGACTCTTATGTGCGGCTGCTCCGCGACCTGCTGTATCCCGGCATCTCGCTTTCGCTCGAATGTACGCCGGGAGCACCGGACAGGGAGGCGCTTCACCGTCTCCGCTTTTACAGTGACTTTTTCGCGCTTCACCCCGAGCCCGAAACCGGGAGCGGATGGAGCGCTGACGATATCAGAACCCTCGTCGAAGCGGCGGGCGGCCTTGCGGCCCGCCGCATCGGGATCGTGACCGACGACATCCAGTCCGCCGCGGCGCTCGCCGCGGGGTACAACCGTCCGGCCGCAGCTGAAACTGCGCAAATAGAAGGAGAATCATCATGCTGAAGCTCGGAGTGAACATCGACCATATCGCCACCGTGCGGCAGGCGCGCAAAGCCGCCGCCCCGCGGCCGCTCGAAGGCGCCCTCCTCGCGGAGAAGGCTGGAGCCTGGGGCATCACCGCGCACCTGCGCGAGGACCGCCGCCATATCCAGGACGCCGACATCCGCGAACTCGCCGCCCATGTGAAGAATCTGAATATGGAGATGGCGGTCACCGGCGAGATGGTCCGCATCGCCTGCGAGGTCAGGCCGCACAGCAGCTGCCTCGTGCCGGAGAAACGCCAGGAGCTGACCACTGAAGGCGGCCTCGATGTCGCCGGGCAGCTCGAAAAGGTCGCGGCGGCGGTGGAGAAGCTTCATGCGGCCGGCATTGTCGTCAGCCTTTTCATCGATCCGGAATTCGACCAGCTTGATGCGGCCGCGAAAGCCGGCGCGGACTATGTCGAGCTTCATACCGGCACCTATTCGAACGCCGCCGGCGCGGAGCGGCGAAAGGAGCTCGACCGCCTGATCGCAGCCGCGGAACATGCGCACAAGCTCGGACTCTCGGTCAATGCCGGACACGGCATCGACTACGAAAACATCGCCGGAATCCTCGAAATCCCGCACCTTTCGGAGCTGAACATCGGCCATTCGATCGTCGGCCGCGCCATCATGACCGGCATGGAGCAGGCCGTCCGCGAAATGCTCGACGCCATGAAACCCTACGCGAAGTGACATGAACACAGGCGGCGGACACGGCATTCTCAAGAGCTCGCTCGGCGTATCGGCCGCGACGCTTCTGTCGCGCGTGCTCGGGCTCGTGCGCGTCATGCTTGAAGCGCGCGTGCTCGGCGGCGACGCGATTGCGAGCGCCTGGGGGCTTGCGTTCGCGATTCCGAACACGTTCCGCCGGCTGCTCGGCGAAGGGGCGCTCGGAACCGCCCTGATTCCGCTCATCTCCGAAACCGATGCAAAATCCGGGCCGGAGCAGGTCCGCCGCGAGCTCGGCATCGTCTTTTCAGTGCTTTCGCTGATTCTCGCCCTCGTGGTGGCGGTCGTCGCCGGAGGAGCGCTCGGGCTGCGCCGCCTTGCCCTCACCGGCTCCGTGCAGGAGCTCCTGCCGGTACTGGCCAGCGAACGCGTCCAGCTGGCGCTCATGATCCTGCCGCTGCTGATGCCGTATGCGTTCTTCATCTGCCTTGTCGGCGCGATCGGCGCGGTGCTGAACACACGGAAGATCTTCGTGCTGCCCGCGCTCGGCGCACTGCTGCTGAATTTTTTCCTGATCGGCGGCCTCTACGCGGCTTTCCGCCGCGGTCTGGCCGGAACTGAGCTGGTCGGTTTCCTCGAGTTCCTTTCGGTCCTCGTCCTCATCTCCGGCGCAATTCAGCTTGCGCTCATGCTGCTGCTGCTCTGGAAAGCCGGACGGTTTCCGGCCATGTCGCGCAAAGCCTTTCGCGAAAGCGGCATTCTCGGGCGGCTCTGGCGGCTTGTGCTGCCCGGCATGATCGGCGGAGCCGCGCTGCAGATCAGCTTCCTCGTCGACCGCGCGCTGGCGATCTGCCTCGGCCCCAAAGCGGTTCCGGCGCTCAACTACGTGGACCGCATCATCGACCTGCCGATCGGCATCTACGCCATCGCGCTCGGCTCGGTGCTGACCGCGACGATGTCGCGGGCCGCCGCGCGCGGCAATCTCGACGAAATTTCGCACGACCTCACCTTCAGTTTGCGGCACGTCTATTTCCTCTGCGTTCCCATGGCGGTCGGAGTCATCTTTTTCTGGGAACCGATGATCCGCATCCTCTGTCTCGGCGGAAACTATACCGAAGAGGACCTCATGGCCGCCCGCATGGTCGCGATCTTCTACGGCGCCGGAATTCCGGCCTTCTGTTCGATCAAGGTGCTTCTCGCACCGTTCAACGCCCGCAAGATGATGATGACCACGCTGCGTTATTCGCTGATCGCCATCGGCTGCAACATCGTGCTGAATTTGATCCTGATGTGGCACCTGAAGCAGGGGGGCATCGCGCTCTCCACCGTGCTCGCCTCGATGCTGAACAACACGCTCCTGCTGCGCCACCTGCAGAAGGAGGGGATTCCGCTCGGCAGCCGCAGCATCATCCGGACCTTCGCCCGCTCGCTCGGCATCGCGCTTGCCGCCGGGACGCTGCTTTACTGGCTCTACCCGCTGCTCCGCATCCGGTTGACCTTTCGCCACGTCGGGGAGTTTCCGGCCTTCGCGGTGCTCGGCGTGCTGTTCCTCGTCCTCTACTTCGGCGGAAGCCTGCTCTGCCGCGCGCCGGAGCTCCCGGAACTCTTCAGCGTCATGCGGCGCGGCAAGCATTCCGCATAGACCGCGTGTCCGCTCCGCGCCCCGGCGGGAACGGCGGCGGCAATGCGGCTCCTGCTGTTATCCCGCGTTTCCGCCCGGAGAAAAACGTATTGAAGTTTTTCCTTCCGCCGTCTCCCGATACCGCGCCATAAACGGCGCGGCCTTTCATCTTCTGGTATTTTTTTCGACGCAATAAATTGATTTTCAAGTCGATGCGACACAATATACTATTACCCATAAGCATACCATAATATCGATAAAATAGCATGTTCGGGGTATTGACATCCGCCTTGCATTCCGGTATAATAATTAATACCGAAACAGCCGTCAATTAAATAAATGGTTTGCCAGATGATCGAAAAAAGATACATGCCGACGATCAAACTCAACCGCGGCGGCGCGGAACCGCTTCATCTGCAACTGAGCCGCGGAATCGTCGAAGACATTTTCCGAAGCCGCCCGCTGCCGGGACGCCCTTTTGTTTCGGAACGGCAGCTGGCGGAATCGCTGATGCTGAACCGCAACACGGTTCACCGTGCCTATGAACAGCTTATCAGCGATGGAATTCTGCATTTGCCGGACGGACGCAGAACGATCTGCATCGCTCCGCATGCACTTACCCGGGTCATTCCGCCTTTCCCCTCGATCGGCATCATTCTGCCCCGGCAATTCTCGGTGTTCGCGGGCGGAGACACCCCAACACCGCTGAAATACCTGAGCGGAATTTTCGACCGGGCGGCTGAACTCGGATACGCCCCGATGCCGTTGCTGCTGCCCCCTCCGGAAACACCGGATGCCGAAGTGCGCGAATGGCTGAAAAATATGCTGTCGCGCCTGACGGCGATGATCCACCTCGGCGATCGCGGATTCACACCCGACCGTCCGCTCGAGCTGACTCTGACGGAGAATTTTCTGCCGCAGATCTTCATCTCCGGCTATTCGCACGATGTGCGGATCGCCTCGGTGGTCTGCGATCTTGAAGGCGCATTCACCGCCCTGACCGGATACCTGAAGGAGAATGGCCACCACCGCATCGGAGTCATCGGCGAATGTTTCGAGCCGAATCCTTATTTCAACTACACTTATCGCAGCCGCACCGCCCGCTCCATCGATGCCCTCCGCCGGAACGGGATGGAACTGCGCGATGAATGGATTCTGCGGATTCCGCAGCTCTCCTCCCCCCTGGAACCGCTGAGGGACATGCTTCAAGCCTGCGGAAAAGAGCTGCCGGGCGTCTTCTTCTGCAGCAACGACGCCACCGCCGAACGGACGTTCACGGCATTGCGGGAGCTGGGACGCAAGGTTCCCGGCGAATTCTCCCTGGTCGGCGCCGACGATACCGGCATTGCGGAAAAAATGCCGGTTCCCCTGACCACGCTGAAAGTGCCGATGTACGCGATCGGCCGCGCCTCGGTCGACCTGGCGCTCGAACGCTTCTACAACGGGCCTGCCGAAGAAACACGGCTCAGAAAGATCCCGTCGACGCTTGTCCTCCGGTCATCGGTCAAACCGCAGGGAGAGCATTCCGCATTCCCCGAACGCTTACCATAAACAACTCACCATCGAACGGAGGGAAATCATGAATCCAAAGCGTTTCACACTGATCGAATTGCTGGTCGTGATCGCGATCATCGCAATTCTGGCGGCGATGCTGCTGCCGGCCCTGCAGCAGGCAAGGGAGAGCGCGCGGTCAACCTCATGCAAAAATAACCTCAAACAGCTCGGACTGGCATTGGACTCCTATTCGAACGACTACAACGACCTCGTCTGCCCGATGCGAAACCGTCAGCGCTGGGCGGGCGACGTATGGGCCGGGATGCTCTGGGATGCAAAATATGTCGGCACCTATAAGCTCTTCCTCTGCCCGAGCCATACCGCACCGGCGGCGCCGGCCGATCCGGCCTCTCCGACCGCCGATGAATTCTACCTGCAGACCAGCTACGGGCTCAACGGCGACACGTTCGGCAACGGCAGCGAGGATACGAATTACTGGGGAGGCTTCTGCCGGCAGGGAATCAAGCGGACCGCCATTGCAAGCTTTCGGGAACGCTCCCCCGATCTCCTCTGGGTGCATGACAGTCGCGCGGCACTCGGCGGCGCCGCCGACATGGGCTCCTACATGCGTTATCGCCACAATGGAAACAGAGTCTGCAATATGCTGGCTTTCGGCGGGCATGTCACGACGATCCGGAATCCGCGCCCCGGAATCGAAGAGGGCATCAACTCTTCGATTCCGATCGCCCGCTACCGCCGCCCGGCCTGGGTCAGCCAGGGCGGAGGACGCGGTGCATTTTCCCGGATCGGAGATTAACCCGAACATCCAACTGCAGGAGCGTGGAAACCATCATGAAATTTCGCAATCTTCTGAAAATTCTGTCACTGGCAGCCATAGGCGCGGCAGCGGCGGACGGCGGCGGCAACCTGATCAGGAACGGCACGTTTTCCAAACCGTGCCGGCTCCCCGGCATCCCGCATGAATGGGAGGTCCAGCGCCCGAACACAAAAGGCGGAGAGACCGAGACGAAGCTCGACGGCGGAGGCTTCCTGCTCTATTTCACGGGCCCCGAATATGTCGACCAGATTCGAATCAAACAGTCGCTGAAGCTCGAACCGGGCAAAGTCTACGAATTCCAATATGATTACCGTTCACGGCTCGACGCCGGCCTGAAGGCGGACGCAACCTTCTGGGGAACCGGCGTATTCATGCGTTCCTGGTGGCAGGTTCCGAGCGAGAAGTGGACCACTGTCCGCGGTTTGTTCGCAATGGCGGACAACGTCGACGGGAACGTGATCCTGACTTTGCAGAACCGCTCCCGGATCAAGCTCTGGTACCGCAACATCATCCTCAAGCCGACGGAGCTGGCGAAAGAGGACATTCCGAAGCTGATTCCGGAATTCAAAGTCCACTCAGTCGAAAGCGATGATGCCTTCATCCTGCCGGATACGAAAAAGAAGAGCGCAGATTTCATCGTCAATGGATTTTCGGACGAAAATTTAAAAAAGTTCCGTATCGAAGCCGACTATTACCCGACGCCGGAACGCATGGTCCGCTGCCGGGTGGCGGGGCGGAACATCTTCGTTCCGATGTCCGCTGTTCCGGACGGTGAATCGACTTTGATCGGCAAGCTTTACAGCAAAGCCGACAACGCGCTCATCGCCACCGCGCAGGTCAGGCTGCAGCGTGTCATGACGCTGCCGGCCGGAGTCGATTTTTCAACCCCCGCCGAAGTCAGGCTGGAGGACGGACGCAAATTCTTCCCGGTCGGCATCTATGCCGGAAACGGCTGGAATTTTTCGCCCGCGGAACTGGTCAAAAACGGTTTCAATGTGATCCACACCTATGCGACCAACCGCCGCGATGTGGACAAAGGCGATGAAGAGGGACGCGCCAGAAACCTGAAGCTGCTGGACGACGCCCGGAAACTCGGCGCCCGCGTCATGGTTCAGCTTCCGCATGACTACACGGAAAAAGCCGGAGAATCCGCCAGGCTGCCGCACTGGCTCGACGTCTACAAAGACCATCCCGCGCTTTTCGGTTATTACGTCGACGAAACCCGTTCGATCAAGAACACGCCGTACCCGGTCATCAAGGCGGCCTATGATGCGGTCAGGCGCCATGATCCCGCCCATAAATGGTTCTCCTACGAAGGGCCTGACCCGAATCTGCGCGACAGCATGGATGCGATCATTTACGGAGTCACCGGTCCCGAAGCGGTCAAGCTCTGCATGCTGAACCTCGGACCCGACAAACCGGTCATCCATTGTTACGGCCAGAAGGATTTCATGGCGCAATCCGCAACATCGCTCGACTACAACCAGTCCAATTTCGTCATGCCGGTGATCTGGGGCGCACGGGGAATTTTCTATTTCACTTATTCCAATTTGCGCGACAGGAAAGTCAATCCCCGATGCGCAGAACTGAAACCGCGCGTCCTCGATACGGCCCGCCGCTTCGGGGAAATCTCGCAATCCATCGTCGCCGGCGATCCGCTGCCGAAATGGAGCGACACCGTGAAGACCACCGGGAAACTGGAATACAAAGCTTTCGCGGATCAGGGCGCATGCTATATTTTCTGCGGCGTCGCCGCAGACAAGGAGACGGGAGGAACGCTGACTTTCACGCCTCCGGCCGGAAAACGGCTCCGCGATGTACTGAACGACAGGCCGTATCCGAATACCGGGGAACTCAAGCTGGAGCTTTCCCCCGGACAAGCGCGGGTCATCGAAGTCAAATGAGGAAGCGGTTCGCCATAATCGCGCTCCTGCTCGGGCTCGCGTCGGCGTACACCGCGCTGACGCCGGGGGAGAGGGAGGCGCGGCCGTCGATCTCCTGGACGGCGGGACTTTCGCAGGACCGGGTCGAACAGGTCGCGGCGTTTCACGAGTGGATGAAGAAAACCGGGCGCGTGGACGAAAACGGCGAACCGCTCTTCACCGTGAAGCTCGAGACCGCCGACAACCAGAGCACGCTGATCCAGGCGGTCTCCGGCATGGCGGGCGACCTGATCGACCATGTTCCCGTAAAGCGGTTCGCGCCGATGGGCGTGCTTGAGGACATCACGGAATTCGCCCGCGAAAACGGCCTCGACCCCGGCAGCAACTACGGCGCGGCGGGCGATCTGCTGATGTACGGCGGCAGACAGTACGCCTACGCCTGCAACCTCGCGGCCCCCGCCCTCCTCTGCAACGCGGATCTGTTCCGCCAATACGGCATGGAGCCGCCGCCGGAGGAGTGGACGCCGGAAGAGTTTGAATCGATCGGTCTCGAATTCATCCGGCGCGCGAACGAAGGGCGCCCCCGGCAGGAGGTGTTCTTCGCCGGAGCCATGCCGCAGGTGATCCTGCCGCTCGCCCGCAGCATGGGCGGCGACGTCTTCAACGAGACGCTGACCGCTCCGGCGCTGGCCTCCGAACCGTTCCTCCGGGCGCTGGCGCTCTACCACCGCTGGGTGGCCGAGCTCCATCTGATCCCGACCGCGGCCGAGCTCGCCTCGGAGAACAATCAGGGGGCGAGCGTGAACGGCGAGGCGACGCCGCAGCTCGCGGCGGGCCGCTACGCCATGATCGCCTCCGGCCGGTACGTGAACATGGACCTGCGCCGCTTCAGAAGCGGACCGGTCGCACTCTCGTTTTCGCAGTTTCCGGAATACGGTTTCAAGAACCTCGTGTTCCTGTCGCGCAACACGGCGGTCTACAAGGGGTCGAAGCACAAGGAGTATGCGAAGATCTTCCTGCTCTTCCTGGCGAGCCGGGAGTACAACGACATCATCATCCGCGACTCGGACGGACTGCCCCCGAACCCGAAATGGGCCGAAAACAATCCGGACTACCGCACCCCGCCGGGACGGGAATACGAAGGGAACCTGCACGCCAACGAACTCAAATGGGCGCGCACGATCGCGCTGCCGGAGAGCCTGAGCCCGTATTACCCGCTGGCGGACAACAAAATCCGCTATGCGTACGAACGGGTTGCGGGCGGCCTTTCGACGCCCGAAGAGGCGCTCGCGCTCGCCAACCGGGCGATTGCACACGCGATCCGCGAGACGGTCGCCGGTACCGCGTCGCTCCGCGAACAGTACGAACGCGACTGCGCGCTTCAGAAGAAGATCGACGAATACAGGCAATCCGGCAGGAAACTGCCCGCGGAATGGATCAGAAACACATTCCTCCGCAAATATTACCGCGACAACGGCATGCTGGCCGGGGAAACAAAAGAGGCGCCGGCGCAGCCGGAATCAGAGATTCCGCCGCGCGGCGCTTTCTCCGGAAAACGTGCTACTTCTTCCGTTCGACCCTGATCGAATCGATCAGCATTCCGTCGAATGCGGCCGTGTTCCGGATGATCAGATTCAGATTGCCGTTGACCGGGGCGCGGAAACTCTTGCGGATCTCCTGCCAGCCGGGCGCGGGCGGCAGCTTCGCGTAGCTCTGGCTCTTGTTGCCCCACTTGTCGGCGCAGACGCCGATCGTGCCGTTCGCCCCTTCCGGCACGTTTTTGACCCGGGCGGTCAGTTCATACTCGGCGCCCGGCACGAGCTGAAGCTCGACGATGCAGATCGCAAAGTGATTCGGTTTATTCCCGATCCGGTTATCGAGCCGCAGCGCCTTGCCGCCCTTCGCATCCGCCGCATCGACGACCCGGATCGAGTTCTCCGGCAGGTTGTTGCGGTGGTAGAACCATTTGAGCGGGGCTTTCCCGGCTGCATCGGCGGCGAAATCGTCCTCAAAGACGATGCCGTCGTCCACCGCCTCCGGCGGCTCGCCGCCGAGCGTGACCCGGGCGAACGAATCGACCTTCTTGCCGTGAACGATGCTGCCCTCGAACCGTTCGAGGAAGCGGCGCGGCACGATCGCATCGTCGTCGTTGACCGCGATGCCGTACAGGAATTCGCGTTTTTCAACCGCATCCCTGAGCTTGCCGGGAAACACGCGCCACGGAATCGCGGCTTCGTAGTGAATCTTCCCGTCGCGGTATTCGACGGAGACCGCCGCATCGGTCAGCAGTTTGTCGCCCCACGCCTGCGGGCCGGCCGGAGTCAGCGCAAGATTGATCTGGAACGGCTTGCGCTCTTCGGCGTCGGCGAAGATGATCTGAATGCTGTCCTGCTGCCAGGTCGAGTCGCCGGTGAACTGCTGGTTGAAGGTCTGATCTTTCACTTCAGCCGCGAAGTAGAGGCAGTTCCGGTCCCACATCAGCATCGAGACCGCGCTGCAGTCCTCCGGGGTCCAGCCGTCGCCGTATGAACCGCGCGTATATTCGGCCTTGTTGATCTTGAGCGGCAGCGCACGGTTCCATTCGTCGAGCCGCGCATCGATTCTCGGCGGATTCGCCGCGGCCGTCGCATGGACGAAATCAAGATCGGCCGGAACGCTGAACTCACGTCCGTCGTCGAGCTTGAAGCGGACGGCGACGCGCCATTCCTTCGCCATCTCCGGCGTGACTTTCGCGAGTTTGACCGGAATCGTCACGTCCTTGTACGGAGCCAGTTCCGGCACTTTGAAGCGGGCCAGCTCCTGATTGCCGTCCGGCGTATTGACCACCGCCTCGCCGGAAACCGCGGCGCTCTCCCGGTTGCGGACCACGAGCGCAAGCGGCGTATCCGGCAGCGCACCGGCAACCGGCTCGGCTTCGACCGTCAGGGCCGGAACCACTTCGAGGTCGTTGAAGCCGGTCACCATGGCCGGGCGGCCCGGCAGTTCGACCGAAAGCCGGAGCAGATTCCGTTCGGCGGGCCGGGGCGGACACTCGATCTGGAAATCCGCGAAAACCGGCTCCTCCGGCCCGACTTCGACCTTCCGGCTCTCCGGAAACGCCTTCCACCCTTCCGGCAGGACGGGACGAACCACCGCCTCCACCTTCTCCGGCGCATACGAACTGACCCGGGCCCGGACCGCAGTCCGGCGCCCCGGCACAAAGACTTCAGCGCCTCGCCCTGCCGCATGTAGAGGTTCGCGAATACGGCGTACTGAACGCGGCAGCCGTCCCGCGCAAACCGGTCGGCCAGATCGTACACCAGTTTCGCCATCGTGTTGACCGGGTTGACCGGATTCTTCATCAGGGCCGATTCCGCCTCGAGTTTCGCGCCGGAATTCAGCAGGTAGCGGACGCTCGGGATATCTTCGAGATTCGCATTGGCTTCCACCACCTTCTTCTCCAGATCCGCGCGCCGCGCCGCGAAGTCCGCCTTCGACGCCGGGAGCGAGCCGTCCAGCCGCGCCTGCGCCAGCGCATGGTCGAGCCGCCGGGCGATCACGGTCTGTTCCCGCTGCGAAACCGCGCCCTGCGCACGGCTCCACGCCTCAAGTCCGCTGAAGAGCGCGGCTCCGCTGCCGCTGTCCGCGGTGCGGCGCGTGTTCTTTTCGAGCCGCTGCCGGGCGATTTTCACGGTATTGGCGCGGGCGCGGTCGAGCACGCTCTTCTCCGCATTCCGCACATAGACCGGACTTTGCGAAATCTTCACCTCGTTCTCCTTCAGCGGATTGCCGAAGAGATCGAAATACGCGCCGCCCCGGACCGGGTTCGGGAAAGTTCCGGCTTCGGGCGTCCAGACCACGGCGGTCGCGTTGCCGTCCCGCTCGTAAACCGCGATCCAAAGCCCGCCTTCACGGTAGAAACCGGCCAGGCGGCGCCCCTCCCGCATGCGGGTGTAGGTCTGGATTGCAACACCGGCCGGACGGCCGACGATGCCGTAATCCCGGTCCCAGGTATAGAGGCCGTTGATGTCGAGCCCGGCCATGTCGCCGACGATCATTTCGCGCACATAGAGGTCGGCGCGGTCGTGTTCGCCGTTCGGACGGCTGCTGTTCGGCCAGCCGTATTCGGTGCTCCAGAGCTGTTTCATTCCGCCCGCCGCATCGACGATGTCGTTCAGCTGGGTAAGCTTCTCGTAGACCTTGCCCTTTTCGGGACCGACCTCCTGTGAAGGCGTCGAGTTGTTCGTGTACGGATGCACGCAGAGCGCGTCGAGATGTTCGAGCAGGCCGCGGTTCCGCTGGAATTCGAGCCAGTTGTAGTCGATGTGCGCGGTTCCGCTGTTGGCGAGAACGGCGAGCGGCTGCTGCGAACGGATGGCGGCCGCGGCGTGGCGGGCGACTTCGGTGTACAGGAATTTCGTGTGGCCGTTGTCCTCGTTGCCGAGCTCGAAATAACGGGTCATCCCCTTCAGCGCGGCGGCCTCCTGCCGGAAGTGCCGCCCGTAGCCGAGCGCGAACCGGTTCGGATCGGTCAGCTCCGGGAATTCCGGATAGTGGTAAAGGCACTGCAGAATCACCGGACGGACGTTCGCATCAAGGAACGGCTGCATCTTTGCGCGCATACCGGCAAAATCATATGTCCCCGGCGCGGTTTCGTTGTCGCGCCAGTTCGGGTGTTCGAAACGGATCCAGCTTGCGCCGTAGACATTCGCGTCCCCGGGCGAAAGGCTGCCGAAAACGCCGCCGAGCGGCGAATATTCGTACTCCCAGGCGCGAACCGCCGGGTCTTCCGACAACCCTTCCGGCATGAAGTGCGCGAAACTCCCTTTGTAATAGATCGGGCGGACGTCGCCGCGCGTCACTTCAAATTCAACCTGAATCTGGCCGTACGGAACGTCAAAGGCGATCTCCTCCGGAAACTGCGCCATTCCTTCGAAGGAACCGCCGGTCTCGAGCACACGCCTGCCGGAATAGAGGTCGGTCGCCCGGAGGGAATAACGGTAATCCGACAACGGAAATTTCTCCCGGCTGGTCAGGTTCAGCTTCAACGCGGGGCGACGCCCCTTGTCCACATATTTTTCGAGCGACGGATAACCGAGGATTTCGACCGGTTCGAGATCGGCTGTGACTGAAATTTTTCCGATATCGACAGTTCCCTTCGCATTCTCTCCCGGCATATCGAGGAGGATTCCGGCGAAACGCAGCGGCAGGTCCGGCTTGCCGTTGCCGTCGCCGCTCTTCCAGGCGGCGGCGCGCATCATCGGGACTTTGACCGTCTGCCACCCGTCGCCCCTGAACTTGAAACGCATCAGGTAGACTTCGCCGGAACGGTCGTGAATCCACAAAGCCAGCGGCAGTTCCCGTTCCGGAACGTCGGAGCGGAGCTCGAGACTGAACTCCTGCGGCATGCCGACCAGATCGCGCCCGAACTCAACCCGGGCGAAGCTGTTGCGCCGGTCCGGGCAGCGGCTGAAATCGTAGGAGAGCGAGACGGCCTCCTCCCGGCCGCCCGCCGGACCGCGGCCGAGCTTCGCGTCGACTTCGCCGCGCCCCCTGATGAGCCAGGCGCCGTCCGTGCCGACCGGCATTTCGGCGAACTCCGGAGCCGCCGAGAGCCCGAACGAGGCGGCGGCCAACAGCATGGAAAAAAATAACTTCATCTGCGGCAACCCTTTCAATAGCTGCGGGTGGGATCGAGGGTGAGATTGTACTTCGAGTAACCGGAATCCGAACCGCCGTACGGACCGGAGCCGAGGAATTCGTTCAACTGTTTGGAGGCGACGCGGCCGTCCCCCATCAGCATATTCGTGCTGCCGGCCGGAGTTTCGGGCCGGAAATGCGCGAATTTGGCGATATTCTGCAGCGTGTTGTTGTGGTGGTTATGGAAAAAGTACTGCTTGCTGTCCAGAATGATCGCGGAACGCGACACATGCTTGAAGGTCGTGATCTTTCTGGCCCCGAAACGGTGGCTGTAGCCGTAACTCCCCCACTGTCCGGTTCCGTTTTCTCCCGCCGCAAAGCTGCCTCGGTTGATCGGGCAGACGAAAAACGCATAGACCTTGCTCTTCACGCCGTCGCTGTAAGTGATCTCGCGCTCGGCGGAGCTCGCGTAACGCAGCACGGCATCGTACCATTCGTACTTGTACGAGGTGCTGTCAAGACCCGACATGCCTCCGGTAACGGCGCTCGGGTTGTCGCCCTGCGTCGGCGGGCAGTAATCCTGGTTGTCGGCCTGATACAGCGCCATCGCGCTGCCGGTCTGCTTCAGGACGTTCATGCAGGCGCTGACCTTCGCACGATCGCGCGCCTGATTCAGAGCGGGCAGCAGCATCGAAGCGAGAATTGCGATGATCGCTATAACAACGAGAAGCTCGATCAGGGTAAACGGATTTCTTTTCATCAGGCCTTCCTCCTTATTTGCGTGTTTTCCATATCTGCAAAGCAACGGGTCATGCATTCAAATCGGCGACGGAGTCGCGGACAACCAGCGGCATGTCGAGCGTGACCCCGCCCGGAACGAGCGGATGCTTCTTCAGCTTGGCCACCAGAAGCTTCACCGTATGCTCGACGATCTCCTTCACAGGGAAGCGGACCGTGGTCAGCGGCGGAATGATCGTCGCGGCCTGCGGCACGTCGTCGAAGCCGATGACCGACAGGTCTTCCGGAATCCGGATTCCGTTCCGGTAAGCCCAGCGGTAGACGCCGAACGCCATCTGGTCGTTTCCCGAAAAAATCGCGGTGACCTTTCCGTGCCGGAAAATCCGCTCCGCCCCGGCGATGCCGCATTCGATGGTGTCGTCCCCCTCGTAGACCTGTTCCGGACTGAATTCCACCCCGGCGTCCGCACAGAACTTCGCCATGACCTCGACGGTCGTATCCTGCCGGTCCATGCGCAGCGGGGAGGTGATGTAGCCGATCTTCCGGTGACCCATGCCCCAGAGGTAGGTCAGGATATCGAGCGTGAGCTTGTTGTAATCCAGCCAGACCGGAATCAGCTGCTCGCGGATGTTCGTCACCACCGGGACACTGCCGCAGAGCTGCTGCGCCTCTTCGGGAGCGATCTGCGGCAGCATGTTGATGACGCCGTCGACCAGACCGCTCGAAAAACGGCGCAGCATCTCCTCGCCCTTCTCGTGATTCAGCCCGGTCAGGCCGACCACCGGGCGGTATGAGAACTTTTCGAGCTCCGCCGTCAACGCATCGATGAACATCGCCGCGCTCGGGTTCCGGCACTCGTTCGCCACCACGCCGATCAGCCCGGTC
>OJMH01002587.1_pt1 | contig 14889 bp, 13 predicted proteins | sample 1597111 | NCBI WGS metagenome assembly OJMH01 (sample SAMEA2452115, study PRJEB22498) | human gut metagenome | reverse complement strand
GGGGGCGTAATCAGAAAATTACGCCATTTTGAAAATTGTTAGGACAGGTGTGATCAATAATAGAAGAAATTCAGAAAAATCATGATCCGGAATACACAGCCAACCATGACTTTAATATCCGGCGCGGCAAGTTGCTTTTATTCCTTTTGTCCACTCTGGGAGAACCCATATTTTTCAAGTGGCTTTCGTCGGCAACTCCCAAAGGAAATCACTATGAATTCCGACACTACAAGGTCATGCGGCGGGCGGAACGCATCAAAGACGCGGTCCAGATCGATAATTATAAAGAATTCAAAAAAGCAGTTCGCCATTTTGCCGGCAAGGATATTGATAATCCCGATCTGCTTACAATCCTTAACGAATATCTTGCTAATAAACAACCTTTTGTCTTACAGAAGGCCCAAGCCTTCTTGGATGCCAGCGTCTTGCTGACCGCCAAGCTTGCCCGTTTTTTATCACATCCCCGGTATTTACCTGGGGATGTGATAAATTTTGGAGATCCCTTTGAAATCAACCCCGTTGATTTGATAGACCTCTATCGGCAGCAGGAGAAATTGGAAAGCGATCAGGATGCAGTTCTTCAACTATGTGAAAAGTTTGATATTCCGAAGGATCCATTTGAACCGGTGAAAATCGACAAGCGGACGCATTGGACTCAAGTGGCATATCACGATCAAAAAACAGAGCAGACAGAGCCTAAGGAACCTGGTGAGTTTATTGATTTTATCGATGACGAAAAACGTTGGGGACGTGTTATCTTGAAAAATGGAAAAATTGATGACGTCCTGACATGCTGGACGAAGAATTTAGCTTATACGCCATATCGGGAGCTCCACGTCCCCTTTATCACCTATCTCCCTCTTTGGAACTTAAACGAGATTCGTAAAAATGGTAAAAATAGTACAGTAATACTGACGGATTCGTTATGTGCTGCTCATCAAGCACATCTAATGCTACAACAAAAAATTCAAAATCAGAAAAACATTTACAAGATTCTGATGGAGCCTCTTGATAAAAACGAACATCTTCGCAGTCAATTTCAGGTTGAGTAATATATCGATATGATCAAGAAATTCAATATACTCATTTATTTCATCTTTTCGTTCATTGAAATCAGCAGACAAAGACATTTCATTTACTTTCCTTCAATAAATTCTCTTTTACTGCTCCAATACGTCCTTTTAATTTACCGATCACATTTGCTCCATCGGAACGAATGATCTGTTTGAACGTGTCGCTATTCAGCCAAGTCGTTACATCATTAGGTACTAAATTTGGCTTCTCCGTATAGGCAAGATAAGAACCTATTGCAATAGCTTCAAAGCGTGTTCGGGGAGTGACTTTGGCTTTTGGTACCCGAGCAAATCCATTGGGAAAATATTTCTTTACAAAGTCTAGCATAATAATAAAACGCTTCTTGTATTCTTCTCCTATGTCGCAATTCTTGCTCAGTTCACCATTCATTCGCTGTGTATATGCATACAGGAAAGGAGAAACCTCATCGGCATATTCTTCCAAACCATCTCCATATGCAAAAAATCTTGTAACAAGCTCCTCTCTTTCACGCTCCTTCAGTTGCTTTTCTGTAACGGGAGCGAGCTCTACAAAAAGTTCATTTGGAACATCGGCTGGATATGCTCGACTGGGGGATTGCCGGTGGCGCCGGTGCCTTAGCGGCGTTGGTCGATATTTTTTTAGTAAAGATTCCAAGCTCCAAAGGCCTGCTCGGAGGCGTCGAAACCCAAGGCGGCATACTTTCGGACAAAATCCGAAATCAGTTGAGGAATCTCTACAACCCCGATCAAATCAAACAGTTGGAGAAAGAGTTCTGGGGCCCGTATGACGCTTCGACCTCCGAGAAACTTGCGGAGAAGGTCGCGGGGTTGGGACCCCGATCCCACCGTTTTCAGTCACTCGGTCACGATCCGGTATTGGGATTTATCTTCGGTGTGCTGGATATCATGAACGGACGTTTCTCGGCAACCGATAAAACCGGAAAACTGATCATTCAGGCGATCCCCGGCGCGCCGTCCGGAGTCGGGTTGTTTGAGGCATTAGCCACGCAACTCGGGCATTTGAAATCCGATGTGGCGACGGCGGCGGGTCTGTCGGCTCCCTTTATGCCGCTCTTTCAGTTCCTGCAATTCGGAGATATTCACGGGCGAACCATCGGCGAACTCTCCCGGACGATGTATACGAAAGGTTACGATTTCGGCCATTTTCTGGCGATGAGTATCCCGGTGGCGATCATAGAGGTCGTTGTCCGGCTGTTCTATTTCGCCAAACGGCTGCATGAAGGACACGGTTTTCTCGACGCCCTGCCGATCAATATTCCGGAAAAAACCCGTAAGCCCAAACTGCAAACCATGCTTTTCGCCGCTCATACTGTGGCGACGGCGGCAAATGCGGGAAAAGTCTACTTCACGTCCAATCCGCTCGGAGTGAATTTGCCGCAATGGCTTTGGTTCATCAAAAGCTCCTATCAGCAGTTCAAGTGGGCCGTCTGGACGAAAGAAAACGAACGCTTGGCCTTGGAACAGAAAAACCTGGATGACGACTGGCAACATGTCAACGACCTCCTTACTGAAGGTTTTGAAGTTTCCGCGCCGTAAATGCTCCGGACCCGAGAGGGCCAATTTCAACATCACAGTACCAAATGAATCTATTCGTATTTGAGCTTGATATAGTCTGGTACGGCTTGTACCGAGTTATATCAAGCGCAGATACGGAAACATTACTGTTTTTCCAAAATATCCTTCACCTTTTTCAGAACCGTATCACTCGATTCTTTAGAAGTACGGATCAAATCCAGCGCCTCGTTGATGCGCTGCTGGGCTGATTTGCCGGAGATATCACCGGTAATTGCGGCGATGGCTTGTCGCTGGGCTTCATCTCCGACGTGGGTGTAGTATTTGTTGACTATCTCGGAATCGGCCCCGAGAATTGAAACAACCGTCGCCTGTGGCACCCCGGCCTCGGCGCAGTAGGACGCGAACGAATGCCGCAGCGAGTGAAACCCGTAGACCGTCACCTTTTTATCCCTGCCGGGGACTGCCACGGACGGTTCCAGCCCGATCCAGCGGATTACCCGGAGCATGTCGATATTCACGAGGTTGTTGCCGACGTTCTTGCCAACAGCATTGGTTTTATTATAACGCGCAGCGAGATTCGGGCAGACGTAATCGGTTTCGCCGGTCTTCCACGCCAAAGCACTTTGCAGAACCTCCATCAGCTTCGGGGCAATCGGAATCGTCACCTCTTTGCCTGTTTTGAACTGCTTCACCCATATCCGCTTCAGGTTGAAATTGATTTTGTTCCAGCGCAACAGTACACAGTCTTTCATCCGCTGGCCGGTAAACATACCGAGATAGTAAACCACCCGGACTTCCGGTTTGTTCATGACCTTGTGCTTGTCGTCGTCGAGAACGGTCTGTAACTGCTGCTCCTGCTCTCGCGTAAAAGAGAGACGGCGGACATCCTGTTCCCGTTCCTCTCGTTCTCGACGTAATTGTGTTGCGGAGTGAAACGGATTACTGCCGCTCCAATATTCCCGAAGAACATGGAAGACACGGCGAAGCCGCTTGATTTTACGGTTATGGGTGGAAACGGCGATTTTCTGGTTACGCATATACTCGGCGTACTGTTCTCCAATTTCCGGGGTAATATCGCGTACATTCTTCTGCGGGGCATCAAGCCAGTCCAGAAACTCCTGAAATGTGGCGCGGTAGGGTTGGGCTTCCGCAACGGTGGCGGGAGTTGCACGTTCCGGACTCTTTTCATAGACTGCCCACGCCTCGGAGAGCGGTAGATTCTTTTCCGGAGTGATAAGGCCGCGTGCGTGCTGCACATGAGCGGCAATGATCTCAGTGGAGGTCGCTTTCAACAGCGGAATCTGTTTGTTCGCCTCCTTCAGGGCTTCTTTCTGGTTACGGGTTTTGAGGCTGATCGCCTTGCGTGCTCCGTTGATCTGATAACGGAAGTAGTAGACGCCGCCTTCCTCTTTCTGGTAGACGGTTCCGATATCGAGTTTGATTTTTGCAATAGCCATACTCCTGTCCTTTCTCGTGAAAGTGCCGGATTTAGCCAATATAGACGTGTTTTGACAAAAAGAAAGCTCAAAACGGTACTTTGTGGTACCGTTTTGAGCTTTCCAACCTCAGAAATGGTGGAGGTGGCGGGAGTCGAACCCGCGTGTTGACAATGTCTAAGATCAACTTCTACATGCTTAGATCGCCTTTGGATTCTTATCGTCCGTCCACCTTGCCGGCAATCAGGCGGGCTTTCGGACTAACCTCTCTATTGTCTTATCGGCTGCCGAAAGATGAAACAGCCGACCAGGGCGTTAGATGACGCACTTATCCCTTAACACCCGTCAGGGGAAGTACGAGGCCGTCAATTAAGCGGCCAGAGCAAACTCTTGATCGTTCGCAATTATTCGTTCGATTGATGATTTACGAGGCCAACAATCATCCTCGGCATGCAATCAACCCCGAACCCTGCCAGTCGAATCCGGAACACCCCCAGATTGTTTTCGAACCGCATTGTCCATTCTTTAGTATAGCCGGTCTTTCCGGAAATACAAATTCTTTCCATTTTTCTTTTTTCTTCAATCTTCGACCGGTTTTTCCGTCGAAAAGTTCATTTTTTTCCTGGAAGATGCTTGATATTTTCCGGTCGAAGGCTATATTAGATATTCTTGAATTATGAACAAACTTGACAAAAGACAAAAGTGAAGTTAACATAAGGAATTGCAATCATGGCGCATAAAAAAGGTCAATCCAGCAGCCGAAACGGCCGCGACAGCAACCCGAAGTACCTCGGCGTGAAAGCCTACGGCGGTGAATATGTATCGGCCGGCAGCATCATCGTCCGGCAGCGCGGCACGAAATTCCGGCCCGGCAAAAATGTCGGCTGCGGACGCGATTTCACGCTCTTCGCGCTGTGCGACGGTACGGTTGAGTTCAAGAAAACCACGCGTCAGGTCAACATCGTTCCGATGGCCTGAAACGAGCGGTTTCCGCTCGAATTTCGTGTCGGATTGAGCCCGGGTTTTGTGCCTTGGGCTCTTTTTTTTGAATCTGATCGGTTGCGGAACCCAAACGGCAGAGGAGTAAGATATGTTTGTGGATCGTGCTAAAATTACAGTAAAAGGCGGCAACGGCGGCAATGGCTGCTGCAGCTTCCGGCGCGAAAAATTCATCCCGAAAGGCGGCCCGGACGGCGGCGACGGCGGCGACGGCGGCAACGTCATCTTAAGAGCTTCCACCGACGAACAAAGTCTGGTCGATCTTGTTTACAACCGTCATTATGCCGCCGCCAACGGTCCCCACGGCAAGGGCAAAGATCTGCATGGCCGCAAAGCGCCGGATATTATACTCGACGTGCCGGTCGGCACCGTGGTGACCGATCAGGAAACCGGCGAACTGCTTGCCGACCTCGATACCTCCGGCCTGCAGTTCGTCGTTGCTCAGGGCGGCAAAGGCGGACGCGGCAACGCCCGTTTCGCCACCAGCACCAACCGGGCGCCGCGCCAATGCGAAGAGGGCAAGCCCGGCGAAGAACGCCGGCTGGAACTGGAACTGAAAACCATCGCCGACGTCGGCCTGGTCGGCTATCCCAACGCCGGCAAATCCACGCTGCTGCGAGCGGTTTCCCAGGCGCGTCCCAAAGTCGCCCCCTACCCGTTCACGACACTGCATCCGGTGGTCGGCGTCGTTGAACTGCCGGCTTACGGACGATTGACCATCGCCGATATTCCGGGCTTGATTGACGGCGCTCACGCCAATGTCGGGCTCGGCCATGCCTTCCTGAAACACATCGAACGGACCCATGTGCTGGCTTACGTACTGGACATGGCCGGCGTTGACGGGCGGTCGCCCTATGAAGATTACCGTCATTTGCAGAGCGAACTGGAACTCTATATGAGAGGTCTGTCCAAACGGCCGGCCGTCATCGTCGCCAACAAGATGGATTTGCCGGAAAGCCGGGAAAATCTCGCGGCGCTGCGCGAAGCCCTCGGCAGTGAAATGACGCCGATTATCCCGGTCAGCGCCGCCGACGGCGAACTCGGCGAACTGATTCCCATCCTCAGCAAGCTGGTGAAGGACAGCAGCATTTCTCCTTATATGATTTTCTGAAAGCGTTCCGATCATGAACCTGCAAATTGATCTCATGCAGGCCGGACATCTGCCCGGCGTTCTGCGCGTACAGGCGATCGCCTATCGGGATATCGTACCGGAGTCCGACCGGGTCATGATCCGCAAATGGGAACTGGCTCCGGACTGTTGCTTCGTCTGTCTGGCCGACGGTGAAGTGCACGGTTACGTGCTGGCACATCCGTGGCACGCCGACCGGGTGCCGGAACTGCATGGGTATCTGGAACAACTGCCCGAAGCGGCAGAATCGTTCTACCTGCATGACCTGGCGCTACATCCGGCTTTGCGCGGCAAACGGCTGGCATCGGCACTGTTCGACGCCGCCAGACAAGCGGCGCTCCGGCGACGCTTCCGGCGTTCCCACCTGATCGCCGTTCAACATTCCGTGCCGTTCTGGCAAAAACAAGGCTACCGGGTCTGGCCGGTCCAGCAACTCCGGACGCCGGAAAAGCTGGCCTCTTACGGAACGGAGGCGACGTTGATGGGCCAGGAATGGGCTTGACGACGGACCGCCAGGCCTTTCTTGCAACTTCGATATTTCTGGTGTATATTGATATCCGAAAAAACAGGACGGCGGCTTCTCTTCCAACGCCCCATCCGATCCAACTGCGAAAGGGAATTTTGCCATGAGCAAAAAAATTCTGATGCTGGCCGGTGATTATGTCGAAGATTACGAAATGATGGTTCCGTTCCAGGCGCTCCAGATCGTCGGTTTCCAGGTCGATGCGGTTTGTCCCGACCGCAAAGCCGGCGAATATGTCCGAACCGCCATCCACGATTTCGAAGGAGATCAGACTTATTCGGAAAAACGCGGCCACAATTTCGTGTTGAATGCCAATTTCGAGGCGGTACAGGCCGAAGATTACGATGCGCTGGTCATTCCCGGCGGCCGGGCGCCGGAATATCTGCGGCTGCACAATGGCGTCATCGCGCTGGTGAAGGCTTTCGCCGCCGCCGACAAGCCGATCGCGGCAATCTGCCACGGACCGCAACTGCTGACTTCCGCCGATGTCGTTCGCGGCCGGAAACTTTCCGCTTATCCCGCCGTCAAACCGGAAGTGATCGCCGCCGGCGGTGAATATATCGAAGTCGGGCTGCCGGACGCCGTCACCGACGGCAATCTGGTCACCGGTCCGGCCTGGACGGCGCATGTCGAATGGCTGCGGCAGTTTATTGCCGTCGTCAACGCGACGCATTGATGCCCGCTGCCCGACAGCTTTTTGCGGCAATTGCCGCGCCGGCCGGAACCGATTCGGCTCAAAGGGCGGATTTCTTGTGGAACCACCTCCGGGAGCCGGGAATTCGGCTGGAGCTATCCGGCAATCTCGCCGATTTGTCCGTTTCGTTGGCGGAACGGCTTCAAATGCTGGCAGCGTCCGTTCGCTGGAGCTGGATTCAAACCGATACCGGCAATTTCCTGCTCCGGCGTACCGATGCCGGATGGAGCGCGCTGCCGCTGCAGCCGGAGCGGCAACTGGTCCGCCAGGCTTTGCAAAACGCCCGGCGCGGCAACTGGCCGGCCCCGGCCGGCTGGACCAGAACCGCCGTCAGCCGGCTGGAAGCATATCGCCGCCAACATCGGCTTTCGCCGGAATCGCTGATCGAACAATACTTCGAATTGCTGGCCGGCAACGACAACCCGCTGGCGGTTCCGCTGGCCGGTTATCCGCTGACTGCGGCGGAAAATACCGCAACCTTGTCATGGCTGGCGTTGACGCCGCAACTGGCCGGCGACTGGCTGCAGCATTATTTAAGCGGCAGTGAAGAACGGAAACGTTCCGAGCGGCAACTGAGCGGCAGCTTCTTCACGCCGCCGTCCCTGATCCGGCCGGTTCTGGAGGCGGCGCTGGCCGCCTTCCCCGACGGCAAGCGTATTCTCGACCCGGCAGTCGGCGCCGGCGCCTTTCTGATCGAAGCAGTCCGGCAACGGCCGCAGGCCCAACTGCAATGCCTTGGCGTCGATATCAATCCGCTGGCCCTGGCCATCACCCGGCGCCGGCTGGCGCTCTTTCGGCAGACCACCCAGGCGAATTTCCACTTCGAACTGTACCGGCAGGATTATCTGGATACCAATTTCCGGCAACTCGACTGGATCGTCGGCAATCCGCCGTTCGTTCAAATCCGGGATATTCCAACAGAGCGGCGCCGGGAACTGGCCGGACGCTTCCGGCTGGCCACCGGGCGCTTCAACCTGTTCAGTTTGTTCCTGGAACAGGCGGCCGCCCAACTGGCCGATTCCGGCGTCGCCGCTTTTGTCATTCCGGACCGGCTGCTGCTCAACACCCAATATCAAACCTTACGGGAGCACCTGCTGCGGCGCTGGCAACTGACCCGTCTGCAACGGCTGCCGCCGCGCAGCTTCCGTCAGGCGGCGGTCGACAGTGTCGTCCTCGCCTATCGCCCCAGACCGTGTCCCGGCAGTCGGACCGTCGAGGTCGGCAACCGGCAATTCCTGCCGCTGGACGAACTGTACCACCGGCAAACCGGTCAATTCGTCTTATCCGCCGATTCCGCCGTCAGCCGGCTGCTGGCCAAAATCGTCGCCCGTTCCACGCCACTCGGCCAGTTGGCCGACAGCCGCGACGGCATCATCCAGAGCAAAGTCGGCGACAAACTGTTCGGCCGCCAGCTTCCCGACGGCGCCAAACCGTTGCTGTTCGGACGGCAAATTTCGGCTTATCAAATCCATTATGAAGGCGACCAAATCGACTATCGGCCGGAAACAATGCGGCAACTGGAACAACAGCGCGGCGGCAACGGCCTGCGGCTGCGCCAGCCGGCCGTATTCGAGCGTCCGAAGCTGCTGACCCGCCAGACCGCCGACCGGATCATCGCCGCCTACGATGCCGAGGGGCGCTATTATTACAGCAATACCCTGCACGGTTCCGCTCCGGTTGCCGCCGACCCGTGGTATCTGCTGGCGGCGTTGAACAGTATGGTGGTCAACTTCTATTACCGGGCGACCAGCGACGAACGCGGCCGGAACTTCGCCCAGATCAAGCTGACGCTGCTGCGCCGGCTGCCGATTCCCGAGCTTTCTTCGGAATTGCAGCAAACCGTCGGACGGCTTGCCCGGGCGCAAACCGGACATTACTCCGCCGAACGCCAGCTGCAGATCGACCAATTATTCTGCCGGAGCCTGAAACTGACGACTTCGGAAATCACTCTGATGCGGCGTTTCCTGTAGGTTTTTCTCACCCGGAGCCATCAAAATACCGGACGTCTGTGGTTGACGCCCGGCATTTTGAGCCGGCCGGCTATTTCCACATGCTCAGGTCGACGGTTTCAAGCAGCCGGCCGACAGCCGCCTTGTCCTTCCCGAAGCCGACTTCCGGCGCCTGAAATTCATAGAGATACACTTCGCCTTCCCCGCAGAAATCATACCAGGCACGGTCGAGAAACACATAGACGCGATAATACCAATTTTCGTCGCCGATCATTTTGTGAGCGGTGATCTCCACCGCCGGAATTCCTTCGCCGATGACAATCTCCCTGACTTCATCGATCCGATAAAAATTGGCTTCTTCCAACGCCCGTTTGACGGTCTCCTGCCAGAATTTCAGCGAACCGCCCTTCAAATTGTTGCGACGCTGCAGTTGTACGGCTTTCCGATCCGGCGAAATCGCCAGCAACTGCCTGCCGTCGGAATACGTGACGATGAAATCCTCCGGCAAAGCCACGTCGTACGGGAACCGCTGGACCGCGTTGAACCGGTTGGCATTCGACAGGATTTCACCGCCCAATTCGGCCACCCACGGCACCGGCATACGCCGTTCCAGCCGCTGCGTCACCGGAATTACTTCATTGAAGCCAATCCGGATCGTCGCATAGTTCACCTGGTTACGCAACAAATTCAGCCGTCCTTTCAACAGTTCCAGTTCGCCGGAAACCCGATTCAACTCCTTTTCCACCATCAGCATGTCTTCGACTTTGACCGCTTTGTCGGCGATCGCCAGCAACCGTTCCCGCAGCTTTTCGAGGTTGCCGATCCGCGTCTCCACATCGAACATCTCGCCGGTGACATCTTCCACCTGCTCCTGCCGGCTCTGCAAAGTCCCCAGCTTACTCAATTGCTCGTTCGCCTCAGTCAATGCATCGGCCGGAATCCGCAGAATGACATTGTAGTCGCCGATGCTCTGCACATAACCATTGCAGTCTTTGGCGATCGCTTCCGCCTCCTTGATCGCTTGTTTCACATCGCTGACGCTGTAAACCAGAAAAATACTGGTGATCCGCTGCCGTGCCATGGGCTGCGACTCCTCCCCGCCGTTGCCGCCGCCAGCATAGGCCGGAGCCGTTTCGACTTGCGTTATGGCCGACACCGTATCCGCCGCGACGGCCGGGCGTTCCGCCCAGTTCCCCCTCACATTCTCTACGCCCACGATTCCGCCGCTGCCCCGGCTGCTGGCCATCTGGCCGACTTCCGCCTCCGCAGCCATTTGCTCCACCGCAGTACATCCGGTCATCGTCAACAGCGCACAAGTTCCCAGCAACAATGTTTTTTTCAGCATGACAACCCTCCCAATGCTTTCAAACCGTTTCAAACGCCCGCCAAGCGGCATTAATGATATTTATACTGCCGATTTTTCAATTTTGCCAATTATTTTCCGCAATTATCGCTTTAAATCAAACCAGGCAACAAAAAATCGCCATAATTTTCTTCCCGGGGAACCCTGCTGGCCATCACAAGGCATTCTGGAGGAATTGATCACCTCCGGTTCGCCGGCACCAGCCAGACCGGCAGAATTGTGACCGCGAAGTGACGGTATCGTCGCCGATGATGCCTGCTCATTGAGCCGGCACGCCGTCCAACCCGTTTTCAACCGCGTCCGGGCGCTGCATCCGCGCCCCGGCGACCTGACGGACAGTTTGCCGCCCGCCTTCCAATGGAGATATGCCCGATTGACTTTCCCCGAGAAAAAATTTGGTAAATACAGGAATCGGTGTTACATTATTGCTTAGGGAATCCGAACAATTAAACCAAGCTGCCGGCGGATCGCCGACGCGCCGAAAGGAGATGCGGGATGAAGCGACATTGGCCCGAAACGATTCGATGGACATGGTGCCTGGCCGCAACGGCAATTTTCATGCTGGGCGGCTGCGGCTTGTGGCAGAGCAAGACGCCGGAGGTCGCCGGGAAAGCCTGGCTGAACAATGCGAAGCCGGCCGGCGGCTTTTATCTGGCCTCCGACGGCGCGGTCTTGCCAATCAATTACCCCGAACCGAATGGACAATGGACGATGAAAAAAGATACCCTCACCATCTCCGACGCGAACGGCCAAGCGAGGGATTACCAGCTGGCTTCTCCGGCTGACAAACCGGAACTGACCGGCAACGGCCAGATTTACCGGGAGACGCCGGTTTCCGGCGCGATTCTTGATATCGAATGGGAACCGGTCTATCTCGACGGCCAACACGACATCGTCAAGCCGGCCATGCCGGAAGTCACGCTGATCTTCAATTCGGCCACCGGCCGTTTCAGCGGCTGCGGCGGCGTCAATCGCCTGTTCGGCGATTTTACCCTCACCGCTCCCGACCGCATCAGGATCGAACGAATCAATTCCACCCGGATGGCCGGGCCGGGCGCCCGTTATGAGGGCCTGTTCCTTTCCCGCCTGATCCATGCCGAACGTTATCTGGTGGTCGATGGCAACTTACAACTTTACAACGACGCCAATCAATTGCTGATCAGCTTTCAGCCGAACGTCAACTGACCGCCTTCCGGCAGCACCGCTTCTCTGCCGCCACTGAAATTCCGGCATTCCGGCGCCCAGCCGCCGGACGCCGGGAATTTTCTTTCTTCCTTCCAATCGGCCGGCAGCCGGGCAATCCCATTTGAAAAATTCCGGTTCGGCGCTATATTATTGGAATTATTCTGAAAACTTATCTGATTTGGTGCTCCGGTTATGAAATTGCAATCTCTCTTCCTGGCGATGGCGGCAGCCGTATTTTTCATCTGCCTTTCCGGTTATCACGGCCAGGAAATTTTCCACGCCTCTCCGCAGCACCTGCCGGCGTTCTCGCCATGGAATCAGCCTCCGGCCGACGCTCTGGGCGGCAACGCCGCCGAACTGGACCGCCGCAATCGGAGGCTGCTGGTTTCCGAATCGGAAGTTTTGGAAATCAGCGAAATGCGTCGGTCGTTCTCGCCGGAAGAGAAAGTCGTGTTGTCGGCTGAAAACACCTTCCGCGCTTCCCCGAAAAATTGTTTCAAACGATGTGTTTTTTCCCTTCATACCCCCTGTCTGGAGACTTACTTCTCCCTGCCGGTCGGCCGGGCGCCGCCGGTATACTCCTGCTGAACACCGTTCGGACAATTCTTATTGAATATGCTGTCGAAAAACCGTTTCCATCGGGAAACGGAGGGGTGTCGTACCCTGCTGCCGCCAGCGGCCGATAGTATTTACCGGAGATTTTCCATCCGCCGGGATGGAATTTCTGAACGGCGTTCGCACCGACCCTGCCAATACGGTCGGAATCACTTCGGTACGGCTTTCAGTCAACAATCGAATCCATTTTCCCTCCTTTCGGGACGGTTCCGGAAGGGAGGCATTGGGTTCTCATTCGGGTTATCGTCGTTTTGATCCCTTATAACGACGCTCTCCATCCATACAGGAATCTCTTTTACCATGACTACCAATGAATATCCGGCTTCCATCACCATCGTCTCCGAACTCAACGCCCGCCACTGCGACGACCTTTTCATGCAATTGTGCCAAGTCGCCGCCCGGGACGACAACGCCCGCGTTTGCGGCTTGTCGGCCGACAAAATTTTCGAACTGGTGAAGGCGCGTGAAGCATTGGCTTCTACCGCCATCGGCAATGGTTTGATCCTTCCGCACATCCGGCTGAACGACCTGGAATGCCTGGTCGTCGTCTTCGGCCGCCTGGATCAGCCGATGAATCATCCGACGCCGGACGACCAGCCGCTGGCCATCGCCTGCCTCCTGCTGGTACCGAACAGCAAACCGGTGGAAGGCCTCCGCTTTATGGCCGATCTCGGCAGTTGCATGCGCTCGGAAGAAAAACACAACCGGCTGCTGGCCGCCCAGACCGGCCTGGAACTCAAAGAACTGCTGGCCACGCAACGCAGCACCACCCATACGTTGATCGCGGCGGACATCATGGCGCCGCCGCGTCTGTTCGTCACGCCGGAAACGCAATTGCGCCAGGCGACCAGGATGATGGCGGAAAATCGTCAGGAAATCCTGCCGGTCCTGGACGACGGCAAACTGGTCGGCGAACTGAGCAGTACGGAACTGTTCAAACTCGGCATTCCGGATTTTTTCAACCAGCTCAAAAGCGTCGGCTTCATCCGCTATTTCGATCCGTTCGAGAAATATTTCGCCGTCGAAGCGGCGTCCTGCGTCGGCGACGTGATGAACCGGGAACTTCCGACCTTCCACGAAAATGCCACCCTTATCGAGATCGTTTTCGGCATCAGCGTTCTCAAACAGCAGATGATTTACATCACCAATCATCGGCAGGAACTGCTCGGTATCATCAGTCAGGCGCTGCTGCTTGAAAGAATCATCAATCTGTAAATTTTCAGGGAGAAATCGTTAACTCATGTGGACAGGAATTATCATTTTCATTCTGGCCTACTGCCTCATCGCCTCCGAAAAGGTTGACAAAACCATTGCGGCGATGCTGGGAGCCGGCTTGATGGTGGCGTTCCAGGTGGCCGACTTCTCGGCCATGCTGGGCAAAGTGGATCTGAACGTGCTCGGTCTTCTGATCGGCATGATGATCATCGTCAATATCATGGCAACGACCGGCGTTTTCGAATATCTGGCAGTGCTGATCGCCCGCCAGACCAAAGGCAACGGAATCCTGGTCACCGCGGAATTCCTATTGGCAACCGCGGTAATTTCAGCCTTCATGGACAACGTAACCACGGTGATTCTGATGGCGCCGATCACCATTTTGATCACGCAACTGCTCGGCTTGCCGACGGTGCCGGTGCTGATCCTCGAAGCGCTCTTTTCGAACATCGGCGGCACGGCAACCCTGGTCGGCGACCCGCCGAACATTCTGATCGGCGCCAGCTGCAATTTGAGCTTCAACGACTTTCTGCTCAATCTGGCGCCGATTGTCCTGGTCATCATGGCGATTATGCTCGGATTGGTCGTACTGCTGATGCGCAAACGGCTGCGGAGCAACCCGGACGCCATCGCCCAGGTTCTGCTGACCGATCCCAAGCAGGCGATTCTGCTGCCGCGCCGGTTGCTGCGCTCCCTGCTCGTCTTCGGGCTGGTGCTACTCGGCTTTTTCACCAGCCGGCTGACCGGGCTGGAACCGGGGCTGATCGCCATCTGCGGCGCTTTCGCCATGGCGCTGGTCTGCCGGATCGAACTGAGCACGATGCTTGAAAAAGTCGAATGGAACACCATCCTCTTCTTCTGCGGGCTTTTCATGATGGTCGGTGCGCTCGAACTGGTCGATGTCTTCTCACTGCTGGGCCAGAAAATGGTCGATTTGACCCAGGGCAATTTCGCCCTGACGATGATGATCATCCTCTGGGGCAGCGCGGTGCTTTCCGCCATCATCGACAATATTCCGCTGGTCATCTCGATGATTCCATTGATTCATTCGATCGTCCCGGTTTTCGCCCAGCAGATGGGTCTCCAGGGCGAGGAAGCCATCCGGCTGCAGATCAGCGAACCGTTGTTCTGGGCCCTGGCGCTCGGCGCCTGCCTCGGCGGCAACGGTACGCTGATCGGCGCGTCGGCCA
>OJMH01002585.1_pt1 | contig 14909 bp, 7 predicted proteins | sample 1597111 | NCBI WGS metagenome assembly OJMH01 (sample SAMEA2452115, study PRJEB22498) | human gut metagenome | reverse complement strand
GAAAGAAGCTGACTTTGCTGCGCTGGGCGTTGACCAGCGGGCAGAGCAGCTTCTTGCGCTTTTACGGGAGACCGACCCGCGGCTGGCAGTGGGAAGAACGGCGGCGGACATAGAGCGCCCGGAAACCTCCATCGCACAAAGCTCCCTTTTCACCGGGGCTGTGCATGAGCCGCAGATGTTTACAGAGCTCAAAAAGGAAATCGTCTCGGCCGACCGGATCGACATGCTGGTGTCCTTCATCAAATGGAGCGGTCTGCGGCTCATCATGGACGAGCTGCGGGAGTTTACGCACAGCGGCGGCGAGCTCCGCATCATCACCACCTCTTATATGGGCGCAACAGATGTGAAGGCCATTGAGGAGCTTCGAAAGCTGCCCAATACGCACATCAAGGTCAGCTACAACACCAAGACGACCCGGCTCCACGCCAAGGCATATATCTTTTACCGCGAAACAGGCTTTACGACGGCTTATGTTGGCTCGTCCAACTTGTCCAATGCGGCACTGACCAGCGGTCTTGAATGGAACACCAAGGTAACGAAACGCGACTTGCCCGAAACCATCGACAAGATCGCCGCTACCTTTGAGTATTACTGGAATGACCGCGAATTTGAATACTATGCAGAGGATCAGAAAGAGCGCTTGGCACGGGCGCTGAGGGCGGAAAAATATTTCGACACCAACAATGCCGACGTCTACACCATGGACATCAATCCCTATTCCTACCAGCAGGAGATTTTGGACAAGCTGGAGGCAGAGCGCACTGTTCGTGGCTATACGCACAATCTGGTGGTGGCGGCCACCGGTACCGGCAAGACGGTCATCTCTGCCTTGGACTACAAGCGCTTCCGCAAGCAGAATCCGGATAGACCTTGCCGCCTGCTGTTTGTGGCGCACCGGGAGGAAATTCTCAAGCAGAGCTTGTACACCTTCCGCGCTGTGCTCAAGGACGCAAACTTTGGTGAGCTGTTTGTGGGCATCTATAAGCCGGAGAGCATCGACAACTTGTTTCTGTCCATCCAGACCTTCAACTCGCAGAGCTTCACGGAAAAGACAAGTCCCGATTTTTATGACTACATCATCGTGGATGAATTCCACCATGCCGCTGCACCGACTTATCAGAAGTTGTTGTCCTACTACCAGCCGCGCATCCTGCTGGGCTTGACCGCTACTCCGGAGCGTATGGACGGCAAGAACATCCTGCCCTACTTCCATAATCGCGTTGCAGCTGAGATCCGCCTGCCGGAAGCCATTGACCGAAAGCTCCTGTGCCCGTTCCAATATTTTGGCGTTACCGATACGGTGGATCTGGATGCGCTCAAATGGTCTGCCGGTGGCTACCAAAAGAGCGAGCTGGAGCAGATCTATACGTTCAGTGGGGCGGTTGCCGACCGCCGCGCCGACCATGTGGTGACGGCACTGCTGAAATATGTGACGGACATTGACGAGGTGAAGGGCCTCGGCTTCTGTGTAACGGTCGATCACGCGGAGTTTATGTGCCGCTATTTTAACGACCACAACATCCCGTCCATGTGCCTCACCGGGCAATCTTCGGACGAGGAAAGAGCGGCGGCCAAGCGGCGCTTGGTGTCCGGCGAGGTGCGATTCATCTTCGTCGTGGACATCTACAACGAGGGCGTAGATATTCCGGAAGTCAATACGGTTCTGTTCCTGCGACCCACGGAGTCGTTGACGGTTTTCTTGCAGCAGCTGGGACGCGGCCTGCGTCTATCCGAGGACAAGGAATGCCTGACCGTGCTGGACTTCATCGGTCAGGCGAATAGAAAATACAATTTTGAAGATAAGTTTGCGGCGCTGCTGTCGAATACCACCCGCAGCGTGAGCCGGGAGATCAAGGACGGGTTTGTGTCCGTCCCCAAGGGCTGCTATATCCAGTTGGAGAAGAAGGCGGCCAAATACATTTTGGAGAATATCCGCGCCTCCTATGGCAATACGGCTGGGTTGGTGGCTCGCGCAGCCTCCTTTGCGGAGGACAGCGGGCTGGAGCTGACGCTCAAAAATTTCTTGGATTACTACCATCTTGACCCACGGGCGATCTACAAGTTTTCCTCCTTCTCGCGCATTTGTGCCAGAGCGGATGCCATCGAGGACTTTTCAGAACCACTGGAGGACATTCTGACCAAAGCGTTTGCAAAGCTTGCTGTGGCTGATTCCCGCCGCTGGATTTCGTTCCTGTTGGATGTTCTTCCGCGTTTGGACAACCTTGATTTTGCAGCGCTTCCGGATGCGGAAAAGCGGATGATGCAGATGTTTTACATCACCGCCTGGGGTAAGGCTGTGGAAGACTGGGACGACGAAGAGGTGCTTAGTAACCTCTATGCCCTGTCTGACAGCACAGTTCTGCTCGGTGAGCTCTTAGAGCTGCTGCGCTATCGCTTCGAGCAGATCGACTTCATCGACGAGCCGGTGGAGTTGGGCTTCGACTGCCCGTTAGATCTGCACTGCACCTATACCCGCGACCAGATCTTGGTAGCGCTGGACTTTATGAAGCCGTCCACCGTTCGTGAGGGCGTGAAGTGGCTGCCGGAGAAAAACATCGACGTGTTTTTTGTGACGCTGAACAAGGCGGACAAGGACTATTCGCCAACCACCATGTACAACGATTATTCCATCAATGAGAGCTTGTTCCATTGGCAGAGCCAGAGCACCACGGCGGAGAATTCGCCCACCGGTCAGCGCTATATCCACCACAAGGAACGCGGCAGTAAGGTGCTGCTGTTTGTCCGTGAGTTTAAGTCGGACCGTATGACCGGCGGTGCGGAAGCGTACACCTATCTGGGCACGGCGAACTACGTGAAGCACACGGGCAGCAGGCCGATGAATATCACCTGGCAGCTGGACCGCCCGATCCCGGCAAAGTTCTTGAAGAAGACGAATAAGTTGGTAGTGGGATAAAGGAGTTTGTTATGAAGTTTATTCACTTATCAGACCTCCATTTGGGGAAAAGAGTAAATGAGTATTCGATGCTTGAAGATCAAGAATACATACTCAAAAAAATCATCAATATCGTTGATGCTGAAAAGCCGGATGGCGTGATCATTGCCGGAGATGTCTACGACAAATCTGTTCCCGCGGCGGAGGCAGTTCAGTTGTTTGACAACTTCCTCGTTCAGTTGGCCAAACGAAAGCTCGAGGTATTCGTTATTAGCGGAAACCACGATTCCCCTGAGAGAATTGCATTTGGAGCGCGTATTATGGACGCCAGCGGCATCCATATGTCGCCAGTCTATGATGGAAACATTGCACCTATTTCCATGCAGGACGAATACGGTACGGTGGACGTTTATATGCTTCCATTTATTAAACCAGCTCATGTCCGCAGGTTTTGTGAAGATGAGATTATTACTTATACAGATGCTATAAATAACGTCATTTCAAAGCTGAGTATCAATCATGACAATAGAAATATTTTGGTGACGCATCAGTTTGTTACGGGTTCGTTGCGCTCTGAATCTGAGGAAATCTCGGTTGGCGGTTCTGACAATGTGGACGCTTATGTTTTTGATCCCTTTGATTATGTCGCACTTGGACATATTCACTCACCGCAAAATTGTGGCGCGGAGCATATTCGTTACTGCGGAACACCGTTGAAATATTCCTTTTCGGAAGCAAAAGACCGCAAGTCGGTAACAGTGATCGAACTCGCTGAGAAAGGAAAAGTGTCATATAAAACAATCGACCTTGTCCCGCAGCATGATCTTGTCGAGTTGAAAGGAACCTACGATGAGTTGACCTTTAGATCCTTCTATGAGGGTACAACATGGCCAGAAGATTATACGCACATCACGCTGACGGACGAAGAAGACATTCCGGATGCAATCGGAAAACTGCGCACGGTGTATCATCGGCTGATGAAGCTTGATTACGATAATAGACGCACACGCTCAAGCGTGGAGATCAGTGGTGCTACAGACGTTGAATCTAAATCGCCATTAGAGCTCTTTTCTGATTTTTATGAACTGCAAAATAATCAACCTATGAATCCTGAGCAATTTGAGTACATGAAGTCGCTAATAGAAAAGACATGGGAGGGTGAACAATGAGGCCTATCAAACTTACAGTATCTGCGTTTGGCCCCTATGCAGGAAAAACGGTTCTTGATTTGGACAAGCTCGGAGAAAATGGGCTTTACCTTATTACTGGTGATACGGGTGCCGGAAAGACCACGATTTTTGATGCGATTACTTATGCATTGTACGGAGAGGCCAGTGGAGATAACCGCGAGCCATCCATGTTCCGCTCAAAATATGCCGAGGCAACTACTCCGACAGAGGTTGAACTTGTCTTCTCCTACGCCGGAAAAACATACACCGTAAAACGAAATCCAGAGTATGAACGTCCCAAATCCCGCGGCGAAGGATTTACGACGCAAAAAGCGGAAGTGCAGCTAAAATATCCGGATGGGCGCGTTGTCACAAAACAGCGCGACGTGGATAATGCAATACGAGACATCATGGGCATTAACCGTAGCCAGTTTTTGCAGATTGCCATGATTGCACAGGGGGATTTTCTCAAATTGCTGCTTGCCCCCACAGAGGAGCGAAAGAAAATATTCCGTCAAATATTCAAAACGCAGTTGTATCAGGACTTGCAAGATCGTTTGAAGAAGGAGTCCGGTCAACTAAACGACAAATGCGATGCCGCTCGTAACAGTATCAAGCAATATATTGATGGAATTACCTGTGATGAAAATGATGTCCTGAGTATTGAAGTTGAAAAAGCAAAGAACGGGCTTCTTCCTGCAAAGGATGTTATGGATCTGATTGATCGTCTCCTGACACAAGATAATGACAAAAAAACGGCTATTCAAAAGTCAATCTCGGATGCAGACAAAGCCCTCGAAATCGTCAATGCAAATTTGGGTAAGATTGAAGCAAAAGAACAAACTCAAAAAGCATTAGACCAAGCACAGAAGAATTTAATCGGCGAAAATGAGACCAATCTTGCGCTGAAGGCTGCTTTTGATATTGAAAAGGGGAAAGTATCGGAAAGAGAACAGCTTGCTGAAGAAAAGACCAAGATTGAGGCTGAGTTTTCTCGTTATGAAGCGCTGGATGCCCTAGAAAAACAAATCAAATATGACGAGGATACTATTTTCAAAAACGAGAGGCAACTGAAAAAAGACCGGGAGCAGTATGCCATTGATGAAGCAGAGTTTAAAATCCTTAAAAAAGAGTTCGAGTCCCTTTCAGACGCAGGGGAAGGAAAGGAAAATCTTTCTCGTCAAAAAGAGAAGACACAAGAAAAACAAGCAAAGTTGCAAAACCTTTCAGCATTATTTAAGGCCTTTCACAAACTTGGTGACAATTTGGATACTCTCCAAAGCGATTACAAAAAAGCCTCGGAGTCATCCGAGGAAGCAACTGCCGATTATGAAGCAAAAAACCGCGCATTTTTGGATGAGCAGGCTGGAATCATCGCTGAAACTTTGGAAAACGGTAAGCCCTGCCCTGTTTGCGGATCTTTGGAACACCCTTGCATAGCGCATAAATCGGCCAAGGCCCCTACGGAAGCACAATTAAAAAGAGCGAAAGAGAATGCTGCTAAGGCACGAAAAGGAGCCGAAGACTTAAGCGGGAAATGCAAGGAAGCCAAAGGCATACTCGATGCAAAAAAAGCCGAAACGGAAAAGCTGGCTAAGGAATTATGGCAGAGCGTCACATTTGAGGACGTGGAAAACGATCTTCCGGAGGAGCAGAAAGTCGTTTCTGCAGAAATCGCTGCGCTTGACACAGCGCTTTCCGAAGAGGAAAAGAAAGTATCCCGGCGTTCTGCACTTTCAGAATCGCTGCCCAAAACAGAGATGTCTCTGGCGGAAAGAGATAAGGATATTACAGCTCGAAGCACTGCTTTAGAAGCTGATAGAGCATCGTTGAGTGAAAAGAAGAATCAGCGTAATGCGGCTAAGGAATCCTTGCGCTTTGATAACATAGCAGAGGCGCAGAGAAAATCGGAAGCTTTGGGAAAAACCGTCAGCGAAATGAAGGAAGCATACGACAACGCGCAGAGTGCGCTGTCCGACTCGGATAAAAAAATTGCCGGCTATAATGCTTCGATTACGGAACTCTCCAAGCAGCTCTCTTCCGATTGTGATCTCGACAAAGAAGCGGAAACAAAGAAGAAAGCGGAACTATCCGAAAAGAGAACTGCGGATGACGATGCTGCCAAAGCGCTTCATACTCACATAGAGTCCAATACAAAGGTGCTTGCTAATATTCAAGCAAAGGTCGGAGATCTTGATGCTCTTGAAAAGCGCTATACATGGCTGAAGGCACTGTCAAATACAGCAAACGGCAATATCTCCGGCAAAGAAAAAGTGATGCTGGAAACCTATATTCAGATGACGTATTTTGACCGTATCATAGCACGCGCGAATACCCGCTTTATGGTGATGTCGGGAGGACAGTACGAACTGAAACGTAGGAAAGAAGCTGAAAATAACCGTAGCCAAAGCGGACTCGATCTTGACGTTATTGACCATTACAACGGCACAGAAAGAAGTGTCAAGACACTTTCGGGTGGTGAATCCTTCAAGGCGTCGCTCTCGCTTGCACTGGGACTCTCTGATGAGATCCAAGCATCTGCCGGTGGCGTAAAGCTCGATACAATGTTTGTAGATGAGGGCTTTGGCTCGCTCGATGAGGAGTCTATTGACCAAGCCATGAAAGCACTCCTGAGTCTGGTGGACGGAAATCGTCTTGTTGGTATCATATCTCACGTAGCTGATCTGAAAAACCGCATAGACAAACAAATCGTAGTCACAAAGGAAAAGAGTGGCGGAAGTAAAGCTAATATTGTTACCTGAGGAGAAATAGAGATGAAAGAATATTCAAGAGGCTCTGAGTGGAGAAGATGGGATCTACATGTACATACTCCTGGTACAAATAAAAATGACCAGTACGAAGGAACAACCATAGAGGAATGCTGGGACGGTTTTTATAGAACTATATCAGATTACGTTGGAGACGGAAGCGATAAAGTCAAATCAATAGTTTCTATTGGAATTACGGACTATCTTTCAATAGAAAATTATAAAAAAGTCATCGCTGAAAAAAGGTTGCCAGACACAATTAAATTGGTGATTCCAAATGTTGAACTGCGAATGACTCCAATGTCACGAAATGAAGGAATTAATATACACTTCTTGTTTAATCCTGTAGTAGTTGATGAACTGGAAGATCGATTTTTCTCTAAGCTCTCCTTTGAGTATAAAGATCGTCCGTATTCCGCGACAAAGGCGCAATTAGTCTCGCTTGGGAAAGCATTAGATTCGTCTTTGACCGAAGATAAGGCGTATTTAAAAGGCGTTGGACAGTTTATCCCTTCTGTAGATTCGCTAAAAAAACTTTTTTCCAATGATCCAGAACTGCGTGAAAATACAATCATAATTGTTTCAAACAGCAGTAATGACGGAGTAACCGGGGCAGCAAACAATTTTTCACATATTGAAGCGAATTCATCCGACTTTGACGCCACAAGACAATCAATATACCAATTTGTAGATGCCATTTTTTCTGGAAATCCTAGTGATATATCATATTTCCTTGGCGAAAAGAGTGACTCGCCTGATGAAGTTATTAGAAAATGCGGTTCTCTGAAGCCATGTTTTCATGGATGTGACGCACACACAAATGCCAAGTTATTTGAGCCGGATAATCAACGTTATTGCTGGATAAAATCAGATCCCTCATTTAATGGCCTCAAACAGGTACTTTACGAACCGAAAGACAGAGTGAGAATTTCGCCTCTTATGCCGGAAGAAAAGTCCGATTATCACGTGATTGATCGCATCGTAATTGATGATCCGGACTTTTCTCCTGAGCCGATACAATTTAACGATAAGTTGTCTTGTATCATTGGTGGAAAATCGACGGGAAAGTCAATATTGCTTCATAACCTTGCTTTAACCATAGATAAAAATCAAGTTGAGGAAAAAACGGAGAAATCAAAAACAAAAACTCGTGTGTTAACGAAGGTTAAGGTGTTTTGGAAAGATGGTGAGGTGAACGAAACAGGTGTACAAAATGACTCTCATAAAATTGTATATATTCCTCAAACATACTTAAATCAACTGTCCGATGAAAATGAAGAAAAAACCGAAATAGACAGCATCATCGAAGAAATCATACTGCAAAACGATAATGCTCGAATAAGTCATGAGCAGATGCTGAAAGAAATTCGGGAGTATAAGCCTTCTCTGGATAAGAGAATATATGATGCTGTCCAAATTAATGAGGAGATTCAGAGTATTAAAAAAGAGATGGCAGAAATAGGATCTCGCGCAGGAATTGAAAAACAGCTTGACGGCCTAAAAAAGCAAAAAGAAATCGAATCCAAAGAGCTTTCAATATCAGAGGAGGATATTTCAAAATATGACACTGTCGTATCCGAATTAACTAAACTTAATGTGCAACTTCGGACAATTGAAAATGACATTTCCATTGTTGACTCAATTGTCTCCGTGGTTATTCCCGTTGAGACGGATAAAGCCATGAGCGATGATGTTCGAAAAGATATTTCGGATGCAGTATCAATGATTAAAGAAAAAGCGGACGAGTTATGGAAGGAATATAAGCTTAAAATAATCCAAAAGTACCAGACTAAGCGGGAAAAAACTGTTACGGACATGAGAAATAGTGAGATCGTGGTCGATGAGTTGAAAGAACAAGTTGAGAGTAATGAGGCTATCACTGAATTGTCTAAGCGGATTCAGGACGAGGAGCAGAGGTTACTAATATTTCGAGACTACGATAAGAAAATTGATGAAAAGAGCGAAGAACTCAACAAGATTATATCAGATTTGGTTCAGACTTTTAAAAGATATGATGATATTCAAGAACGGTATGCAGCAAGTGTCAATGGCGAAGGAAGCAGTTTAAATGAAGGTAGTGAATTAACCTTTTCGGTTCTTATTCCATTCCGAACTGAAGCTTTTTGCCAAAGAATAAAGCAACTATTTGATAATAGGGTATTGAAGTCGAAAAAAGACATTATTAATGTTGAAGACTTCGATATAGATCAATTTGACGAAACTGCTCTAGAAAAACTGATTAAGGCGTGCTTAAATCGAACAATTCCTTTTTCAAAGAGCTTTACCCCGGAAAGTGCGCTCAGAAGCATATTGGATAATTGGTATAATGTTACTTACAATGTCAAAATGGGGGACGACTTAATTGATGAGATGTCTCCCGGAAAGAAAGCCTTAGTTTTACTTAAACTACTGATTAGTTTGGCTGAAAGCAAATCTCCAATTCTGATTGACCAACCCGAAGACGACTTAGACAACAAATCAATCAGCGACGATTTAATTACTTTTATCAAAAAGAAAAAAATAGAACGACAGATTATCGTTGTCACACATAATGCAAACGTTGTTGTTTCTGGAGATGCAGAGCAGGTGATTGTTGCAAATCAGCGGGGAAATACTACGCCAAACAATAAATTTCGTTTTGAATATCGGACGGGGTCAATAGAGGATGATTTGCCAGTTTACGATGATTCCGGGACGATTATCGATGGCATATTAAATGCTCAGGGAATACAACAGCATATCTGCGATATATTGGAAGGTGGCGAAAAAGCGTTCGCAAAGCGAAAAAACAAGTATAACATAAAAGGGTAATAAACGTTTTGCATAAAGAAATTTCTTTCTGGGCAAAAAACATATGATGCACATTCCCTTATTAAGATAATTAGATATCTTTGCTTACCGCCGTCCTGATTTTTAGTCAGGGCGGCGGTTTTATGCGGGTGCAAAATCAGATAATCTTGTCGTACGACAAGCCGTGATACAAAATAACTTGACGTATGACAAGCAAAAAGGTATAATAATCTTGAGGTGAAGACATGTATGCAGCTGATGAAAGAAAAGCAAGACCTGACGTATTTGTCGTGGTCTGTTTATCGCAATTCTTCCGGAACCGCCGGTTCTTTTCTGAAAGCATACTCCGAACTCGGCGGAAAGAAGACCTATTACAAACTCTCAAACTTTGATAAAGCGCGTGGAGTCATCGGGCATGAGTGCGTGAACGAGCTGATCGTTGACCGGCTGCTGACCATACTGGGGATTCCTCATCTGTCCTATCAGCTGATCCATGCAGATGTTTCGGTGGATGGCAGAACCCATGAGGTTTATCTCTGCGCTTCGGAGGATTTCAAGGCAAAGAGCGAGTCCAAGACCGCTTTGGATGCCTATGAGGAGTTGGAAGCGCTGCCGGATGAATCTGCCTTGGATTTCTGCATCCGTATGGGATGGGAAGACTATGTTTATCAGATGCTGATCGTAGACTATCTGATCCTGAACCGGGATCGCCACGGTGCCAATATTGAGGTGCTGCGCAACAGTCGAAAGAAGACGATTCGTCTGGCTCCCCTGTTTGACCACGGCCTCTCTTTGCTTTGCAGCTGCCCGGATGATGCTGCGGCGGCTGCGTTCGATGTGATGGCCGACAAGCCCTGCAACAACTTTATCGGCTCAAAGTCCACATGGGATAACCTGCGTATCATTCCGAAGGATAAAATGCCAAAGCTGACGCCGCTACACGATAGCGACAGGCGGATACTGATGGAAGGGCTAGACGGCGTACTCTCGCAGACGCTTCAGGACAAGATATGGGAAATGATTTGGAAAAGGTGGTGCGCGTATGAAGATTTTTGCCATTCGAGATGAATCATCGCAGAAACAGAAAGATCTGGCGTACCTCCTGTACTACGAGCAGGAAAAGCGGTTCTACATTGAGCTGCCGGAGAACGCGGACGCATGGGAGGCACCGCTGCTGCTGGACTCCTTTGTGAAGCGCGGAGAAACCACAGTCAATTCCTATTGGAGCAAAATCTGGGTTCAGCAGCGGATCGTTCCGACCGACCGCCAGAACATTGGCGAGATTTTGCGCGACAATCATCTGAAGGAATACGATGAGTACGAGTTATTGATGCTGGCAATGGGGCGATGCGCGCAGGACGATTACTACCTCGTTCCCATTGATGAGAAGGAGCTTCCGGAAGAAATTACGAAGCGCTTTTCCAAGAGAATTGAAGATGTGCTGCCGCTGGAGGATCATTGCCTGCTGGTGTTTTTCCGGGATGGCGCGGTGAAGAAGTGCGATTTGCAGAAGCACTTTGAAAAGACGAAAGCGTTTCAGATCCTTCTCAAGAAGCCGGACTATTTTCAGCATGTGCAGATGCAGACGGGCGGATACGGCGTTGCGTGGGATGTGAACATGACCGTTTCGGATGCGATGCTCTACCGGATCGGCAAAAGTGTTCCTCTGACGGCGGCTGATTTCAGGAACTTTGCCGCCCACAGAGTCATCAACGCAGCGGAAGCGGCGGAGATCTTGGGCTGCTCCCGGCAGAACATCATTGACCTAACAAAACGCGGAAAGCTCCATCCGATCAAATCCTCGGAAAAGAGTACGCTGTACCTCAAAAGTGAGATCCTGAAACGGAATTGGCAGTGATTATGCGTTATACCCCTTTATACCCCTTTATACCCCTTTCGAAAAGGGTATAAAGGGGTATAAAAGATTTTGGGCTATCGTGGGCAGGTTTTCGTATCAATTTGACGCTTGATACACCCAATGCCCGTTCGCGCGAGCTTTGTATAGCTTTCCCTCTTCCGCCAGCCCTGCCAGCACTCTATTAGCCGTCGCTGCCGAAACCCCACACAGCTCCCGCACATCGGCGTTCATGATATACTCATGCGTTTGCAAGAACTGCTCAATCTTCTGCCAGCGCAGAGTTTTCTTGTCCATCTTTCCGGCTCTCATTGCATCACTCGTATGGATGGCGTCGATGAGCGATGCTTTGATGGTGGAGAGCATGAACTCGATGAACGCGGTGGACTCGCCTGCATCGTTGCTGGCGTTGATGGCGTCGTAGTATTCCTGTTGATGGTCGTGGATGATGGACTCGACCGGCAGCCATGCAAACACGGGATTCCACTTGGAGAGCAGCAACGTATGCCAGAGCCTTCCAACGCGGCCGTTGCCGTCTGCGAAGGGGTGGATCAGCTCCAACTCGTAGTGGAACACACAGCTTCGGATCAGCATGTGCAGGTCGCTGTGCTTTGCCCAATCCAACAGCTCCATGACTAAATCAGGCACATACTGCGGCAGCGTGCCGAAATGCAGGACATGTCCCTCCTGATCTACAACACCGACGGGCCTTGTGCGGAACATGCCGGATTCCTCCACAAGTCCGCGGGTCATGATACCGTGAGCGGTCAGCAAATCGTCCACGGAATACGGATCAAGCTCGTCCAAACGCTCGTAAATCTCATAAGCGTTTTTGACCTCGGCAATGTCCTTGGGCGGAGCCAGAACGTGCTTGCCGTTCAGAACGGCGGTAACCTGTTCCAGACTCAGAGTGTTCTGCTCAATGGCAAGCGAGCCGTGAATAGTGCGGATGCGGTTGGTGCGGCGCAGATTGGGATTGCTGGAAAGATGATCGTGAACGGAAAGTCTGCCGGTCAGCTCTGAAATTTCTGCAATGTCATCAATGATTTTGTTCGTAATTTGAAAAGGCGGCTGTTTGTTTTTCATGAGTACCTCACAGCGTAGCTTGATTACCCATATTATAGCATGCATCGCTCATTTCATCAATCATATTTTGGGCTTGTATGAGCGATGCCCACAAAACTGCATCATTTAGGGTGCGAAAGCCTCTGTTTTTTCCTCTCAGACCGCCGCAAGCAGGCGGGTGCGGGTGTTTTCCTATGGAACACATCCGAGGGGCAAAACAGAGGCTTTTTTCGTGGAAATCGACACTTTTCAAAAAACGGAGAAAGAGAACATTTTTCTCAGAAATATTTTCAGATTCTTCCCTTGGGTACCTTTTCAAATGGATTCCAATCCGATATAATATATCTACCAACCTAACGAATAACGCGAGGTGCCGTCATGAAAACGAAAGATACGCCGAAGCAATACGTCATCTATTCCCGCAAATCCAAATTTACCGGGAAAGGCGAAAGTATTGAGAACCAGATCGAGCTGTGCCGCCAGTACATCGCCATGCACTTTGGCGAGGATGCGGCGGAAAACGTGCTGGTCTACGAGGACGAGGGCTTTTCCGGCGGCAATCTGGAGCGCCCGCAGTTCAAGAAAATGATGAAGGACTCCCAGAAGATCGCCTTTGCCGCCATCGTGGTCTACCGCCTCGACCGTATCAGCCGCAACATCGGCGACTTTGCCAAGCTCATCGAGGATTTGGGCGACCGGCACATCGACTTCATCTCCATCCGCGAGCAGTTCGACACGTCCTCGCCCATGGGCCGCGCCATGATGTACATTGCGTCCGTGTTCTCCCAGCTGGAGCGGGAGACCATCGCCGAGCGCATCCGCGACAACATGCATGAGCTGTCCAAGACCGGACGCTGGCTGGGCGGCACAACGCCCACGGGCTACGCCTCGGAGAGCCTTTCCAGCGTAACGGTGGACGGCAAGGTGAAGAAGGCTTGCAAACTCAAACCCATCCCGGAGGAAATCCAGCTGGTCAAGACGATCTTCGAGGTGTTCATGGAAACCGGCTCTCTCAGCAAGACCGACCAGTATCTTTTGGAGCACCGCTGCGTCACGAAGCGCGGCAAGCAGTTCACCCGCTTTGCCATCCGGGGCATTCTCACGAACCCGGTTTACATGATTGCCGACGAGACGGCGTATCAGTATCTGAAAGAAAACAATGTTGACCTGTTTGCCGAGCGCGCAGAATTCGACGGCGAGCACGGCATCATGGCGTATAACCGTACCCTCCAGCGCCCCGGCAAGGCGAATCAGATCCGGCCCATGGAGGAATGGATCGTGGCGGTGGGCAAGCATCCCGGCATCATCGCGGGCAGCGATTGGGTGCGGGTGCAGGCTATGCTGGATGTCAACAAATCCAAGAGCTACCGCAGACCCCGCAGCAACGTGGCGCTGCTGTCCGGGCTGTTGCGCTGCGGCGAATGCGGCGACTATATGCGCCCGAAGCTGACCAACCGCAAGAATGCGGACGGCGAGCTGATCTACACCTACATGTGCTCCACCAAAGAGCGCAGCCACGGCACGGTCTGCTCTATGAAAAACTGCAACGGCAACACGCTGGACGCTAAAATCATCGAAGAAATTCGTAAGCTGTCCGCCGACAAGGAGACCCTTGCCAGACTGCTAACGCAGACCAAGAAGGTCATCAGCGGCAGCAAGGAGGGCTACGACGCAGAGCTTGCGCTGCTCCGGGAAAAGCACACCGAAACGGAGGAGCGCATCAAGCGGCTGGTGGAATCCCTGTCCGTTGCCAGCGACACCTCCGCGAAGTACGTCATGGAGCAGATCGACGCGCTCCATCAGGAGAGCGAGACCCAGCAGCTGCGCCTTGCCGAGCTGGAAGCGCTCACTGAGCAGAGCCGGATGTTGCATCAGGAGTTCGCCTTCCATCAGGAAATGATCGAATCCTTTGCCAGCGCGGTGGATTCTGCCACGCTGGAGGAAAAACGCCGCCTGCTGCGCACCATTGTCAAAAAGGTGGTCTGGGACGGCAAAAATGCCTATGTTTACCTCTTTGCGGAGGATGGAGAGGCGGATTTGCCGCCCGTAGGGCAACTTATGTGTCCGTCAGGAGAGGATAGCGAATGTAATGCAAATTGAAATCTTCCTTCAAGAAAAATTTACACTTCACCACTTGACCTCAAGCCAGCTTCAGGGAGTATGATGATTACAAAGCATCCAATCGGAGGTAAGCGATATGCGTTCTCTCATCCTTTACTACACCTACCACGGCAACACGCAGCGCATCGCCGAGCGCATCCACGCAGCTATCGGCGGCGACATTGCGCGCATTGACACCATCGAGCCCTACACCGGCGACTATGACGACGTGGTCGCGCAGGGCGAGCGCGAGGTCAAGCATGGCTACC
>OJMH01002582.1_pt1 | contig 14920 bp, 10 predicted proteins | sample 1597111 | NCBI WGS metagenome assembly OJMH01 (sample SAMEA2452115, study PRJEB22498) | human gut metagenome | reverse complement strand
ATCGACATACGAAAAGCCGTCGCTGTCGAGCCTTCCCAAGTCTCCGGTCACGAGCCACTCGCCGTGAAGTGCCGCCTTTGTAGCCTCTGGATTATTGAGGTATCCGGCAAATACGTTTGCGCCCTTAAAGCTTATTAGCCCCTGTTCTCCGAATGGCAGCTCCTCCAAATTTGAAGGGTTTAGTATGCGCGCGCACATGCCGGGGAAGATTTTGCCTATTGAGCCCTTTCGCTTGCCTGTGGAAAAGAATCCAAAATCTCTATCGGGCAAATTTACGCCCACCACGGGTGTTGTCTCTGTAAGTCCGTAGCCCTCGGCGTAAGAGCCTTCACCGAAGTGTTCGTTCCAGTGCTGCTCGAAGCCCTTTGGCGTTTTCTCGGCGCCTGCTATTACGTTTCTTAGGCTCTTTAAATCTTCCCGCTTTGCATTGCGCAGGTAGGCTCTAAAGAATGTTGGGCTGCCTATCATGACTGTCGGCTTATAGGTTTTTATAGCCCTTAGATTTGCCTTTATGTCTATGGGGCTAGAGAGTGTCAGAGTCTTTTGAGGGGCAAGCGCCAAAAGCCATACTTCAAAAAGCAGCCCGAAAGAGTGGAAAATCGGGAGGTTCCCCAACAGCAGATCGTCCGGCTTAAATACCTCGCTTAGCTTTGTTTGAAGGCAGTTTGCGATTATGTTTTTCTCGGTTAAGATTGCAGCTTTGGGGGCGCCCTCGCTACCGCTAGTAAATATGAGCGTTGCCTCTTTTTTGTCCGTCCGGGCGTTTTCCTCTATTTCAAATTCTGACATTAGCGCTTCTTTGGGAAGGCTTAGATCGGGCAAATTGTCCAGCCTTGAAATCTCTGTAGCCACATCGAAGAAATTTTCTGTCCACGGGAAGGTCGGGTTTGCCTTTTCGATTTTTTCGCGGGCGGGCAGGGTGGAGATTATCGTATCCACTCCGGAAGTCTCAATGCAGCTCTTTGCCGCGGTAAGCCCCATTGTGAAATTTAAATTTACGGGAACTTTCCCGGCAAAAATACAGGCGTGGTTTGCCACTATAGAATAGGCGCAGGGCGGCATTGCAAGCCCGACGCGCTTTGATGAGATTTGCGACTTTATGACTTTTGAAAGTGCTAGGCCGTACTTCAATAGTTCGGCGCAAGTGTATGTCTTTTCGTTTCCGCTATAGTCTATTAAAATCTCTCTATCGGCATTTTTTAGGAGGCTTGAAAAGATAGAATAGCCTAAAGTTTTTGAGAGTTCTTCATACTTCTCAAACTCCTCAAAACCCATGTCATAAATATATTTTTGCATATGTTGCGATTCTCAGAACTTGGCTGCAAATGTCAACATTCTAAACTAAGCCTAAGTATATTAAGCTCTTAAGTATTTCCGCTTTTCGCGCAAAACTTTTACTTATTGGCTTGTTACTGTAATATTATAGCCCTGCTGCTTTCTTCTTTACAGCCTGCGACAATTTTATATGTTTTGAAAGCAACAGAAAGGGTTTTATATTGTATGAGACATTACTATCCACTATTCCTAGCGGCTTTGACTATCTCTCTTGCGCCGTTTTCGCGCGCCGAGGATAAGCAGGCCGCATCTCCCACAACGCTTCCAGCTCCGACAGTCGCAACTTCCGACTACGGCAAGACTTCAGACGGTAAACCTGTTACGGAATTTACTTTAACAAATGCAAATTCTATGACGGTTAAGCTCATTAATTTCGGAGCTAGAGTCATAGAAATTTCAGTTCCGGATAAATTTGGAAAGTTTGATAACGTAGTTTTAAATTTCCCGAATTTGGCGGCTTACGAAAATGATAAAAATTACCTAGGCCCCATAGTTGGACGCTTTGGAAACCGCCTTGGCGACGCCGAGTTTGAAATAGACGGCGTTAAATACAAAGTTCCCGCCAACGAAAATGAAAATGCCCTCCATGGAGGCACAAAGGGGTTTGACAAGCACGTTTGGGACGCAGAAGCCGTAAAGGGCGAGGACTTCGCGGGCGTCAAATTTTCAAGAATCTCTCCCGACGGCGAGATGGGCTTTCCCGGAAATTTGAAGGTCGAGGCGCTATTTAAGCTGAACAACCAAAATGAACTGAGCGTTGAATACACAGTTCAGACTGATAAGACCACTGTTTGCAACCTCACCTTGCATCCTTACTTTAACTTGGCTGGGGCAGGTAATGGCAATATCCTAACCCATCACATACAAATTCCCGCCGATAGCATAACAGAGGTTGACGATGAGCTTATTCCGACAGGCAAGCTTTTGCCCGTAAAGGATACGCCATTTGATTTTAACGAATTCCGCGCCATAGGCGAAAGAATTAAGGATTTTTCAAATAAGCAGATAAAAATTGCGGGCGGTTACGACCACAACTTCAACCTCTCAAAGCCCGTCGATATCATGGGGCTTGCCTGCCGCGTATTCCACCCGAAAAGCGGACGCGTTCTTGAAGTTTACACTCAGGAGCCCGCCATACAGCTCTATTCAGGGCAGGGGCTAGACGGTTCTCTAAAGGGGGCAAACGGCAAAGCCTTCTACAAGTATGCCGCGATGGTGCTTGAACCCCAGCATGCGCCCGATACCCCAAATCAGGATTTCTTCCCATCAACTACCATAACTCCGGGCGAAACTTTCACCTCCAAAAGCATCTACCGCTTCAGCGTTTTTGATGCCGATAGGGACGAGCAGTAAATTTTCTTTGATTTGCTTTTCGGCGGGTAGCTTTTGCTTATCCGCCTTTTTTTTGCCATTTGATTTTCGCTTGTTTTTTATTATTTGAAAAAGAGTTTCAAAATGTCTTGAAAAGATATCCGTATAGTTTAGAGACTATTTTTGAATTGAAATAAAATAGATATGAGAAGTTTTACATACCAAAATCCGACAAAGATTTACTTTGGCGAGGGAGTAGTTAAAAAATTGGGGGCGGAAGTTGCAAAATACGGCAAGAATGCGCTCTTTGTGTACGGTAAGGAAAGTATTAAAAAAAGCGGCCTTTACGATTTGGTAAAGGGGCAGTTGAGCTCAAATGGCGTTAAATTTGTGGAGCACGGCGGCGTAAAGGCAAACCCGTCATACAAGCACACGCGCGAGGGCGTTGAGAAGGCGAGGGCCGCGGGTGTGGACGTTGTAGTGGCTGTCGGCGGCGGAAGCGTTGTTGACGAATCTAAGGCTATTGCACTAACTCTTGCCGGCGTGGATTTTTGGGACGTTTTGGCAAAGGGGGCGCCCGTAACAGCTTGCCTGCCGGTTGTAGATGTTATGACTATGCCAGCTACGGGCAGCGAAATGAACGGTTGCTTTGTCATTACAAAGGAGGATACTCTCGAAAAATTCGGCACGGGCGGCGGCTTGGCTTCGCACCCTCGCGCCTCGTTTTTGGATCCGACTTACACGCTCACAATCTCCCAAAAACAGACGGCGTATGCTGCAAGCGATATGATGTCTCACCTAATGGAGGGCTACATGACTACCGAGCGCGAGGTGGTTTCGACTTGCTCTTACATTGAGGGTGTATTGCGCTCTGTTATAGCTTGCGCAAAAACTCTTGCAAAAAACCCAAGAGATTTGGACGCCAGAGCCAATATAATGTGGTCTGCAACCTTGGCTTGGAACGGCACAGGGCTACTGGGGCTCGAAAATAACAGCCTTCCCTGCCATTCGCTTGAGCATGCAATGAGTGCCGTTTACGACATAGCACACGGCGCGGGCTTAGCGATGGTAACTCCCGCCTGGATGAAGTTTAAGGCCGATAAAATAAAGCCCCGCTTGCTTTCTTTTGCAAAAAATGTATTGGGCATTGATTGCGCAGGCGATGAGAAGTTGGCGATAAGGGCCTTTGAAGATTTGCTTTCCGACATAGGTGCTCCACTAACTTGGGCGCAAGTCGGCGTCGAAAATCCGGACAACGCAGAGCTTGCAAAGCACGCTGCAAAGCTCTTTGCAATGGACGGAGAGTCTCAGCAGTATCCGCTTTCAGACTTAAAGGCCATATTTGATTTAATTCCAAATAAGTAAGCGCTTTTTGTTGTTTTTTATGGCAACTTGCGCTTCATTGCCATTCCAATATGTAAAATTTCTGGGTCTTTAGATAATTTTAGTAAGGCCTTGGCGGCCTCTACAAAAAAGACCGACTGCAATCACAGCCGGTCTTTTTTCTTTAAATCTGCCTTTATAACCTTGTTCCAGCAGGAAACGCAGCGATTGCCCGCCGCGCACTTCGGATTTTCGCTTACAGCCTCGGCTCCAAAACTCTGTATGCGAGCTTGTCAAGCTCGTCTGCCGTTAGCCAGAACGAACCTTGCGAACCGAGCGAAATTCTAAATTCTCCGGTTGCTTTGTTAAAGCCCGTAATTTGAGCGTAAGTTGCGCTTGAGCCGTCCTTAAAATCCTTAATTTCGGCATCTCTTAAGAACTTCTTCCACTCTTTCATATCCTTGTAGCTCTTGCGCTTTTCGGAGCGGGCTTGGATTTTATCGAGCGCGTCGGAGTACCATATTGCAAGTAGGTAGGGCTGGCCGTTTTCAACTCTGTTTCTTATGTTGTTTGGAAGTATTTTTACGGGGCGCAGCTTCACGTTATTTGTCGCCATAAAATCGACAATTGCATCTAAAAGGGCGCTCATAGAGCGGGGACCAACGCCGCTTTTACCGGCTTCTTTCACGGTCATCTTATTTAATTTTTCAAAGTCGTAATTAGGGTCGTAATAGGCAAGCCAATCTATTACGGTAGAACTTATATCGCCGCCTTGTTTGAGAACTTCAGCCGGCGCGCGCGTTATATCAAAATAGACATCTCCATTATCTGCTTTGAGCACTCTGCTTTTTAGAATTTCTTTCATCTTTGCCGTCGTAAGCCTCTCTTTTTGCGCAAGCAGGCTTGGGGCTGCAAATATTGAAAAAACAAACGATATAAGTAAAAGTAGAAAGTTTAACCTCTTCATAATACAGATTACGCTAAAGTATTTGTATCTTTTTTGCAATATAAATATTTATATTTCTAATATTGCGCATGCGTTTTGTGTGTTTTTTTACTTCTTATATTTGTCTTCTTTTTTAGAGCCTTGCCTTGCAAATTCGGATTCGCTTAATTCTAAAAATTTCGCGGATTTTCCCAATATTGGGAATAGGCAAGGAAAGTCCTAGCCTTACTTCCAACGGAGTTTTTAATATCAAATAGTGATGTAAACATTGGGACTGACATAGATAAGATATGCCACACCCTAAACATTTTATCCGGGCCTTTTGCAAGCTGGCAAAGAAATATTATCGCTTTAATGCCTGGATTTTTGCTTTTAAAATGAATGCAAATTAGTTGCGATATTTGCAATTTGCCATGGCGCTGCAAAAGGGAGTCGCTTTCACAGCGCCTTCAAAATAGTTTCTAGAGCACTATTCCAATTAACACCTCGCATGAGTCCTTTAACTCGTCATCGGTTATCCAATATGATTTTTCAATTCCATCATGCATTTTAAATTCTCTCGATTGCTCGTTAAATCCGGTAATAAATCTAATTCCGAAACTGGTGATAGATGATTTGCTCTTTCTTATAACACTCAGAGCATCTCTCCACTCTAATATGTTTTTGAACGTTTTGCGCTTTTCATTGCGCTCTTCAAGGTCGCCCCTAAAGCCGCCATAACATAAGAATGGGTGCCCGTCCTTTAGCTTTTCTATGACAGTTTGTTTTGAAAAGCTCATGACTCTTAGCCCCACATCGTTCTTATCAAGAAACTCCACTACTAAGGGCGGTACGGGCGAATACTTATTCGGCTTCTTTTTTTCAATTTTTGGTTGAGTGTATCTTTTGCCGGCGTTTCTTTCTCTTTTTTTTCTTTCCTTTTCTAATTTCTTCTCTTCTTCGTCTAGGAGTTTGCAATATATTTCAAAATTCAATATGGGTTCATATAGACACAGCCATCTCAACATTGCTGAGGAAATTATACCGGGGCGCAACTTTTGCATTTTAATTGCGCCGCTGGGGAATGATTCTTCTTTTTCTACGAATCTTACTTTTTTTATTATATCCTGACTTGGCGGTTTTAAATCAATATAGACATCGCCGTTTTCGTCGGTTTTTACTTGCGATTTCAAAAATTCTTCAAACTCTTTGCGCGACATTTTTTTACTTTCGGCAAAGAGACTTGGAGCGGCAAAAAGTGTCAGGCCAAAGCCTGCTAGAGTAAGCAAAAAATCGGATCTTTTCATAGCAGGTAAAATATATGAAAATTTTGTTTTTTTATCAAGATAAATATATAAATTGCTCAAAAAATAGGCGCGAAAACTTAAGTCTTCGCGCCTTGCTTTTACCTTGCCTTAGCGGTTAAATTTTAAGCTTTGTGCGTTCGAGCCTTAGACTCTAGCCGATTCTTCCTTTATGCACATAATCCTAAAGCGTATCTTGCCGTCTTTTTTAATTTTCTCAACGCCGTGGATTTCTCGCTCGTAGCCCGGAAATCTGTTCTCAAAGTCCTCAAGAGACTTCAGGTAGTCGCTGACGGGCTTTGCCTTTTTATTCATCATTTCTCCGCCCATTATAACGGGTATTCCTGGTGGGTAGGGCACTACCATTACGGCGGGAATGCGCCCGTGCATATTCCTAAGCTCCACGTACTCCACGTTCTTTGCAACGACGTTTCTGTACGCCCTTGTCGGGTTCATAGCCTGGTCTGGCAGAGCTTCGAAAGCGCCGTGCAAAAGTTCCAACATATTGCGAGATTTTATATAGTCGTGAATCTCCCTACAGTGGTCTTTTAGCCCCGTTTCCTTTGAATAGCGTTGCGGGTATTTTTCAACCAAGTTGGGCAGGGCTTCTGAAAGGGGGGCATTTTCGTCGTATAGGCGCTTAAACTTTAGAAGCGCCGATAGAAGAGTCTCTTGCTTTGCGCGGTTTGTGCCTAGTGAATTTAAAAGCAAAAACGAATAGTAGTCGGTCTTTTCGCAGACTATGCCTTCGTCCAAAAGGTAGTTTGTCACAACTGCAGCCGGTATTCCCCTCTCTTTTAGCGAGCCGTCTTGCGCGACTCCGGGTGTTACAAAGGTAAGCTTGATTGGATCGAGCATCGCGTAATTTTCCTCGATGTCTTCAAAGCCGTGCCAGTTGTCTGCCGAATTTAAAACCCAGGCGCTCTGAGTTGTCGCAAGGTATTCGGTCGATACGTTTTCAAAATTTAAAATTTCTTTATCGACCCTGACTTTCTTTGGCTGCCAGATGTCAAAAAACCAGTCGTTTGGGTTTTTCTCTTTTATCTCGTGGGCGATTTTTGCAACGGTTTTTCTGAGTTGAACCGCCATTACGATTATGTCTTTCCACATGCTCTCTCCGCTATCTTCCATCATGCGGGTTGCAACGTCAAGCGAGGCAATCATATTGTATTGCGGGGAAGTCGAGGCGTGCATCATGTAGGATTCGTTAAATTGGTCGCGGTCTATCTTCTTACTACCCCCGTCTTTTATGTGGAGCATCGAGGCTTGCGAGAAGGCTGTCAGAAGTTTGTGGGTGGATTGCGCTACAAATACGGGCGGAGTATCGGCCTTCATCTCGCATTCGGTCATGCCAAAGAAGCCCTTGTAGAGGGGGTAGAATTTTGCGTAGGCGTACCAAGCCTCGTCAAAGTGTATGTTTTCGGCGACCTGCTCAAGCGCGCGGCGCAGCTTTTCAACGTTGTAGCATATGCCGTCGTATGTAGAATTTGTAAGTGTTGCGATTTTAAGCGGCGGGAATTTTACTGCGTCCGGAATTATTCGGCTTCTCTTAATCTTTGCCTTAATTTGCTTTTCGGACATCTCCGAAAGGCGCGTGGGGCCCATGATTCCAAGCTTGTTGCGCCGCGGCGTAAGGTAAAGTGGAAGGGAATCCGTTATGACCATCGCGTAGTTGAGCGACTTGTGGCAGTTCCTGTCAACCAAAACCAAGTCGTTTGGCAGTACGCAGCTTCGCCAGATAATCTGATTTACGTTCGATGTGCCGTTTAAGACGTAGTAGGTTCTGTCGGCGCCGAATACGCGCGCCGAGTTTCTCTCGGCCTCTCCGGTCACTCCAGAATGGTCCAATAGCGAGCCCAGTTCGGGAACTGAAATCGACAGGTCGCTTCTAAATACGTTTTCGCCAAAGAAATTGTAAAGCGCAACTCCCGATGGATTTCTGAGAAAGCCCGTGCCGCCCATGTGCCCCGGCGTATGCCAGGCGTACTTGTACTCCTCGGCATAATCGACAAGCTTGCCGAAAAAGGGCGGGTAGAGCCCTTTTACGTACTTTACCAAGTGCCGCTCTATGCGCCCTGCGAGAAATTCTATGGTGTCTGAAGTTTTCCAGAGGCAGCCGGTTAGCTGGTTTAGAACCTCCAGCGGCAAGTCGCTTGCCTCCAGCCAGTCTGTCAGCAAGAATACCGGAATTTTCGGATTCCTGCCCCTTATTTTGCACAGCACTTGGGCGGGTTTATGCTTGGCTGCGGGGTTTGTTCTATTTATGTCCCAGTCTATCACGACCGCCCCAAAATCGGTGCGGCTAAGCAGAAGCTCTATGGCGTCTTCGTAGGAGAGGCAGGGAACTATCTTGCACTCGTGCTTGCTCTCCAATTCATGAGCTAGCTCTCTAAGTCTGAAACTCTCGTCGTTTCGCGTGTCAAACTGGTTGGATACGATGAGTATGGGCCACGAATTCTTTACAATTTTCATTATGCGGCAATATATTGGCTATTGAGGGCTGGGCGGCATTCGCGCAAAAAGGCGCGCGCTGCAAGAGCGGATTCCACTGTATTAAGTATTTCAAAAAGACGGGCGCATTCGCATCTGGTTTTCCACGGCTTATCTGCCGAGTACGCATCGGTCGAATTTATATCGATTTTCATTCGCAAAATTTTAACGCGCTTAGATTGATTCCAAACTTTGCGTTTCTCAAGCTCAATATTAAAAAATTTTTCAAAACTTTGCGGGCGATTTTAAAGTTCTGCTTTTTTCCTTGCTCTTTTGGCTTAAAAAATAATCCTTTAAGTATTTAGAAACTTTGGGTCTTTTTATAGCCGCTAAGATGGATATAGCAGATAAGATAATTTCAGGTCACAAATTGAGTTTCGACGAGGCTTGCGCCTTGCTTCGAGATTGCCAACTTGCGGATTTGTGCGCAAGCGCAGACAAGGTCAGAACGCACTTCTTTAAAAATCGCATAGAGACTTGCTCCATAGTTAACGCTCGCTCCGGCAAGTGTCCGGAAAACTGCAAGTGGTGCGCTCAATCCGCCCACTACAAGACTTCGGCGAGCGTCTATCCGCTTATGAGCCCCGAGGAGATTTTAAAAGTTGCAAAGATGTCTGAAGAAGCGGGCATAAGGCGCTTTAGCGTAGTAACTTCGGGCAGAGCACTGGGAAAGTCCGAGACCGAGAGCTTGGAGAAGGCCTACAAACTTATGCGCGAAAATACGCCCCTTGGCCTCTGCGGCTCGCTGGGGCTATTAAATAAAGCGCAGCTAAAAGCTCTAAAAGACGCCGGTATGACGCGCTACCACTGCAATCTTGAAACCGCCCCGTCGATGTTTCCCAAGCTATGCACAACGCACACTATTGAGGACAAAATAAGGACAATAAATTGGGCGAGGGAAGTCGGGCTTGAAATTTGTTCGGGCGGCATAATAGGAATGGGCGAGACCCGCGAGCAAAGGGTTGAATTTGCCCTTACTTTGCGAGAGATTGACGCTATGTCGATTCCCGTAAACATTTTAAACCCAATAAAAAATACGCCGCTTGAATCTGTCGAGAGGCTTTCGGACGACGAAATTTTGCGAACATTTGCAATCTTTAGGCTCATAAACCCCACGGCCCAAATACGCTTTGCGGGCGGGCGCACGCTTATAGGCCACTTGCAGCGCAAGGCTCTTAAAAGCGGAGTGAGCGCTGCGATTGTAGGGGATATGCTAACCACAGTAGGCTTCGGGGTAAAAGACGACTTTGAGATGTTTGAGGAGATGGGCTATGAGTATTGACGAACTCTTGAGTTTTGACGCCTCGCATATTTGGCATCCGTACACATCCGCCTTGAACCCGCTTCGGGTCTATCCGGTCGAGAGCGCAAAGGGGGCTCGCATAAAGTTGATGGGCGGTCAGGAGCTGATAGACGGGATGTCCTCTTGGTGGGCGGTCGTGCACGGCTACAACAATCCCAAGATAAACGCCGCGGTAGAAGCCCAGCTAAAGAAGATGAGCCACGTAATGTTCGGCGGGCTAACGCACGAGGGTGCGGTTGTCTTGGCAAAGAAGCTCTTGGATATAGTTCCCGACAGGCTTCAGCACATATTTTATTGCGATAGCGGCTCGGTTGCAGTCGAGGTTGCCATGAAGATGGCGCTTCAATATTGGAACTCAAAGGGCATTGCCTCAAAGGTAAAGTTTGCGACAATCAGGCAGGGCTACCACGGCGATACTTTCGACGCCATGAGTGTTTGCGACCCCATTACGGGCATGCACAAAATCTTTGAGGGCGTTTTGCCAAAGCAGATTTTTATATCGGCTCCGCGAACGGCATTTGACGGCGTTTGGGACGATTCCGACTTGGACGAGCTGCGCAAGACACTAAGCGAGCGCAAAGACGAAATTGCCGCCTTCATTTTGGAGCCCATCGTTCAGGGGGCGGGCGCAATGCGCTTCTACCACCCGAATTTTTTAAAGGGCGCGCGGGAGATTTGCGACGAGCTTGGAATTCTTCTAATTTGCGATGAGATTGCCACGGGCTTTGGGCGCACAGGCAAGCTATTTGCCGTTGAGTGGGCGGGAATTTCGCCCGATATAATGTGCGTTGGAAAGGCTATAACGGGCGGCTACTTGAGCTTTGCCGCAACTCTCTCTTCGCGGGACGTTGCCGAAACCATATCAAAGGGCGAGGCCGGAGTATTTATGCACGGGCCCACATTTATGGGAAATCCCCTCGCTTGCGCCGCCGCAATCGCGAGTTTGGACTTGGTGCTTGAAGACTCCTACCTGCAAAACGTAAAGCGCATAGAGGGCATACTGAAAAAGAATTTGTATGTTGCGCGAAACTTCAAGCAGGTTCGCGACGTCAGGGTTTTGGGCGCAATAGGAGTTCTCGAGATGGAAGAGCCCGTGGACGTAGAGAGCATTCAGGCGATTTTTGTTTCAAGAGGCGTTTGGATAAGGCCCTTTGGGCGCTTGGTGTACCTTATGCCGCCAATCGTAATAAGCGATGCCGAGCTTCAGAAGCTTTGCGATGTGCTCATAGAAACCATAGCGGAGGTTCAAATCGATGAATAGGGCGCAGCTTGAAATAGATAAACTCAAAGACTTGGGGCTATACCGCGAACTGAAGCTTGCGCGCGTGGACGGCTCAAGAGTTTTTATCGACGGTAGGGCGCACATAAATTTGGCGTCTAACGACTACCTATCGATGGCTGGGCGTTTGGATTTTCAGAGGGAGTTTTTGCGCAGCTTGCGCGAGAGCGGAGAGTATTTGATGGGCTCGACATCTTCGCGGCTTCTGGTTGGGAACTTTTCGGCCTACGAAAAGGCCGAAAGCGAGATTGGGGCAATCTACGGAAAGTCATGCCTTTTTTACAATAGCGGCTACCACGCAAATACCGGCATAATTCCAGCGATTGCAAGTTCCAAAGACTTGATTTTGGCAGATAAACTCGTGCACGCAAGCATTATAGATGCGCTTAGCCTCACAAAGGCAAAGTGGTTGCGCTACGCTCACAACGATATGCAACATCTTCGCGAGCTTCTTGAAAAAAACAGGCGCAACTACGAGCGTGTATTTATAGTTAGCGAGGGGGTCTTTAGCATGGACGGCGATATGGCGGATCTAGATGCCCTCATAGAAATAAAAAAGCAGTACGACGCCCTCTTATACATAGATGAGGCCCACAGCTTTGGGCTGTTTGGCGAGCGCGGATTGGGGCTTTGCTTTGAGCGCGATTCCGGCAGGGACATAGATTTTATAATGTGCACACTCGGCAAGGCGCTGGGCAGCGAGGGGGCCTTTGTGATTTGCGACGAGCTCTGGCGCAAGCTTCTAATAAATAAGTCGCGCCCGCTTATCTTTACGACGGCTCTTGCCCCGATAAATATTATGTGGACGCTGTTTTCATTTAGAAAGATGCTTGAGATGCGCGCCGAGCGCGAGCACCTAAAGAGTGTGGGCGCGCGCTTTAGAGAAGCGCTTTCGGGCTTTGAAATTTTGGGGCAAAGCCAGATAGTGCCGCTTGTTTTGGGAGAGCCTCAAAAGGCGCTAAACTTTTTAAAGAGGCTTGCCGAGGCCAACATCTGGGCTTCGGTTGTCAGACCGCCGACTGTGCCTAAAAATAGCTCACGCATAAGATTTTCGCTGTGCGCGGGCTTGAGCGACGACGATATTGACTACTGCTCAAATGCGGTCTTAAAAATCTTAAAAACTCTATGAAATCTGTCTGGTTGAGGCGAGATGGCGGGCGGAGCTTAGTTCTGTTTTTCAGCGGCTTTGCAAGCGATGAAAATATATTGAAGGCATTCCCCAACGAGGATTGCGACGCTCTTGTGTTTTACGACTACACAGATTTGAATTTTAAATTTGAGCGCGAAATTTTCGACTATTCCGAGGTCTATACCGTGGCGTGGTCCTTTGGAGTTTGGGTTGCCGATTATTTTAAAGATAGGCTTCCAAAGTCCGAGATGCGGGTTGCTTTGTGCGGTTCGCCGCAGCCTGTGGACGATTTGCGCGGCATACCCGAAAAGGTCTTTGAGGCTACTTGCGTAAACTACGATTTTCAGGGGCGGGAAAAGTTTTTCACGCGAGTGTTCGGAGCCGGCAATATGGAGCTTTGCGCCGATTTTAAGAGCAAAAGAAGCGCCGAGAGCGAGAGGGCTGAGCTAATTTCACTCGGCGAAGCCTTTAAGAAATTTGAAGGCGACCCGGATGGTTGGGACAGAGCTATAGCCGCAAAGAGTGACAAGATTTTCCCGCTTAAGAATTTGCGCGCCGCTTGGGGCAAAAAGCTTGAAATCGCGGGCGCAGAGCACTTCCCACTAAAAATTTTTAAGGAGGGATTCAAGCCGCTTTTTGTAGATGCTAAAAATGTGGCGAGGGGCTTTGAGAAATCTTTTTCAAAATACGACAAGTCTGCGAGCGTGCAGAGGAAAATCGCAAAGCACTTGGCAAAGCTTACGCTCAAGCGCTTAAACCCCGAAGATGTGAGAGAAGTCTTGGAAATCGGAGCGGGCACGGGCTTTTTGACTGACGAGCTTTGCGGGAAGCTATCGGCTGCAAATTGGCACTTGAACGACTTGAGCGAAAAGGCCCTAGACTATGTTCCTCAAAGCTTGAAGCCCCGCGCGAAGTTTCTGCAGGGCGATGCCCAGATACAGGAGCTTCCAAAGAATTTGGACCTGATAGTGTCGGCCTCATGCTTCCAGTGGTTTGAAAATCTGGACAAATTTGTACAAAAGATTGCCGAGAGTTGCAACATTGGCGCGATATTTGCATTCTCGACATTTCTGCCCGATAACTTTAGGGAGATTCGCTCTCTGTGCGGAAACGGCTTAAACTATGTTGGCATAGTTGGCTTAAAGTCCATGCTTATGCGCGCGGGCTTTGAAGTTTTATGCGCGGAGGCCGAGACTGTTAAGCTCGAATTTAAAACGCCTTTGGACGTCTTAAAGCACATGCGCGATACGGGCGTTACGGGCGGATTTTCCGAGTTTTGGACTCCGAAGAAGCTGAGAGAATTTTCAAAGGGTTACACCGACTTTTTCGCGTCTGAAAACGGCGGGGTTTATCTGACTTACAGGCCGGTTTACTTTGTTTGTAAATATATTGGAAAAGATTTAATAAAAGAGCAATGAGCGTGTATTTTGTAAGCGGAATAGACACGGGCTGCGGCAAGACCTTTGTAACGGGGAAACTCGCGCGAGAAGTTTTGGATTCGGGCCGCAGCGCGATAACGCAAAAGTTTGTGCAAACCGGAAACGTCGGGGAGTCCGAGGATATCAGGGAGCACAGGCGCATTATGGACGTCGATTTTTTTCCGGAGGATTTGGATTTTACGACCTGCCCCTACATATTTAAATTTCCGTCGTCGGCGCACTTGGCAAGCCGCATGGAGAATGTCGAGATAGACTTGGATAAAATTGCGGAGTGCACGCGCAAGCTTTGCGCCAAGTACGATACCGTATTTGTAGAGGGTGCAGGCGGGCTTATGGTTCCCGTAAAGGACGACTTTTTGACTATAGACTACATCGCGCGAGAGGGACTCGATTTGATACTGGTTGCAAGCGCCAAACTCGGCAGCATAAACCACGCGCTTTTGAGCATAGAAGTTTGCGCAAATAGGGGCATAAACCTAAAGAAGCTCGTTTACAACGACTATCCAAAGGAGGATCTCCGCCTGAGCTTAGAGAGCAAAAACTACATATTAAACTACGCGAGGCGCTTTTATCCGGAAGTAGAATTTGCGCAGTATTAAGCGTATCGGGAACTTTCCGAAATAGGTTATTGTCAAAGCCTAAAAAATTCGTCCAAGCTAGAAAATATGATTAAGAGCGTAAAGACCTTATATGGCGGTTTGTTTTTAATAGCGCTAATTTCATTTACGTCGATTTACTTTTCGGAGGTCGGCATTTTTAAAAGCGCGGGAGTGTCGTCGCTTATAATCGCGATAATTTTGGGCGTAATTTACGGAAATACCGTTCATCACAGAACTCCTAGCGAGTGGTTTGCGGGCATAAGTTTTGCGCAAAAGAGGCTCTTGAGGCTGGGCATAATTTTGTACGGCTTTCGCATAACTTTTCAGCAGATTGCTCAAGTTGGCGTGGCGGCAATGCTACTAGACGTCTTTGTGGTTTCGTCCATACTGCTCTTGGGCTACTTTTTGGGCGTAAAGCTATTTAAGTTAGATAAAAAATTGAGCGTGATGATTGCCTGCGGCTCGTCTATATGCGGGGCGGCG
>OJMH01002579.1_pt1 | contig 14936 bp, 13 predicted proteins | sample 1597111 | NCBI WGS metagenome assembly OJMH01 (sample SAMEA2452115, study PRJEB22498) | human gut metagenome | reverse complement strand
TACAGTAATAGCTTAACTCGCCGCACCGCAAGGTGCCCGCAATAGCTTAACTTGCCGCGGCGCTAGCCGCCCGAAAAGGCGATAGGACTTTCGTGTAAGCGAAGCACACCGCCCTTGCACGTGTGCAAGGAAAAGAGCGGTGCGCAAGAATTCCATTACCGTTCGTAGCGGAAGTTGACGCCGTTCGTTCCCGCGGAGTTGACTTATTTTACTATCGGGGTTATACTATATCATAATTATTTAAGCGGGTGGGATGATGAATTATTTTATGGATTTTTATGTCGTGCTGCGGTATGGCGTGATGTCGCCGATCATCAACGGTCTTATAGCGGCATTGGTTCCCGTTCTGTGCGAGAACGTGCGCATAAAAAGTGCACGCGACGCGGCAATAATAGCCGTAAAGATCGTAGTCGCGGTGACGGTGATGAATGCGCTGTGTGCGCTGTTCTATCTGATACCCGTCTTTCGGGTGAAATATATGTCGCAGGTCGGAGGCGGACTGCTGCTCCTTTTGTGGCTGATATTCGTGTGCAGATACGACATAGTGACGCGCATTACGATAGGGCTGGCATATTTCGCTGTGATCTGTATCGCGCTGGTATTCTGCTTTTCCATAATGGATATGGCGGGCGCGCTCGAGCTTACGGGAATGGAGTGGTTCGTGCTGAGCATGAACGTTATCATGATGATAGGCTGCACGGCATTCTTCAAAATATTCTCGCTGAGCCGGCTCTTCGATGTGGCGGTGATGAGCATCGGCTTCGTGTGTGTCGCGTCGGTCGCGTGCGTGGTGTTCTGGCTGCTCACCAATGTCATAGACATAAGCTCCGCAGCTGCGCTCGTCGTCAGTACCATATTGCTCGTGCTGCTGCTCGCCGCGTATTACTGCACTTATGCCGTATCGAGGAACGTTGCGGAGGTGAATAAGCGCCGTGCCGATCATATGATGCGCGATATGCAGAAGAACATGATGAGATATGCAGACGCCAATGCGGAATCGATACGCAGCGCACGGCATGAACTTCGCAATCAGTATTCATATATGCGTTTGCTTCTGGACGGCGGTGAATACGATAAGTTGAAGAAGTACTTCAACGAATATTCGGGCAAATTCCTGCCGTTGCTTTCCTATGTGGACTGCGGCAACAGAGTGATAAGCGCGATACTGAACATCGAAACGGAGAAGGCGTCGAACGCGAATGCCCGTATAGAATACGACGTAGCTGTCCCCGCCGAAATGAATTTTTCCGAAACAGATATCTGCTCGCTGCTGTTCAATATCCTCGATAATGCGATAGAGTATCTCGACCGTGAGCCGGAAACGGAGGATCGCACGATCGTGCTCACGGTCAGGATGGTGCATAAAATGCTGTACGTCACCGCAAAAAATGCCGTGGCTCCCGAACATATATCTGCGGCGCTCGCTCTCGAAACGGTCAAAGAAAACAAGGCTCTGCACGGCTACGGCACTAAAATAGTCGGAAAGATCGCCGACGCATACGGCGGTCGCGTTGAATATGTCGTAAATGAAGGATATTTCATCGTGAGCGTTGTCATATCCGAACCGGACGAGCCGTCCGGGGGAGGGACTTAAATGGACAGAAAAGAAAATACCGAAAAGAGCAGCGGTTACAAGATAGGCTATTTCAACGTGGTCAGGATAGCTATCTGCGACGACGAAGAGACCGTCTTGGATATTATGCTGAGCGCCATAAGATCGGCGTTCGCAAAGCGCGGCGTACAGCTGGAGATAGAGACCTTTCTGTCCGTCGAGCCGCTTAGGAGGAGCATGCTGCTTCGGGCGTTCGATCTGCTGTTCCTCGATATCGAGATTCCGGGTACTGACGGGATCGAGTTTGCCGCACAGCTTCGGAAAGACCGTAACGAGACCGAAATAATATTCGTATCCGGCAGAGAGGACAGAGTATTCGATACATTCAAAGTACGTCCCTTCGATTTTATTCGGAAATCGAATTTTCTTCACGACCTCGGCAGGGTGATCGACAGCTATCTGGATAAGCTGGCGGGCGGCAAAAGCGATCTCATGACCGTGCACGGCAAGAACGGGTACATGAACATACCCGTACTTTCTATCATGTGGATAGAAGGTCGTGGCAAAATGCAGTCCATCCATATGGATGATAAGCGCGACGAAATAAACATTTACTCTTCAATGGAAAAACTCTCGTCGGAATTTTCGGAGAAAGGTTTTCTTCGCATCCATAAGGGCATACTCGTCAATTATAGGTATATATCGCGTATCTTCGCTTCCGAGATCGAACTGACCGACGGCACGCGCCTTCCCATATCGCGCCGTAAAGCGGCTGAAATGAAAACACGGTATTTCGATCTGCTCAGACGTGACGGCAGTTATACGTTGTCATGAGCCGTTCGTTCCCGATCATTGCGCCATTTAAGCCCGAAGTATTGATTCTCCTTAAAGAAATTTGTATTATCACGGTGACCATATGATAATCTTTTCTGGAGATCATTATGAAAAAAACAAAAATCTTTTTTGCTGTTGCGGCTATTGCCGCAGTACTTGCGATGTCTGTGGCGTTCGCCGCCTGCGGCGGTGGAGTCACGCTGCCCGAGGGTAACTATTCCGGGGAGTACAAAGTCACACATACGGCGACCGTGGAAGAATCGAATTTCTTCACAGGTACCACCGTTGAAAAGACCGTCAATTATTGGGGAGTCAAAGTCGGTTTCACCGTAGACGAAGAAAACACCATATGGAACATAACCATATCTGCGGCCGACAGCGACGATGTATGCGGGGACGAGGGCTATTTCGCCAATATGGGCGCCGGCTTCGACGCATCCAAGTTCCCGGGCTCCATCGGAGGTCATTTCACGATCGACGATATGATGACGCGCTTCGTCGTCCCCGTCGAGGAGGACGGGTTCCCCAAGGCGGACGAGATGGAAGTGCCCGACGGCGTGACCGTACCGACGGCTACCAAGACCGTCTGTGCGCTCGCCATCCTGTGCATACAGGATACGATAGAAGCCAATGCCGAAGCCAATGCCTGAATAAGGTTTGGATGAAAGATCCGCGGAAGATCGTCCGCGGGTCTTTCTTTATCTATGAGTTCTGCCGTACGTTCCGAAGTTTTATAACGTTCGTTCTCGCATGACCGTTCGTTGCGCCGCGATATCCCGTCATTTGGAGATAAAGTATGGAATATGTGCGCAAAGCGTGTTATTATCCGAGGTGTCCGGGACGGAGATCCCGGTAAATTTCTGAAAGGAGGAAACTATGAAAGCAAAAAGCAAAAAAGTCGGCATTATCGGCATCGCGGTCATCGTTTTTCTGCTTGCAGTGGTCATCGTGTTCGATGTCCTCTGCGCGGTATTCTCGACGCCGATAAGCCTGTTCTTCCGATCCGACACCGATTCCGTCGGTGCGGAGGAAGCGAGGCAGGCAGCCAACGAATTCACGGTCGATCAGGTCGCGGGAGGAATGGTGTTGATGAAGAACGAAGGGGATACGCTGCCTCTTCCGTCGGGCACGACGAAGGTCAACCTCTTCGGCGCATTGTCCGTCAAGCAGCTGTACCTCGGAATGGGATCCGCTGGCGGATGGAACTGGGATTCCGACGCATTCCTCAACCTTAAAGACGCGCTCGCCGAAGAAGGCGTTTCGGTCAATGAGGATCTGTGGAATTTCTACAGTAACCTGACGGGGGATGCGGCTGGTGCCGCCGGCGGCGTCACCGACATGCAGGGTTCGACCCACTCCATCGTCGACGTTTCGCTCGACTACGAAGGGTACGCCGAGGCTCGCACGAGCGCCGAGAGTTACAGCGATACGGCGATAATCGTCGTCGGTCGCGCAGGCGGCGAAGGCAGCGACGCCGTCATGGATATGACGCCGAACGGCGCAATGAATAATGGCGGCACTGCGGGATATCACTACCTCGAACTCATGCCGCAGGAGCTGGAAATGGTCGATTACGTCAAAGACACGTTCGAAAACGTCATCCTGCTCGTCAATACGCCCATGGCGATAGAACTCGGTTTCGTCGACGGTGAAGAGAATGCGGACGGTACGGGCAATATCGACTCGGTGCTTTGGATAGGTATGCCCGGCTCGACGGGCAACCGCGCGGTGGCGCGCGCTCTGACCGGCGATATCGTCCCCTCGGGTAGGACCGCGGACGTATGGGCGCGCGAAGTGGAGTCCGCTCCCACGTATTACAACTTCGGCGACTATACGTACGAAAACACGAGGTATAAGTACGTTCACTACGAAGAGGGCATTTACTACGGTTATCGCTGGTATGAGACTGCGAATGCGGTAGCTACCGAAAGCAACGGGTTGGAGATCACCGCTTCCAACTATCAGGACGTGGAAAAGACCTTTGACTTCTCCGATTACGACAGCGTGGTGCAGTACCCGTTCGGTTACGGTCTTTCGTATTCGACGTTTGAGATCGCATTCGACGGTCAGCCCGTTTATGACGACGATACCGCGACGTTTACGTTCAACGTAAGCGTGACCAATACCGGTGACGTTGCGGCGCGCACGCCCGTCGAGCTGTTCGTCGAAACTCCGTACGATCCGGATGAGGGGATAGAGAAGGCGAAAGTGACGCTTGCCGCATTCGGCAAGACGGGCGTCATAGAGCCTGATAGGGATGAGACCGTCACCCTTACGGTAAATCGCGACGAGCTCGCGTCTTACGATTATGCGACGAGCGAGGCGTACAAGCTGTCCGCCGGCGATTACAAGTTCTATGTGGACTACGGTAAATACGGCTCGCACTGCTGGGCGAACACTTCGGATACGGACAACGTGCTGACGTGGACGTACGAAGGCTTCACTCAGGATATAGTGTTCAGCGGAAACAACAAGCGCAATATCGATCAAACAGCCGCGACTAACGCGTTCGACGACGTGTCCGTGGGCGACGGATCATATACTCCCGGCGAGGACGATATGAAACGCAGCGACTTTGCGGGTACTTTCCCCGATAGCTACGCCGCATCCGCCGCTAAAAACGATATCGCGGAGAGGGTGCTCGCGCGTTTGAACGATGCCCTCGGCGGTGCTACCCTGCAGGGTTTCGATGCCGAGAGCTACAGCTATACCGGCGAGTTCTCCGACGGTAACGGCAATTACGCCGATCCGACAACAGGCTATACCGCGCCTACGACGGGCGCCGACAACGGACTTTCGCTCACCGACCTCATCGGCGTGCCCTATGATGATGAGATGTGGGACGATCTCCTCGATCAGATGTCGTATTCGGATATGTGTGTGCTCACTCTCGAATGCGGCTGGCAGAACCCCGCCATAGTGTCCATAAAAAAGCCCTTCGGCGTGGATATGGACGGTGCCGAAGGTCTGCACAATCTCGTAACGGAAATAGAGGCCAACTGCTATGCGTGCGCCCCTGTGACCGCGTCGTCGTTCGATACCGAACTCGCGTATGAAATGGGCGTGGCTTTGGGCGACGAGGCGATCGCGAACGGCGTTACCGGCTTGTACGGTTTCTCGATGAACCTTCACCGTTCGCCCTTCGGCGGTCGTGCGTTCGAGTATTACAGTGAGGATCCGCTGCTCTCCGGCTACATTTGCGCGGGCGCAACAAGCGGTATACAGAGCAGGGGCGTGTCCGTTTACTCCAAGCATTTCGCGGTCAACGATCAGGAGACCAACCGCGGCGGTGTCTGCACCTGGCTCAGTGAACAGACGATCCGCGAGATCTATCTGCGCCCGTTCGAGATAGTGCAGCACAACGCCACCAACGAGAGCACCGATCTGCTCGACGGCATGAGCGGCGTCATGACCTCGTATAATAGGATAGGCACGTCGTATACGACCGCGCACTACGGTCTGTGCACGATCGTGCTCAGGAACGAGTGGGGATTCAACGGTAAGGTCATCACCGACGCGGGCGGCGGCGATAACAATTCCGCTTCGCTTCGCGCGGGCAGTGACATGTTCCTCGGCTTCGGTTCCGCGGGCGGATATACCCAGCCGACGGGGGTCGATACCCAGGGCGCATACGGCATGACCGTACTTCGCGAGGCATGTAAACGCCAGCTGTTCATCTTCGCCAATATGGCAGGCATGTATACCGACTCGGGCATAAGCATGACATGGGTGGCGATACCTATCGTATTGTCCATAGTGCTTGTCGCCGTTGCGGTAGTACTGTTCATATTCATGGTCTACCCGGCCTTCTTCAAAAAGAAGGAAGGCTGACCGCCGAAAACATAACGATATCATATGGTCAACGGGCGTGCTTGCACGCCCGTTTTATGATGGGATGTGCTGTGCTTGCGCCGTCCCCTCCATCCTGGGGACGGCGCGCCGGCTAACTTATGATATTTGACCGCTTTTCCTTGTCTCCCCACGTCCGCCGAGGTGGGAACGTTTGCGCTTTGCGCAAACAGGAAAGGCGGAGCGAAGCCGTTATCGATAGCTTCATATTAAAAGAAAACGCGTAAGTTATCTTTTCTTATCTGACCTCTTCATTATAGTTATACTCGACCCTTTCTGTCTGCTACGCAGACATCCTCCCCCGGGGCAAGATCTGCGCTAACGCTTGATGGCGTTCGCCGCCTGTCGGCGGCTCGACAAGGCAGCCCGTCAGAGTAGCGCTATCCGCCGTTCCACCACAAAAAAGCACGACCTGTCGGTCGTGCTTTTTACTGATTATCAGGACTTACGCAGATAATCGCAGATGAAATCGAAGATGTTCCCGTCCATGACCGCCTGCACGTTGCTCGTTTCATAGCCCGTGCGATGGTCTTTGACGAGCGTGTACGGACAGAATACGTATGAACGTATCTGACTGCCCCACTCGATCTTCTTCAACTCGCCCTTTATGTCCTGAGCCTTTGCCATCTGCTCCTGCAGACGCAGTTCGACCAGCTTGCTTATAAGCATACGCATGGCGTATTCCTTGTTCTGCGTCTGGCTGCGCTGGGTCTGACAGCTGGTGACGATACCCGTCGGTATATGCGTTATACGCACCGCCGAATCCGTCTTGTTGATGTGCTGTCCGCCCGCGCCGCTCGAACGGTATGTGTCTATACGGAGATCCTTATCGGATATCTCGACGCTGACGTCCTCGGCTTCCGGAAGCACCGCGACCGTAACGGTGGACGTATGTATGCGCCCCTGCGTTTCCGTCTCCGGCACGCGCTGTACGCGATGGACTCCCGATTCGAATTTCATGCTCGCATACACATCCGCTCCGCTCATGGAATACGACGCTTCCTTTATGCCGCCGAGCTCGGTGGCGCTTACGGAAAGTTCTTCCCATTTCCAGCCTTTCGAATCGGCAAACATACGGTACATGCGGGCAAGCTGCGCCGCAAACAGCGCAGCTTCCTCTCCGCCGGCGCCCGCGCGCACTTCGATGACTACGCTCTTTCCGTCGTCCGGATCCTTCGGCAGCAAAAGAACGCGCAGTTCGTGCCCGGTCTCCGCCATGAGCTTCTCCGCTCTCGCAAGTTCCTCCTCCGCAAGCTCCTTCATGTCGGGATCGCAGAGAAGGGCGCGGGCTTCTTCCGCGTCCTTTTCCGCCTTGCGGTATGCGGCATATTTTTCCGCGACAGGCGCGAGCGACGTATGCTCCTTGCACAATCTGCTCCACCTCTTCGTGTCCGCTATAACGTCGGGATCGGATATCTCTCTGCCGAGGGCCTCGTATCTCGCGACTATATTGTCCAGTTTAACGGTGTTCATTTTTTCACGGCAACGACGGCGCGGTCTCTGCCGCCGAGATCCTTTATGACTTTAATATCGCGGAAATCATCGGCGAGGAGCGCGGTCACGTCCGCCGCCTGATCGCAGCCGATCTCGAGCACGAGGGAGCCGCCGTCGTTCAGCTTTGCCGCCGCGCCTTCAGCGATCATACGATGGAACTTCAGTCCGTCTTCCCCTCCGTCCAGCGATATGCGGGGCTGACAGGTCACCTCTTTCTGCAGCCCGTCTATCTCGCCCGAACGAACGTAAGGCGGATTGGAAACTATCAGGTCGAATGTCCCGTCTATTCCGTCGAACACGTCGGCTCTGACCACATTCACCCTGTCGGGCAGATTTTCGCGCGCAACGGCGAGCGCCCCGTCGTCGATATCCGACGCCGTTATCACGGCGTCCGTTTCCGCCGCGAGCAGCGCGGCTATGCAGCCGCTGCCCGTCATGAGGTCGAGCGCGCGGGCGTTTTTCTTTTTCTTTAATATATCCGCGGCTGCGAGAGCGACGGTCTCCGTCTCCATGCGCGGCAGATGCACGCGCTCGTCCGTCTTCAGCTTTATGCCGTAAAAATCGCTTTCTCCCGTCACGTAATCGAGAGGGATCCCCGAAGCGCGTTTCGCGGCATACTCCTTCAGCCTGGCGGTCTGCTCTTTCGTGAGCTTTTCGACATGCGCGAGTTCGGGACGCGTCACGCCGAGCACATGGCACAGCAGCCAATCCGGCTCGCTGGCGTCGTCTATACCGGCTTCCGCATAAAGTCCGGAAATATATGCGCGGGCGTCCTTCATCGTCATCTCGTAAAAGTCCACGGCGGGGATCGACGGATCCGCATCCATTTCAAGCACTTTACCGAACGCCGCGATCGCCGCTTCCGCCATCCCGTCGTCGGGCTTTTTGGTGGTGAGCGCCTGGAGCGCGAAACCCGGCGCCTTGAATATCATGAAAAACGCGTTATCCGGCATCTTCGCCACAAAACGCAGCAGTTCGTAAGACAATCCGGCTATAACGGGAACGCAGCACAGCCCGACTCCCATTATTATGAGGTTGTAAAGTATCTGCCCCGCGCTGCCGACCGCTTCCTGAAGCCCAGACGTAGTCAGTCCCGCAAGCGAAAGCAGCCATGTGACGAGCGCCATCACGAGCACGCTGAGAAATACCGTATAGAACAGGAACGTAGTGCCGCAGCGCGCATGACGCGTCGAACATTTCTGGACGTTTTCCACCGTAAGTTCCATACCGTGCTCGTAGCAGTTTATCGTGCGGTGCTCCGCTCCGTGATACATATACGTCCTGCGGATATCCTTCAGCCGGCTGGTCAGAAACAGATAGAATATGAGTATGAGCACTTTCATCACCCCTTTGAAGAGGCTCATGACGAGTATGTATATACTGTCCGAAAGGACGGTATCGAGATCGAACAGCAGGTCTATTATCAGCCAGTTGAGCACGCCGGGAACGACGATGAAAAGCGCGACAGCAAGCACGAGCGCGAGCGCTACGGCGATGAACATACCGCCGCTACCCAGCTTTGCGTCCTCATCGTCGCCTGCATATATGTCCGCCGACTTTCCTATATATCTGACGCCCATGACGAGAGAAGAGAAAAACGATACCACCCCGCGAACTATCGGCATGCGGTGATACCATTTTTTACGCGCCGGCGTCCTCTCCGTATAAACGACGAGATCGCCTTTTTCGTCGCGGCAGCAAACGGCGGTGCTTGTCGCACCGCGCATCATAACGCCTTCGAGAAGCGCCTGTCCTCCTATCGAACAGGGCTTGTATTTGCCGGGCGATCTCCACTCGGACTTTTTTTCTTTCTTTGCCATATTCGTCGGTAAATGAAAAAACCATACCGCGTGGGCTGCTCATCGGCGGTCTGCACATCGGTATGGTTTTGAGTTTTATTTCTTGGTCGCGCTCGCGTATCTCTTGTTGAACTTGTCGATCCTGCCGCCCGTCTCAACTCTCTTCTGCTTGCCGGTGTAGAAAGGATGGCACTTGGAGCATACGTCCACCTTAAGGACGTCGCCCTTTTTCGTCGTGCCGGTGATGAACTCGGCTCCGCACGCGCATACGCACTTTACTTCATGGTAATCGGGATGTATCTTCTCTTTCATCGTTTTCGAATTCTCCTGTTTGATATCAGCCTTAATATTATATCTGCGAAAAAAGCAAAAGTCAAGCGTTTTGACGCAACTCGGAAGGCTATTTTTTGAACACCATGCTGCGTATGTCTTCCACCGCCGTTTTTATGCGCGATGCGGAAGGCATGAGCCGCTCTATCTTATCGCGGGCGTGCATCACCGTCGTATGATCGCGGCCGCCGCATATGTTGCCTACCGTTTCGAGCGGCATGTTGGTCATATCCGCCATGAGGTACATACATATCTGCCTGGGCTCGACTATATCCTTATTCTTCTTCTTGCCGAGGAGCACGTCTCTCGCAAGACCGAAATATTTGCACACGCACTCTATGATCACGTCGGGATTTATCTTTTCTTCCGTGACGTTGCGGTAATCCTTGAGCGTGTCGCGCACCAGCTCTATGGAGGGCTGCGCCCCCGTCAGTCCGGAAAGGAACACCACCTTATTGAGCAGGCTCTCCATCTCGCGGATATTGCTGTCTATCTTCTCCGCCATGAAAGTGAGTACTTCGAGCGGGATGTTCGCCTGCAATTTCTGCGCCTTTTTCTTGAGAATGACTATACGCGTTTCGATATCGGGCGGCTGGATATCCGTTATCAGTCCCCACTCGAAACGGCTGCGCAGTCTGTCGGATATATCGGGGATCTCTCCCGGAGTGCGGTCAGACGTGAACACGAGCTGCTTGCCGGCGTCATGCATATCGTTGAACGTATGGAACAGTTCCTCCTGCGTGCGCTCCTTGCCGGAAAGCAACTGAACGTCGTCTATCATCAGCACGTCCGCACGGCGGTACTTGTCGCGGAACGTGTTCCTCGACTCCTTGCTGTTGCCTATGGACGAGATGAAGTCGTTAAGAAACTTTTCGCTCGTCACGTATACCACTTTCAGGTCGGGATGAGACACAAGAAGCGAATTCCCTATCGCGTGCATGATATGCGTTTTGCCGAGTCCGGACGCGCCGTATATGAAAAGCGGATTGAATTTCTGCCCCGGCGCTTCGCTGACCGCATGCGCCGCCGCCACGGTCAGTTCGTTGCTCTTTCCGACGACGAATTCTTCGAAATTATATTTGGGATTTATGGGCGTTCCGACGCCGTACAGCTCTTCTTTGCGGCGCTCCCCTTCCGCGGATCCGTCCTCTTTTACGGCAGCGGAATAGTCCTCTTTCTCGCTGTCTTCTATGACCACTATGTCGGTAAGATACGGCGCGACCTTCTGCGCGACGAGTTTTATGGTTATCTTCTGTCCGGAATTGACTTTATGCTTATGCTCGCTGTTGGTCGCGATGAGGACGAGACGGCTCTTGTCGTCCACGCAATACGGTACGAGCGTCTTTATCCAGACGTCGAAACTGACCGCGCTGAATTCCGTCTCAAGATCGGAAAGCATATCTCTCCATATTTCATGTGCGCTTTTCATGTATCTTTACCCTCTCGTCTTGAAATCGCTGAAGAAAAACAGCGTTATCTTCTGTATCAGTCCGGTGAATTTGGCTTCGTCCCACTCCATATCCAGCAGTTCGAGTATTCCCGCAAGATATCCGTTCGCCACCACTTTTGACATGATGCGCTCGGACTCGTTGATGCGTATATCGCCGAAATTGCGCTTTATTATTATATCCCTTATCAATCCGTTTATGGATTCGCGGAAATCCTCGTATTCCGTTCCCGAACATTTATAAAGGAGTATGATCAGTTCGTCGCGATTGCGCCAGAACACCCGGTAAAGCTCCTTTGCTATAAAGGATGAAAACTGCTCGAGCGGCATATCGAGCACGGTCGTCGTTCCCGCGAGATCCGCTATGAATTTCGGTATGAACGCATAGACCGGTCCGACGACTTTGTCGAGAAGCTGCTTTTTGCCTCCGAAGTATCTGTAAAAATTGCCTATCGGAACATCGGCGCCCGACGCTATGCGCGCCACACTGCTGCCGCGATATCCCCTTTCGAGGAATTCGCGCCGTCCCGCTGCCACGATGCGGTCTTCGATGGACTTTTTCTTTACCTGCATATCGTTCTCCGCCGGCTGCCCGGCTTTCCCTTATTTATCGCGCTTCACCAGCGCGTATATATCGCTTTTTGAGACCCCTCTGTCCCTCGCCGTCGCTTTCATCGCTTCTTTCTCGTCCATTCCGAGAGAAAGGTAATGGGCGTAATGCTCCTGCGGCGTGAGAGAAGAAAGCTCCGAAGAATCGTCCGCGCCTTCGACGACGAGCACCATCTCGCCCTTAACCGTCACGTCGGGCGGCAGTTCGCCCAGACTGAAACGCACGCACTCTTCGTGCAGTTTGCTTATCTCGCGCACGAGCGCGGCCTTCCTGCCGCCCAGCTCGGCGGCGAGATATGCGTCCGTCTTTATAAGGTCGTGCGGAGCTACATAGAATATCAGCGTCGCCTGCAATCCGCGGAAACGGTCGAGCAAGCGCTTCCTGTCCGCATTCTTCTCGGGAAGGAATCCGACGAAACAGAATGCCGACGAGTCCATGCCGGACAATACGAGCGCGCTTATCGCGGCGCAGCCGCTGCCCACGACGGTATATTCCAGACCTTCGCGTACAAGCGCGTCCACGAGCACTTTCCCCGGATCGCTTACGAGCGGGGTGCCCGCATCGGATACGAGAGCGATATTCTTTCCCGCTTTCAGCTCTTCCACTATACGCTCAGCGGTACGCGCCTCGCCAAATTTCTCGTATACGCGCACGGGAGTTTTTATTCCGTAACGAGAGAAAAGCACCGCCGTGCGGCGGGTATCCTCGCAATATACGACGTCCGCCTCCGAGAGCGTTTCGACCGCGCGGTAAGTTATGTCTCCGAGATTGCCTATCGGCGTCACGACTATACTGAGCATATCCTCCTCACTTATCCGGATAATCGTCCGCCGTCGTGCCGTATACGGTACGTTCGGGAAGGACTCTGAGCCCGCTGCCTCCGCCCGCGACGCATTTAAGCAGAAAGATCCTGGGCGGCTTCCCTTCCGCCGGACGCAGTATCTGCAGGGTCTTCGGCGCGAGACCGGCATCGATACACAGTTTCAATATCTCATCCATACGCTCGCAGAGATGTACTATATAAAATTTACCTCCCGTCCCGAGCAGCGCTGACGCGGCGTCCACAGCCTCGGCTGCGGTAAGCATGGTCTCGTGACGCGCGGTGCGCACGTATTCGCTCGCGCTCTGAGCACCGCTCCCCGCTTTGCGATAAGGCGGATTGCACGTCACTATATCGAACCTGCCCCTGCCGAAATGCGCGGGAGCATCCTGTACGTGCATCACGTGCACGTCTATCGGCAGACCGTTCAGTTCCGCATTGCGCGCGGCAAGCGCAGCCGGACCGGGCTGCAGCTCCACGCCCGTCGCGGGGATGCCCTTTTTCCCCGCGAGAAGCACGGGTACTATGCCCGTGCCGCAGCACAGATCGATCGCTCTGTTCCCGGGGCCTCCATCCACGAAATTGGCGAGTTCCACGCCGTCCGTTCCGAACGGGAAATACTCGTCGCTCTGTATGAAGCGCAGTCCGTGCGTCTGCAGATCGCAGATCTTTTCGCTCACAGCTCGAAAATGCCGTCGAGATTGCGGCACTTCTGCGCATTATCCAGACCGTATCCTATTATATAGGGATTGCCGCTTATAGTGAACGCGACATAATCGGGAACGATATCCGTCTTGCGGCAGTCGGGCTTGTCCAGCATCGCGGCAACGCGCACGCGTCCGGCGCCTTTTTCCAGGAAATACGATTTGAGCGCGGCGATCGTCCTGCCCGTATCCACGATGTCCTCCACGAGAAGCACGTCCGCGTCCTTTATCTCATCGTCCGTCACCGTGCAGTACTTCATATCGACGCTGCCCGCGGAGACCATACGGTCGCCGCTTACGGCATACGAGCTGGCAGCCACGAACGCGAACCGCACGTCGCGGTGTATCCCGCGGACGAGGTCCGCATAAAAAAGTACGGCTCCTTTTATCACGCACACTGCGAGAAGGGGCTTTCCCCTTTCGCTGTCTGCCGCTATCTCTTTCGCGATCTGCTTCACGCGAGCGGCGATCTGCCTGCGCGAATACAGCTTTTTACGCGCGTTCATCTCCGATATCCCTCCCCGCGGTAATCCTTACCGCATCTTTCGTATACTCATCCGTAGCTACGGCGGCTCCCGCCGCCATGCCCGCCACCGCGAGCACTTCTCCGCCCGCCGCCAGATAGAGCAGGCGCGAACGAAGATATCTCGGTATTTTTTTATCTATCAGCCAATCGCTCAGCGACTTTCTTCTGCCGCCGCACGGAACGAACACGTCTCCGTCGCGGCGCGTGCGCAGCACCGCGCCTTCGGGCACTTTGCCGAGGTCTATCACACAGCCGTGCCTGTCGATGCGTTCGTCGGTGCGCTCCGCCAGAACATATCTTCCGTCCGGCAGATCCGTCCTTCCGAGAGCGAACGGCGCTTCGCATCCGGCAAGATCTTCCTTTCTGTATATCCTGATGGCGCGGCTCTCGCGCTCCGCCCTGAAACCATGCGGCAGATCGGCGCCGGCGCCTGTACGCGCGAACTCAAGCTCCGTTACTGCGCGTATATGCGCCGAGGTATAATCCGTCGCCAGCCCGGCGGCGAGCATCGCCGCAAGAGCGCGCGAACCGTTCATCCCTTCCGCATCCGCGACCGTCCGCTTCTCTTTTCACTCCGTCCGATACCGATATCAGCTTCGCGGTGTCGCCGAGACGGGATACCGCGTCGTCCAGCCCCGGATAGCGGCTCCGCACGAGCGGAAGCACCTTGTTGCGTATATAGTTGCGGGCATAGTCGCTGTCGGCATTCGTTCTGTCGTCCGAATACGGAACGCGGTATCTGCGGACGTATTCGTTGATCTCTTCGCGGGTACAGTCTATGAGAGGACGGACCAAAAAGCCGTCGCGCTCCGTAGGCCCCGTCAGTCCGTTTATGCCGCAGCCGCGGAATATGTGCATCAGCACGGATTCCGTTCTGTCCGTTTTTGTGTGAGCGGTCATGACTATCCCGCCGAAAGCTCCGAACACTCCGCGGCGCACGATACGCGCTTCGGTCTCGACGCTCCTGCCGT
>OJMH01002575.1_pt1 | contig 14962 bp, 12 predicted proteins | sample 1597111 | NCBI WGS metagenome assembly OJMH01 (sample SAMEA2452115, study PRJEB22498) | human gut metagenome | reverse complement strand
CAGCCGTAAAATCTGACAAATCTCCTTACTACAAAAAGAAATATGAATCTCTTGTGAAACGTCGCGGCAAGAAAAGAGCCATTATTACTATTGCCCGTATGATTCTTACTGCCATTTACCAGATGCTGTCTACCGGCGAGCAGTGGAATCCGAGCGACCTTTATAAAATTGATATGCCTGAAGCTCTTGTTGAAAAGCAAAAGGCAAAAGCTATCAAGCAAGCCAAGAAACTATTACAACGAGAAGGAATACTTCCTCCTGATGAACCATTAGCTTCTTGATCTAATTTTCTAACTCCATAGCACTTCAAAAAGTTGCCTACCTTAGACAGCTTATTTAAGTGCGCCAATTTATGGCTTTCCTCTACTTTCTTTCACACTATAGTCCATATCCAAATCAAGAAGTTTCATTTGCATCTCCTGTCTAAGTAGCATCCACTCTCAAATCCGCACTGTTTCCAAAAAGATTCACTTTCTTCTCCAGATGGTTCTAAATTTACTTCTCCATAATAGTCTTGTAAAAACTGAGCAATAATTCTTTTCCCCAGTCCTCTGTCTCGATATGGCTTAAACACCTCGAACAATGCAATCATAATCCTATCTTTGTTCTCATTTAAAAAGTAATAATTGATCAGAGCCACCATTGTTCCATTTTCATCATATACTTTTTCAGTTACATCTATATATTCCTTTTCAAGCAGTGTCCAACCGCTTAGCAACAAATCTTCTCTGCGTTGTATTGCCTGCAACTCTTCATAAGAACATTTTTCAAATATAAACACAGCTTTCTCCTCCTGTTGTATCAAGTTCCTCAAGCTATCAAGTTACTCCAACCCATGTATTTCTTTCTGCAACTTTTCAAGAAATACAAGGATATCTTTAAATTCTGGTATATTCCCATATATCATATTCTTCATTGCCTGATAGTCCTCCTGCAAAGCATTAAATACCGTTTTTCTTGGTAGAAGTTCAATACTGCTCAAGGTTGCCGTTTCATAATGAGCACCCTTGGCATAATAAAACTTTTGCTTGAAAGCAACATCTTTTTCCAGCAATTCTTTTCTTTTAAATGCACTTTCTTTTACCCATGAATTTCCCAGATTATACACATCATATAAATGCCTTGCATATCTGGCAGGTAACGGCTTTCCCTCTGGGAAATTTGCAATTTTATGTAATATGGTGAGTTTTTCCCAGAAAGTTCTCTCAACATCAATGGTCAAAACTGAAGTATCTTTTTGTGAAAAAATATCCGGATATTTTTCGGCCGCAAACGGAGTTATGCTTGTCTCATGACATGGCAACCATTCTGCCAATGGACCAATTTCTAATCTCACGCAGGAACGCAAATACTCTGCTTCAAATATCTGCGGATAATAAAAGTTAACCACCATCTCATCTTCTGTATCAACTGAAATCCATTCTCCCTCCCCCAGTTTTTCTTTCATTTCTACATTCAACTGGGGAATTAATTCCTCTTTATAAAATTTAGCTGCTTCTGAATTGATTTGTTTGTTAAATAAATCCTGCTTAGTTTTTGACCTTTCTTCCCAAGGATTTACCTCGTCATTAATGATTTTTCTCCAATCCAGAATCAAATCTATATCTTCAGAAAATCTTTCGATAACATGGTACGATTTAGATAAACTTGTACCACCCTTGAAAACAAATGCACCCTTATACCTACAATCATGAAACAGATGGTCCAGCATAAAACATACCCAAAAGTCTTTTTCGATTACATTTGGTTGCATTCCCATCGAAATTGCAGTAGCTTGGAACAATTCTGTTCTATCCTTTTTCTCTAATTTAGCAACTTCCTTCATTATTCAGCACACACCTTTCTGATTACTGCATATATCCATTCACTTACACCCGTTGCTTCCTCTAACATCTTTTTCTTTTCCGCTTGAGGCAATCTGTTTTTCAAACTCAGTATAATACTGTCATCAATTCGCTCTTTTCCCAATGTCTTTAATGCCTCAATAACCAAAGTTGTTGTCTCAGACATAAATGAAATCTCTCTATTCGCACGATGCTTAAAAGACAGCGTAATATTGTCCCAGGAAAATTTTCTATAAGGTCCATCACTGATATAGGACCAGACAACCGGAACTTGTGTAGATAGTCCCAGTTTATTTAATGCAACATCTCCGCATGGAGCAATGGTCCAACGAAAACTTCTGGCAATAGCACAAGCTATCGCATCGGGATTTGCAGGAATATACTCTTTAAGTAACTTACTATATATTGGCTTTTCATACACTCCATCCATAATTCTTCGTATAATCTTTTCTTCAACTTGTCTTCCCAAACATTTTCTTACAGTTGTTGTTGTCGCAATATCCGTAAAATCTGATGTAAGAAAAACCGTTCCCGGTTCAGCTAATTCTATTCTCTTCTTTACTTCCGCATAAATGCCACTTGCCATAAAATCACGCTCCTTATTTTGTCACGATTATTATATAATTTTCGTGACATTTTTTCAACTGATTTTCATAAAACACATTATTAGCATATCGATTTTTACCATTGGCGACTAATTGTAATGCTCTGATACAACTGCTCAATCATATCAACTTGTCCTTGAGATAATATAGGCATTTGTTTCTTTCCAAACAAAAGGTAATCAGAAGAGCAATTTAATATTTGTGAAATCACAAAAAAATGATTTAATGAACACTTCGCCTTTCCAGTTTTAATACGTGACACTTGATTAGCACTTATTCCAAGATAAGCACCTAAAGTTGCCCCCGATAATCCTCTCTCTATTCTTTTTGCTTGTATTCTTTGTCCAATTTCCATATTCATATCTTCATTATATTCTGCTACGTTTACTTCGTACATATTCAATCCATCCTTTCCTGTTCCCCGCAATAACCAGTTATAGGAATGTTTGAGGACGAATAATTTTCTACAACGCACCCTTACAAAAAAGAACGCAAGAGAAAGTCCAGTCCTTAACTGGTTTCTTTCCCCTGCGTCCGTGGTGCTGTCACACAATAGTGCCGCCCTTATCAGGTGGTGCCATCATTTAATTGTTATTTGTTCTATACTCTGAATACTCCGTTTTCGGAGTGTTCAATCAACAATTGTTCCGTGTAATGCTTCAATCGAAGAACCCTTTTACACTTCTCACACTTAAGTTCAAATCCTCCTATCTTGCCTGTCTGCTGGTCTGTGAAAATCTTTTCCAGCTTCAGACTATTCTGCTCGCAATATGCTGTAATCTCCTTGATACCTATGTCTAAATGCTGCTCTCTTGTACTTGTTCTGTGATAACCATATCTCTTCATGATTATTTGTTCCTTTCCTTTGTCTTAAAATGCTTACATAAAAAATGAGACCTCCATAATGGAAAGTCTCTACTTTTTGGCACTGATTTTATGCCCTTATTATTCAGTTTCTAAATGTACACTTTTCGGCACCACCTCAGCCCTTGATTTATCGTTATGGGTGAAGCGATGCCAATACTTAAAAGTTTTGACACAAATTATGTCTATACATGATGAAATCATAAAAAAGAGGTATTTTTCACCCCTCCGTTTACAGCTTAATTTGTAGTATGTATTTTCCCCATATTACATGGTTCCAAAGATATAAAAGAATTTGAACTATAGTCATATCTAAATTCTTGATAATACAAATTACTTTTCAAATCCATATAATGAAATTCATAATAAGTCGTTTCATTAAAATTGAACTCAGGACTTACTTCAACCTTTGAATTAACAGTTAAGCAATATTTCCCTTGTTCTATTATTTTTTTAGATTCTTTCCAATCTAAGTTTATTGCATATATTTCTATATCACATGCTGAATTTAAGCCTATATTTTGAATTATAAAATGAAGTTCCAACATATGCCCTGATTTAACATAACTAGGACTTACTGCGACAATATATGGTCTAATCTCCGCAACATCATCAAGTCTTCTTTGTTCATCAGCATATTGCTTCTGCTTAATTACAGCCCAACACGTACATCCACCGCCTATAATTGAACCTAAAAAACTCCCCAAAAAACCTGCCCAACTCTCATTACTAATATTTGAAGGGAAAGAATTCCCGAAAATAAAAAAATCAACTATTATCGGTACGCATATTGCCAAAATTATAAATGGCAGAATAATTTTCATTTTTCTTTATTATCCATAAAAACAAATCTCCTCATAATAAATTTGTCATATCAGAACTCTTTTGCCAATGATACGGTAATCCACTTTCTTATCCCATAAAACATCGTATTTACTGGCTTCAAAAACACTTCAAGGTATCGTGCTGTGGTATACAAAACCCCATAAGACAGATTTCTCCATCCAATGGGGCTTCATATGTCATATCGTCTGATTCAACAGCATTATAATCTTTTCTTACATCAAACTCTGCATCGTTTGGTGTAAAATTGACGTATTTTTGTAATTTTACAAATTTCCACCAATAAGATACATCTCGTTTTTAGTACAGCTTTGCACCTGCTGGAATGTGGTCATCAACCATAAGAAGATGAAGTTCTTCATCCTCTGAATCCTTAAGATTGTTTACTGCTGAAAGTAACATACCACAAGATTCAATTCCCATCATCTTTCTAGGTGGAAGATTTGTGATGGCAATAAGTGTCTTTCCAACAAGCTCTTCTTGAATATTCTTGTGCGATGAAATCGCACTTCCGGGAATTTGGGAAGCAGATGTCCGGAAGTGGAAATCACCTGTGCAATTATGCGAGTTTACTCGCGTAATGCTTTATTCAAACCATATACCTCACGCATTGATCTATCATGTTCAGCATCAATGCTTGTGATGTTGATACGGTAGCTGTCATGAGCAATACGGTCAATGATTGCATCTGCCAGAGGACTGGCATCACCACCAAGCTGATCATACCATTCCTCGAATTTATACTGAGAGCAGAAAATCGTTGATGATTTCTTGCGTCTCCGGTGGAGCAGTTCGAAGATATCTCTCTGTTCTGAATCCGTTGGTTTCAATAGAAGCCATTCATCCAGAATCAGGACAACGGGATTGGCATACTTAGCCATGACTTTTTTGTAGCTACCATCAGTCCGTGCCAGCTCCAGATCAATAAGCAGATCAGGAAGACGGACATACTTGGTATTGAAATACTGCTTACAAGCCTCCATGCCAAAGGCACAGGCCATGTATGTTTTACCACAGCCTGTAGCACCGGTGATAAAGAGATTCCGGTGTTCAGATATATATTCGCAAGTTGCAAGCCGGTTAATAAGATCCTTGTTAAGCTTGCGCCCGGAAGTGTAGTTGATATCCATGATACTTGCTTCCGGCTGGTCGAATCCAGCGTTACGGATCAGTCGTTTCTGACGATTGTTTTTACGATTGCTGTATTCGATGTCCACCAGCATACCGAAGCGATCCTCAAAAGGTACTTCTTTAAATTTAGGATCATTCAGCTGGTTACGAAATGCATCTGCCATAGTGGTAAGGCGCATTTCAATTAATTTATCAATTGTACTCTGATTGGTCATATGTGTTTACCTCCGATAGTAATCGGCACCTCTTGTGATGCCGTGTGCTTTATGCGTGGTTTTGGATTCAGTAGTTTCTGATTCCTGTTTCACAGAACCGGTTATAAGGATGTTCTTTATGCTCTTGTAACTGGGTGAAGATGTATAGGATAACGCCTTTTTACAGGCTGCTTCAAGCAATGCATCTGAGTATTTCTCAGCAAGTTGCAGAAGTCCCATACAACTTCGGTAGGTCTGTTGTTCCACACGTTTGGAGGTCAGTATTGCATTGACCACAGTGTACGTATTTATGCCAATCCGCTCAGCCCATTTGCGGAACCGGTCGCCGTTCCATTCCAGATATTTCTGGTGGTCTTCCGGCATATGTTCCGTGACCGTGCTGTACTGCCCAGGGCGCCCTTTCAGACGACGGTGGGAAGCAATGCGGTTATGGTTGTAGAAAATTTCAATAGTGGTATCTGTTACCTTTACATCCACTTTCTTTTTGATGTATTCATAAGGAACTGAGTATAGCATTCCATCCACAGATATGTGATAATTGAACTGGACGGTGGCTGTCTTCCAGTCGCTCAGTTCAAAACGGGTAGAAGGTAATGGTGCCAGCAATGGTTTTTCTTCCTCAAGAAATAAGCTTTGCCGACTACCCTCTTTCTTTTGAAAGAGCCTTTGGTTGAACAGTTCGAGCTTGTCTCTGATTGCACGATTTAATTCGGCAAGGGAGAAGAACTGTTCATCCCGAAGTGCTGCTGTAATACAGGTAGAGATATTTCCTACCATTCCTTCAGCATTCGGCTTATCCTTGGGAGCCCTGACACGCGCCGGAATAATAGCAGTGCCATAATGCTCAGCCAGTTCCTGATAGGTCTCATTGATCTGCTGGTCTTTCCATCCGCCATTATGAACAACTGCAGTTTTGCAGTTATCCGGTACGAGGATTCTGGCGACACCACCAAAATATTCGTACATATGGACATGTGCATTGATCCATGATTTCTGTTTCATATCCAGAAATGCTTCAACGTATGCATACTGGCTGTAAGTCATTACACCGACAAATATGTATGCTTTGATGATTTCGCCGGTATCAGGATCAATGACTGTTGCAGGATCACCTGCCCAGTCAACTTCAACCTGCTCACCGGGGTTACGGTTGATATGCATGGTAGCACGATGCTTCTGCTCATCCTGTTGGATGTGATAGCAGAACTGTGAATACATGAGTGGTTCTTCGCCATTGGCACGGCAATCCTCCATGTATTCCGTCCATAAGAGTTTTTTGCTTACGCCGTTGCGAAGTAGCTCCTTACAAATGTAATCATAATCCGGCATCCGCTTGTTGGCAGATACCTTGCTCTCTTTAGAGAACATGAGCCTTTGAAGCTCTGTGTCGGTCATTGATTCATCAAGAGGCCAAGAGATATTTAGTTCTCTGGCACGTTTTTGAACTTTAACGACAGTTTTTTGTGAAACACCACAGCTTGCCATGATGTTGCGTTGTGAGAATCCCAATCCAGTAAGCCGGATGATTTCTCGATATTTGGTCATAATCGTGACCTCCTCATAATGAATTTACACTATAAAGTGCATAACATCATTATAAGGTTTTAGGAAAAATGTGATTCCCTTTTTGCCGGAATCGTGATTCCGCAAAAAACGGAATATTGATTTCCATACGCCGGACAGGTGATGGATTTCACCCCGGATTATTCAGGTTCTTCGCTATCAACGGAATCGCTGCATTGAACAGTACTGCTCGTAGCTTACTTCGACCTCTTTTGCTTATGGTCGTCTGTCCTTTATGCTTTCCGGAGCTATTCTCCCGTAATGAGAGTCCTGCCAGCTTTTGTATCTGTCTGGGTGATTCAAAACGTCTCACATCACCCACTTCAGCCAGAAATCCAGCTACCGTGATTACTCCAATACCTTTGATGGCAAGCATCTGCTCGCTTTCGGGTATCTTTTTACACAAACTCTCTATCTCCTCCATAACGGAGTCAAGCTGTGCCTTTTTATATTCGTAATCCTCGAGCAACAGTTTCATTTCATACTGAGCCGCTGAAGAGCCTTTCTTTAAGCCGATGCTTTGTTTTGCTGTCTCATACAGGGTCGTTGCCCTTTTCATACCAACAGCTCGTAACTTTGCATCACGCCAGATTTGATTGATTTTATCAGCTCCCAGTTCCACGATTGCTTCTGGAGTACAGGCTTTCTTTAGAAGCAGCATACTGCTTTGTGCTTCATAATCCACAAACACGTCTGTGTATTCAGGAAAGTATATGGCGAACCATCTGGCAAATCTGTTTTTAATCTGGGTAATCTCCCTGATGAGTCTCTTACGATTGGCCACCATAACTCTTAAATCCGCATACACACCGTCCGGTGTATATGGCGCAGAATACCTTCCTTCAGTAACCAGTTTTGCGATTACCTTCGGATCCTTCCTGTCATTCTTAAGAAAAGCACCTCAGATTGCTCCTAAGTGCTTTCTACATTAATCTGCCTATTCAATACGCCATATGACATCATATAGAGAATTTTTCTATTTATTAGTCATTTCCTTCACCTTTTCCCAATAAGTATAAAGTTCTGTATTCTTACCACTTTCAATACATCTAATAATATTATCTGCTGCTATTTTTTGCATATAATACTCTGGCAAATTATCACTATTCTTCTTTATCTGCTTCAAAAACATCCCTACTTTTAGCTTAAATAACTGAATATCTGTATCATTCCTATCACTTACTGCCTCTAATACATTCTCTAAAAACCAAACCTTATAATCTGTATCAGACCTCCAATAATTAGAAAAAGCAACATAGTTACTACTCGATATCGAATCATATAACCTAATAGACTTATGCATAATATAAAAATAATCTATTTTCCGTAACTCATCTAAATGCTTCTCATATTCCATTTGAGCAAGAGCATTTAATGATAAACTACTTATCATCATATATTGCTTTTCTTTGTTTCCATTTAAATCAACAACCAAATCATACCATAATTCAAACAGATAATCATATATTTCCATTTTTTTCTGAAATGTTTCTCTAATTTTATCAAAAACAATTCCCTTCCAAAAAGTAACATCCTCTTTTATGTAGAATTCTATATACTTTTTCATGTTCACATAAATCAACACAAATCTAGTATTATAAATTGTTTCATGCAATGCAAAATCATCTTTTATGCATTTCAAAAAGCTCTTTCTCGACCATTCATTTTCACATATATATTTCAAAAAATCAAAATCCCCTATAAATTCTTCTTCCCAAAAATCATAAGACAATTTCATTTTATCTAACAGCTCATTCCATATTTCGCATAAAACTTCATCGGGAAAAGAACATACTTTTAATTCTGAAAAGAATGTCTCATATAGTGACAAATCATCCTTATAAAACAGATAACAATTTATTATCTTTTCCTTCCAGTACTCTATTGTTCCTCCCACCCGCAATTTAGGCAAATAATTTTTCATAAAAGCCCATAAACACTCAACATAACTCGCAGAAAAATCCCTCGCTATTGATTTCCCATGCGCACATTGATTTCTAAGGGTTCTAAAATAGATAAGCTGTTTGGAAAAGTCAGGGTCACCTGCACTTATTTCAAAAATATCTGCCTTTCGACGAATTTTACTATCCCTTTTTTCCTGTCCCATTAACTGCACATTATGAAACTCTATTGTATATTTTTGCTTTTTATCAAAATCGACATTCTCTGGATCTAATTTTTCTATTACCTTAGCCCAATTAGTTTTCAATTCCTCTGTACTTGACTGTACCACATTAACATCAAAATCATTAATAGATGAATTACCACTACATATCAAGAAATTCAATTCATTCGAAGAAACCTGCAGTAAATTTAGCACTGTTTCTTCCCATCTTTGTTCATCATTCAAATCACGCAAAACCATTTCCCAATACTTTACATTTACATTGTTAGGACATTTCTCATATTTAAGTATTCTATCTTTTATAGTTATCATAAATGCCAAATATGACATCAAATATGCAGAGCGATATGCACTATTTTTATAACATATTACTGACTCTTCAAATAAAATATCTCCTGTTTCACTTAGAGGTGTTGCTTCTTCCACCCACTTTTCAATATCAAGCTTCATATCGTTCTACCTTTCATGTCATATAATTTTTATTAGTTATAACTTCAATTATTTTCATTGTACTACATCACATTGCTTATTTCTATAATTAGCTGTGAGATGATAAACTTTCATCCCACAGCTAATATGTTTAATAAGCAACTGTTGAAATTCTAAATCAACATTCATAACATATTCGACAGATTTCTTGTATAATTTACAGTATTATATATACGTTTAAAAAAAGGACTGTTAAAAACAGCCCATTTAGTTATTCATTAAAAATTATACTACATTCAAACTCATTATTTTTTTCCTCAAGAATCATGCTCCCATTATATTTTTTCACAATGCTGTCAACATTTAACAAACCAATCCCATGATTCTTGCCTTTTTGTGAAAGTGGTCGTCCAGATACCCATTTAATTTTTCCCATCATACTATTTCTTAAATTCACACATATAAAGTCGTTATATGTATCTATTTTTAAAAATATCTGTCGATTATCTGAAACTAAAGTACATGCTTCAATCGCATTATCTATTAAATTTCCAAAAATAGTAGTAATCTCCATGGGTTCCATAAATCCAAGATCTATTGCTCCGATTTCAGTTTGAAAATCAATATTATGCATAGAAGCATACTTGATTTTGTCATTTAATAGAATATTCAATATTGGATTATCTATATACTTTTTTACAACCAATGGTTCTAGCATTTTACCTATTTCTTTTGCATATGTTGTTGCTTCATTATTTCCAGTATTCTTATAAATTTCTTCGATCATTTTTAAGTGATTATTTACATCATGTAATATTTTTATTGACTCATTATACTTATCTTCCTGTTGTAAATAATACTCATATTGCAAATTTGCCTGTTGCTCAGTCAGATTTAATTGCATTTTTAGATAACTATTTTCTTCTGTAAACTTTGTAAAAAATAGCAGAAACATATCTGCAAATACAATACAGAACATATTTATTAACAATAACAATCTTTCACCAAAGCTCGTTACCATTTCATTTGAAACAACCACCTCTATCACAGCCAAGTTTACTATACTGTAGATAATAATGATTGCATAAGTAATCCATTGTGTATACGAAAATTTTTGTGAATTATGGGACCATATTTTTGCGATTACACCATAATAAAAAATTATTATTATCAACTTTGAAAAAGTCATGTGTAAACATTCTTCAAGCATTGGCTGCATACTATCCAAACCTAATTTCCAAAATGTAAATTGAAATATTAGATATCCAACCGTTTCACATACAGCAAAGACTAAAAATAGAATTGCTATTTCAGATAATCTTCGTATTACATTTTTTCCTTGATCTGAATACATTTTTATGGCAGTAGCTCCAAATGCGCCGATCCAACCCGCAAGATTTAATACCGGATTATTCAAAATATTTATTCCCATCATTGCAATGCATATAGCAGCTTGAATGACTGCATAATACATTTTGTTAGTGTATATCCTTGAATATCGTTCTTCTATAAATTGAAATGCTATCACTGTATATGTTATACACGAAACTAATATTCCAAATAAAAGTGTGAAACAATTCTCCATTATCTGCTCCTATATACTTTTCTGTATAAATTTATTCATCTTCTCTCGAAATTCAGCAGACTTCTTCTGTGATACAGGTATTGTCTCTCCGTTTTTTAAGAACAGATCATATCCTTTTAATTTTTTTACATACTTTAAGTTAATCAAGTAGCTCTGGTGGCAACTTTCAAATGGATAATCACTCATTTTGTAATAAGATTTTTCATTTGATCAATGAAATAAAAATCGCCATTGACTGTTCTGATTTTAATTCTTCGATTCACATATTCAAAATAGTAAATGTCCTCTACATCGAACTCTTTTATCATAGTATCAATGTGGTGTTCCTCAACAATTTCAATCACTTCAAAAGTCACAACCTGTTTTTGTGCCTGTTCTTCTTCCACAATATGTAATACATCATCCAGTTGGAGATTTATCTTCTCTTTCACAACAGGCTTATCTAAATAGGCAAAGGCATGTACTCCGTTAAATGCTTGCTCCATATACTGATGAAAACTTGTTATGTATATTATTTTTGTCTTTCTGCTTATGGAACGTAATTTTCTACCTGCTATTATTCCATTCATGCCATCGCCCATAGCAATATCCAGAAAAACGACATTGAAAGTTTCTTCACTTTCAAGCAATTCTTCTCCTGTTTTATATGTCCATATTGTATGGAAAAAGTTCTTCTCGTTCATATATTCAACAACAAATTTCTGTATAATTTCTTGATCTTTTTCGTTGTCATCACAAATAGCTATCTCTATCATCTGTCTGCCCCCTAGAAAAATCAGCATTTCGAGCGTTTTTTGTCATTTAAAATGTCTCCATTGTTCGTATTTTTTATCATATGAGGATATTTCATAATTCATTTTTGCCAATTGTGGATAACCTTCTTGGCTTTGCCATTAAAAAAGCGTAAAAAGTACCTGTCAACAGGAACTTAGTTTTTTATTTTTACTGAACTATGAATACCTCCGGTTTCTTTTGTTTTTGCAGCCTATGCTGCTTTGGATTTATTCTCGTTGGCTGCATCAGATAATCTTGATGCGATAAGGGCAATACAGGATAAATCCATAAGGACTTTTGCCCGAGCCATTTTTGCGACCCGGATGTTATCCAGATTGTAATCATCTTTTGAATCAGCGCCTCAGCAACATCCATATCTGCAATGTTTGCAGGTGTGATGATATAGGAGATTGGAAGACCACTGTAAGTATCAACCAATGCATGCATTTTCCATCCAAACCATTTGATGAAGTTGCCGTTGGTATCCAGCTTTCCACCCCAATTCGGAAAACACGAATCATCAGATGGAATCTTCGATTTTGGAACCGCATGTTCGTAAGCGGTAAGCTTACTTGCATCAATCGCAACATTGGTGCCGTCGATGAGACCAAGCTGTCTGGCCTTAGAAACCATTCTTCGGAAGGTTTTCTCTAAAATATCAGATTCAGCCAAGGTCTTAATAAAACAGTTTAAAGTAGCTTCACTCGGCATATTTTCAAAATAATCATACCCGAGGCTACGTCGGAAAACCGGATCAGATTTCAAACGTGTAACAAGTGATTTGATATCTGAGAACTGTTCAATCTGCATGGATATAAGTGTGTTGACGATACATATTTTGCAACTTATCTCCTTTCGATGCGAATATTTATTGTCAAAATATTTATCGGATCGGGGTAAGTTGTTTCCGACAACCACATCAAAAAAGTTATCCGGATATGTGGTATTCTCAAATCCTGTAATACTGATATTGGCATTCTGATAAAGCTGCTTTGCGATTCTTCCTGAAATGCTGTCAAGCTCCACTCCATACAGCTTTGCTTCATGCATTGTTTCCGGCATACTTCCAAAGAAGTTACCGATACCCATGGATGGCTCTAATACATTGCCGCCTCTGAAACCAAACTGGACAAGTGCCGAATTTATGCACATGGCAATCTCCGGTGAAGTATAAAAGGCGTTATTTACTGTTGCCCTTGCAGCACTGTATTCCTCATCAGATAAAAGGTCTTTCAGCTCTGCATATTCTTTGCTCCAGCCTGCGTTATTCTCATCAAATGCCTGTGACAGTCCGCCCCATCCGACAAACTTCGACAGAGTTTTCTGTTCCTCAGGTGTGGCAAGCCTGTTCTCTGATTCAATCTGCTTTAAAGTGCGGATTGCATCCATATTCCACTGGTATCTGGTCTTAGCACCGCCTTTTTCCATTTCCCAGAGGTTATAGTGGAAATTGTGTTTCGTCTGCCCGGCAACATTCTTCTCATTTTCAAGACTTTCTACTTGCTGTACTGGTTCCTGCTTTGGTGTAAAATCTACAGTTTCCTGTGATTCTGTATCAGCCTGAATATCATCCACAGATACTGATACTGCATCATCTGAAACCACATGTCCATTCTCATCAATCTTGGTTTCCCAGCCATTCGCTATTGCTCTTTCCCTGGTTTCAAGACGATTGGCTTTTACACTATCCTCGATATCAAAGAATCTCTTATAGACCGGATTCATCTTATCCCTGTCAGCCTTCTGCTTTGTCTCCTGATAATACTTCTTCTGGTCTTCTCCGCAGTAAAATGGCTGTTTTACCATATAAGATAAGATTTCATATAACTCACGCCAGTCGAGAGCACCTTCTTTACGCACACCATTCCTGTTCTTATAGCTGATCTTCACATATCCGCTTCTGATTGAGTACTCCACAAGACCATACTTATTGTTGGAATATGCCTTTCTTTCTGCATTATCTGTCCCCAATGCGATATCCCTGATAAGGTCAAGTTTATTGGGCATAAATGCAAAATCAGACTGCACCACATCCATAAGGAATGCCCTAAACGGAGTGTAGCAGCTGCAATCTGTTACAAGAATCTCCGCCGCATCACGCAGGTCTTCATCAAGCTCTGCAATACGCTTGGCATAATCAATCGGTGTAATATACTTAAGCTCTGATGGATCTTTTTCAGTTGTTTCAGCTTCTATCTCTGCACCATATTCTGCCTGTGTTACCATGCGGTCTTCATCGGCAGCTTCCTGTGGTGTCATGCCTTTTGCACTTACATAATCTCTGTTAGAAGCATAGCTCTCCGGCTCATCCGGTATTGCATAATCATCAATCTCTGATTCTGCCTCTTCCGGTTCCACTTCCCGATATTCGGCATCAATGACCTCATCATCCTCACGGAGTCCGTCCATCGCAAGCTCATCAATACGAGGTGTCTCAGGCTGGTATTCCCCTGTAAGAATAAGGACACCAAGCTCTTTTTCGATATCTTTCCACGAAACATATCCTTCAACCTCTCCATCCTCATCTCGCCACTGAAAACGCAGTCCATTCCCATGAAATGTGTCATATCCGTGCAGCCCTAGTCCGTCAACCGGCCAGCCTGCACCTCCCTGACCATACTCTGCTTTGATACGCTTTGCCCTGGTTCCTGCATCAATCTCTGTTTCAAAAATCTTGCATACCCTGCCCTTGCCACCGACAAAGCCTGTACCTCTCATAAGCACCTGTTTGATATACTCACCTGGTACTGTTGCAGACTTTTTGGGATTCAGATAATTGTATTTACCTGCTAATGCAGCTTTTCTGTCCTGCTCGAACTGACGCATAAACTGATTATTGTTTTCGTCCTCAGTATGAATGGTGCCAATGCTTGCCTGCCCGTTCTGGTCGAAAAAAAAGGAAGCCTGTGTATATTCGGCTTCCTTACTAACACCCAATGAATTGATTTCATCAAGTTCCCTATTCAGTTCTGTATCATCTGATT
>OJMH01002559.1_pt1 | contig 15012 bp, 8 predicted proteins | sample 1597111 | NCBI WGS metagenome assembly OJMH01 (sample SAMEA2452115, study PRJEB22498) | human gut metagenome | reverse complement strand
GTCCACGATGAACTGATCCAGCTCCTTACCGGTGATTCCCAACTCACTGCAGTCCAGCCATACCAGATAGGTACCTTCCGGCTCCACCAGATGAATCTGTGGAATCTTCTCCTGTAAATACTCTCTCAGGAAATTCAGGTTCTGCAGCAGATATGCTCTCAACTGATCCAGCCAGTCTTCGCCTGCACGATAGGCTGCTTCACACGCCACGATCCCCAATGCATTAGGTTCATCATAACCGGTCTTGTCAATCTCTGTCTGAAATGCTTTACGAAGCTTTTCATTGGGGATAAAAATATTGGATATCTGAAGTCCCGCCAGGTTAAAGGTCTTGCTGGGCGCCGTACAGGTCACAGTAAACTCAGCGAAACGGGGATCCACGGTGGCAAACACCGTATGCTCATATCCGGGATAGACAAAATCGTTGTGAATCTCATCGCTGACCACGATCACATGGTGGCGCAGGCAGATCTCTCCCAGTTGTTGCAATTCCTCTGCCGTCCACACTCTGCCCACCGGGTTGTGAGGGTTGCACAGAATAAACAGTTTTATATGTTCCTGCTCAAGCTTCCGCTCAAAATCTTCAAAATCAATCCGGTATCCGTTATCTCCACTCTGCCCAGCCGTTTTCTCATAGATCAATGTATTGTCAACTACTCTCCGGTCATTGTCACGGATAATATTAGTAAACGGATAATACACCGGATTCTGAATCAGTATAGCATCTCCCGGATCAGTAAATGCCTTAACCGCTGCACCGAGAGCAAATACCACACCCGGAGTCTTCACGATCCATTCCCGCTCCGTCTTCCAATTATGATTCCTCTCCATCCAGTTCATCACAGCATTATAGTAAGCATCCTTTGGCTGGGTATAGCCGTAGATTCCATGTTCTACCGCAGCATGAAGACTCTTCGTGATCTCTTCGGATACCGGGAAATCCATATCCGCCACCCACAGGGGCAGCACATCTGCCGGCTTTCCTCTCTCCACCGCAAAATCATATTTCAGACAATTCGTTCCCTTCCGGTTCGTAATCTTATCAAAATTGTATCTAGTCATACGAATTCACTTACCTTTCGTCAACCTGCAAACTTTCTGCCTGTGGCTCCAGGCTGCAGATTAAATTTTATCGGTCGCATGCATTCTTCCAGACCTTCTGCACGCCCTGACACGCCGCATCGTTGCTAGCCCTCTGTGAAGCTCTCCACAGAGCTGGCTGAACTACTATGTATACCAGGTTACACCCACACTAAGCAAACGCCTGCTCTAAATCTGCCAGCAGATCATCAATGTTCTCAATACCTACGGACATTCTCAGAAGCTTCTCATCCACTCCCAATGCTTCACGCACCTCTACCGGTACATCTGCATGGGTCTGCTTCATCGGATAGGTCAGAAGGCTTTCCACGCCGCCCAGACTCTCCGCAAAACGGATCAATTTAACGCTCTCCAAAATCTTAACAGCTTTCTCTGCAGAATTCAATCGGAATGAGATCATTCCACCGTATCCGCTGCACTGTCTGTCGATCAGCGCCTTATCCGGTCTCGAATCCAGACCGATATAATATACCTTCTCCACTTCCGGTCTCTGTTCCAGCCAGTGCGCGATCGCAAGAGCATTTTTCCGATGCTGTTCCATACGTACAGCCAGAGTCTTGATTCCTCGAAGCAATAGCCAACTATCAAACGCAGACAGACAGGCTCCTGTCGTCTTATAAATATTGTTCAGCTGCTGATACAAGGCATCATCCCTTACTACCAGGAATCCGGATAATGTATCGTTATGTCCTTCCAGGTATTTCGTACCGCTGTGCACTACAATATCCGCACCTAACGTAAGCGGCTTCTGAAAATACGGGGATAAAAAGGTATTATCAACGATCAGAATACAACCATGCGCGTGTGCCAATTCTGCGATTGCCTGAATATCTGCGACCTTCATCATAGGGTTGGAAGGTGTCTCGAGATAAATCGCCTTCGTCTCCGGACGTATCGCCGCCTTCACATTCTCCACATTTGAAGTATCCACACAATCTACCGATATTCCATTCTTATGGCTGATCGTGTTCCAAAGTCTTAATGTACCGCCATACAGATCATCCGTAGCAATCAGATGATCCCCGGGAGAAAAAATCTCCATCAATGCGGTGATTGCTGCCATACCGGTAGAAAATGCCAAAGCTTCCGTTCCCTGTTCCAACAGGGCAACCGTCTTCTGCACTTCATCTCTTGTAGGGTTACCGCAACGGGAATAATCATATCCTGTGCTCTGCCCCAGTCCCGGATGAGCATACGCCGCATTCTGATAGATGGGCATGCTGATGGCTCCAAACGGATCCCTTCTCTCATTACTTCCCTGGACACATATGGTCTCTGCTGCAAATGCCATCTTTTTCTCCTCCTATGCCTATGTATAATACTATATTTTATATTCCTACTGTTCCAATAGGTATAGTATATTTTTAGCATAGTAAGAAATAAAAGTCAACATCTTTTTACCAATAAAGCTTCATCTGTTCTTCTGCTTCCTTTTCTGAAATTCCTCGTCTCGTATACTGGTCAAACAATTCACACATGCTGATCTCATCCTCCTCTGCAATATCTAATGCTTTTAATATTTCTTCGGTATCATCCACATTTTTATCCCCGGACAATACCAGAAGCATTTTGATAGTAGCTTCTTTATGAATTATTTTTGGGTCTGAACGATATGCATTACCTTCTGCAAGATAATGATAATCTTCCATGGTATTTTGCGACATCTTCCCGTTGATTGTGCAATGTATTCGTGCTGGCTGCATACAGACTCTCCGTTGCAGCAGTAAATTTGAATATTTCCCTTATCAAATTCCACACTGAACAAACGGATATTTTTCTACCAATTCCGTGTCCATTTCCATCATATTCAAAATTCTGCTGGCTGCACCGGAAGGATGATTTGTCCCCGCTTCCCAAGCTTCCACTGTCTTCTTGGTCACACCAAGATAGCCTGCAAAAGTACTCTGTGACATTCCTACAGAATTTCTAATATTTCTAACCTGCTCCGCTCCATATTCCTTAACAGGGATAATCGTCACTGTTCTCCTGTTTAATTTCTTGCCTTCTGATTGTGCATCTTCTATAGCTTCATTTAAGCCAGTCATGATACTCTCATATACACTCTTCATAGTCACAACTCCTCGTATTATATATTGTCACGAAGTCTGTCAATATATATATTAATGTTATTTCGTTCCTGTTTTGACAAATTATCCTTCTGCTTTTTTGAATATACCGTAATCAAGTATATGGTTTCTTCTATGACAAAATCGACATAGCACACTCTCACACCTCCACTTTTCCCATGGTGTTTAAATGCAAATCTTGCCTTTCTGAGCCCACCTGTACCCTGCACAACTGGATATTTGTGAGGGTTCATCATAATATCAAATTCCAATCTTCTCAAATCATCATCTGTAAATCCAAATTCATCCCAATTTCGAGAAAATTCATCTGTTTGTATAAATGTTCTAGTCATTTTCCTCCTTTATATTACCCTATATAATAGGGTACGTCAATAATTTGTCCTATTAACATTGTAAAAAGTGAATTTCACGGCGATATGCCTCGAACTGCACACAGGGTGCGATAAAATGATGCCCATATATGATGTTAACCTAATATATGGTATCTTCGAAATCTTATCTATACAGACTTTCTGTAGAATGTGATTACTATATCACAGAGATATCCATTCTGCAAGGGACTCCAGCGAAACAAGTGCTGAAAAACTATACAAAAACAGAGCTGTGGAAATTGGTTATTTCTCACAGCTCTGCTTTTTGTGCAATATTACTTTTTTAAAGTTTAATCCAGTTCAAACAGTTCCTGGGCGCTGATGGATAACTCAGCTATTCCGCAAGGAGTTACTTTTGATCCACTATCATACACGGTATAGACTCTTGCGTAGATAGTAGATGCCTGCGCTCCTTCGTTCAAAATCGTCCCGGAAGTGTCGGTACTAAACAGTCCCATCTCATCCGAAGAATATTTCAAGGTATAGGTCGCGCCGTTTGTAATCGGGTAACAATTCTTAACTCCATTACGTTCTATCGGTGAAATTACATTTCCATTGCTATCCGTGATCTTGAGGCCATCCTCTCCATCCGTCTTTAAACGCAATACCTTTCCTGTAATTCCGTCCACACTGATGGCTCCGGATGTATCATCTGCACAGGATTTGTAAAATTCAACGCATAACTGCTGTCCACCTGCCAGAATATTGTAGTCGTCTGCCTGGAAGTTGACACTGATGGTTCCGTTATTCTTATCGTCCAATACAATATGGTTGACCGGATCATACAGCATATACACGGATTGGATCTTGCTGCCGCTTTTATCCTTAAATCTTACGGAAGGTGCAGTCACACCGGCATTATACGCTGCAATCATCGTATTAACAAACAGTTTGATCTCCGATTCCTTGCTGGGCGTGGAATGTCCCGCTCCGGAATATGTCACATTTCCCATGGTATAGATATAATAATTATTTACCACATCATTGGGTGTGATGTTATAAATATTAGTATTTTTATAGTTGCCGTCAGCCACACCGGAAATACAGTACCACACAACAATATCATTTTTACCGTCTCCGTTGCGGTCCAGCTCCATATTCGGCTGTAACCACTGGTAATGCGTATTACTGATCTCTAACTGTTCATCTGCAGATATCTGATATGGATACTGCGTAATCTGGCCATCATTTACCTGTGTTGCGATCAGCGAGCTGCCTGCGTAATCACCCATCAACAAATTACTGGGGTAGTTCCAAGCAGGACCGTTTCCATTGTCATATCCAGCCTGTTTCAACAATGAATTCTTAACAGGGAACCATACTTCCGAACTGTTTGTTGTCCGCAGATCTTCCAGATAGCTTCTCAGGAAACGAACTACCGTATATTTAGTCACACCTTCCTTTTGCCAGAGCTCATTATCCGAATTCGGTTCCTTGATTTCGTCAAATGTATAGGACTCTAATGTTTTAAGATATTCCTGGTCCCTCTTTTGCTCCTCTCCCGTTGAATTTTCAACTCTCTGCTGATAATACTCTTTCAATGCTCCATAGCGATCCAGTCCTACGGATGCACGAATGGTCTTATTAAATTCATATCCCCAATACCAGTAGTTTGAATGATAGATTTCCGCAGTTCCATTATCGTTATACGGGATCACACTTTGAATATTATTGACATATGAAGTAGTATCATGGGTGAACAAAATGCTCTTGCCGGATTCTATGTAGTCTCTGACAGCCCAGCCAACAGCCAGATTCCTCTTAACATTCTCCATAATTCCTGCGGGAATTTCTTTGCTAGGATCATATGCGCCATAGGTATACCCAAACCGGTAGGCGTCACCGAAGCCGAGTATCAACATATCATATTGCTGGAACAGATTGTAGGATTCCTGGTATATCTTCTGTATATCAGTATCCGAAGTCCCGCCAATTTTCAGCTTTTCATTTACAAGATAGGTTACAGTCATACTGTCAATGCTTTTGGACGGAGTTACCGTTCCATCCCAATTGACTTGATCCAATCCTACTACATTCCAGTCAGTTAATCCATTAATGCACTTGGAAAAAGTAGAATTACTATTATTCTGTTCGTCATGAAGATTCCAGTTATTACGGTTATCATCAGACAACAACTGCAATACACGGATTGTCTTTTTCCCACTTTGCTGCGGCACAGATGTATAGCCTGACTTGGCAGTTCTCACCAGTCTGTCCGCATTATCATAAAATACCAGCTTCCATGGGATAACCCCTACATATTCCTCCGGCAGAGCCCGGATAACACGATAGATCTCCCCGGTACGCAATTCATATCTGCTTCCGTTTGCCGTTGCAATCGGATCAACCTTATTCCACTCATCTCCCTTTCTTATATACACAGTAAGACCGCTGACTTCTTCCGATGACGTATATGTCTTACCCTCTACATAATCAGAGCCGGAGAAACGACCATCAGCATTTTTATCTACGAACAGTTTACAATCATAGGTAGTACCTGTCTGTGATATTGCAGCATCATTCTGCAGATTAAAAATATATTGCAGCTGATATTTTCCGTCTATCTTCTCCAGAGAGCCACCGTTGCTGGCACCGTTCTGATTAGAATTATATTTCAACTCCTGCGGATATGCTGCTCCGTAAGTAGTTACCCAGTTGACGGAAAGCTTTGACAGATTCAGATAATTACAAAATACGGATCTACGTGCAGATAATGTGGTTCCTAATTTAGTATCTGCTGTATTATCTGTCAGCTGACTCTCTGTAAAAATATTTTTCTGCCAGTATAAATACTGACCATTTGCATCTTTTTGCAGAGCAAATTGAACCAGCTTGTAAAAATAAGAATTTTGTCCAGCGTTGCTGTTGATGCCACGGGTATATTATTGTTATCCACTTTAATAAACGTATCCGCAATGACCACCGGGTATCCCGCCTCAATGAACTGACAGAATTCCTCATATCGGGTAGAGTTCATATCATTGCCGGGACCGCGATAGACATCTGCACTCTTATTCGTTGAATCATCATCGTTAGTCTTATTGTGATCCAGCGAAGAATCCTGCAGTCTGTGCCTTGCATTATACGTCTCCCTAGCCTGCGTAACATTCTCCGTATCCGTTTTGGTGGCGTAGTCATAGTAGTCTCCTACATGAGAATAAATCAAGCCCTTCATCTGTGGATCATTATACACAGTCACACCATTTTCTGTGTTCATCTTACCGACCCGGGCTCCGAGATAGATCATGTCGTACTTTTCATTCAAGTCCTCGATCTTACCTATAAATTCCGCAGATGACATTTGTGTAATATTGATCGCAGATGCCTTATAAATTCCGGTCATCCCCATCATATTGACCACAGCAGTCTGTAACTCACTTTTTAACGTATCGCTAAAATCATAGCAGGGTTCCAGATCCAGTACCCTGATAGAGGATTTAACCGTGACTCTGTGCATATACCAGTTCAGAATATATCTGGTAATAGACGCCTTACTGATCTCTTCATCCATCTGTGCTGCATTGCTGTTGTTTTTCTTAGCCAGGAAATTCTCATACTGAATCTCTTTTAATACTGCTCCGAAGGTTGCTGCTTTCGCCGCATTCCCTTTCCAGTCAGCCAGGAAGTCAGAGGCAACATATGGCGTCGTACTGTCATCATTCAGATAAACATTGTCATATAAAGCCTCTTTCACGGAATCGCCCAAGCTAAGCGAAACTGCCGTCTGACCGTTCCAATAAGCATCTCCCTTTGAAGCAACTTCTTTGGCAATATTATCATCGGAAACTTTTAAGATCGTCAGTGCCATCTGTGTCAGTATCTTATTATTCTGATTATTATTCGGCTTCTCAGCCAGTGTTTTATTTTGGCTGTAAAATCCGTAATCCATGACCACCGGTACTCTGTCTGCATTATTCCGCTCACCGGTAGTATCCTTAATACCGAATATCATCTTCGTCAGAGCTGTTGCCGCAGAAGTCATATTCACAGATTCCGCTGCATAACTTCCCCTTCCGGAGAGATAGATCAGATCCACATCATCTAGATCAACACCGCAATAGCTTTTATCAGCAGACACCTCTGGATTCGTCAGATCCGCCAGTTCCTGCAAAGTAAGTGTAGTCACTTCAATCTTTAATTTATCTACATCACCACTGACAGAGGCAGTACCTTCATACTTCCCTTCTCCTGATAAATTCAAAACCTGCTTTTTGAACCATTCTTTATTATTAATACCACCATTGTACCTGATGGTCTCCAGTGCATTTTCCCTGTCATCTCCGATAAAGTCATAGGTCTGTGCTCTGTCGAATCCGGCATCTCCATCTGTCTTTATCTCCACGCTGGAGGCAGTTACCCTAATATAGCTTCCTGTCTGGTTCTCGACATAACTGTCTTCTATCCGATAATCACCATCTGTGCATAAAGTTGCATAAGATACATAATAATCACCGTTTTCCGTTACCTTAACAAAGTATGCATCTGCAATGGATTGAAAATTATATACCTTGTTAACAGAGTCCCAGACAGCCCATAATTTAGCCGGCTTTGAGTCATGATTCAGCAGATATAAGTTATTATCTACATTTTCACCCGATGCAGCATAGGTCTGTACCGGAGCAGCAGTATTCTCTTTTGCTGAAGACATCGCAGGTGCAGTAGCTGAAGTCTCCGATTTATATGATGGGTCATTGCCGGATGTCGTAGCTACTAAATATGCCTTACTCTCCATACCTTCTGCCTGGTCTGCAGCTTGTGCCTGCACACCGGCTTCTGCCTGGTTTCCTGTTTCCGTCTGCGCACCAGTTTCTGCCTGGTTTCCTGCTTCTTCCTGCTCTCCTGCTTCGATCTGCACCGAAGATGTCGTCAAGTTCTGTCCGGTCTCCGCCGTCGGGCGATATTCTTCAGGAAGATCTTTACCTTTTACAACAGTTCCCAGATATGTATAAGAATCCGCTGTTGCATTTTTCTGATACATTTCCAGACCAATATAATCATCAACATTAAATTCCGATGTTGAAGAACCTGTGGGCACCGCCATAGAAATATCCAGTCCATAAGTTTTCTTCGTCTCAGCTATCGAACTATTACTCAGGCGGATTTCCAATTGTCCACCACTTCCGCTAATTCTAGAAAATGTCGGAATAATACTTTGTAAATCCCGGTTCAGCTCCGTTGCCTTAACCATCTCCGTATAACGGGCATAGCGGGGCTCCGAAGTAGGCTCATTGTCAGTCAGCTTACGATATGTTGCACCATGAAGCACATAATTATATCTACCGCCAACTCCACGATAAACAAACCGTCCCTTCAGATCCTCGGAACGACTACCATTCTCTATTTCCGTATATGGCGATACTGTAATCAGACCATTGGCTCCAACAATGTCACTTCCCGCATTTGTCGCAAGGCTTGCCATTGCATTCACTCTCTCGAACGGAGACGGCAGTTCTGACAGCTTCCTGCCACTGGCAACCGGTTCTTCTCCGCCTATGAGGTAGCCAATGCTGGCATCTTCTTTTGACGGAACAATCTCCAGAATATGAAAGGTATCTCCGGAAGACACCGTATCATATACTAATTTCTCAATTCCCGGGAGTGTCTTCTCATGCGCCTTTACTTCCATAGAGCCATAGCTCTGGCAGACACCGGCTGCCAAAGCTATGGTAAGAATTCCTGCTATGTACTTTTTTGAATTGCGTTTCCAATTCATGGTCATTTATTATCCTTCCTGTTCCAATAAATTACCAATGCTCGTTTGATCTCTAATTGATGTTCCGATCTAGGATCGCTAAAGGTCAGATACAACATCTTACTGGACTCATTAGGCTGTATCGTAATCTGTAATTCTCCACCTTCTGTTGATATTGTAGATTCATAGACTTTTGTATCCGGATTTATCGGTTCATCCGCTTCTATTTTTGCGTCAAATTTCGTCAATCCAGCACCGTTCGTTGCCAACTGAGACTTTTGATCTACTGTGTTGGTATTTGCAAATCCATACATGTTGATTATTATCGGGCAGGAATATAAGCCGGGATTTTCCCCGTTACCCCAATGCTGTTTTTTATCTTTTATAAGATTAATATCTATGTCTTCTCCCTGATTGATAACCAGATATCTGTTTCCGTTGGGGAAATAAATGTTACATTGAGGGATCAATAATTCTGTTTCCGCTATGATCTTAATCGGCTTACCTTCCTCATTCAGTACAATATTGGACCCGGTCGTCCCTTCCGGCACATCAATATATGCCTGTAGTTCCAGACGGTATTCCGTATTCATGTCAATATTATGCTTTGCCCATACAAATACCTTTTGTCCGGTTGCGGAAGCACTGACTCTTCTTGTAGAGTTCGTCGAGTCATACTGACTGTTGCTGTTTCCATAGCTAAAATCAAAATTAAGTTCTCCATTAGCGTCATAATAATATTTACTGAACCCAACCAGTCTCTTTGATTGTTCATTAATATCCCACGCATGCTTCTCTGCTTCGTCTTTTTCAGCAAAATACTCAGGTGCAAGTCCGTTTTCTCTGTCATTTGCAATGCGCCACTTTACCTGACTCGCATCTCCGGTATAGTTCACTAATTCGCATTCTACTCTTCCGTTCCTGAATAAGACAAACTGATCACTCTGGATATAAGGATTACTCTTCTTCTCCGTTGCCAGCAGATTCGGGATATGGATATCAATAGTCTTATACACGATATTATCTTTATCCAGTTTTATCCATGCTCCTACGGTAACCGTCTCATTCAAATGTGTTTCACATTCCAGAACAATCTGGTACGGATTTTTATCTTTTGTTTCCACAAATTGGTATCCGGAACTGTCACCATCTATTACCCATTCAATAATGGGATATCCATGTGCATAATCCGCCCAGGAGGTCAGACACTCAATAACCGCACAATAACCGATCTTACTATTATCATCGTACTCATAAGTAGTCAGTCTCTCTGCAATCAGTTCCACTGTATACTTTCCTTCGATCTTTGCCACGGTAACATATGCAGTGTCCGACATAGAAGGATCGGCTATGGAAGTACAGGTCACCCTCAGCACTCCGGCGCCCTGTTTTTCTGCAAATCCTGCCGTAAGTAATGCTTTCAGATCAGCAACCGCTCCCGTAGAAGCGATTCCGGTTCCTGACGCAAGTGCAGAACCGTCTTTTCTGGTTACGACCCAGTTGACTCCCTGATCAATGGCTGCCTGTTTTCCTGTCATGGTACAGCTGAATGCCAGTGTTCCGCCGGGCTTTACCTCACCGTCCTTGGGACTGATCACCAGAGAATCAATCTGTTGTGCTTTTACTGTCACCGTAGCCGTTGCCGCTATGGTAGGGTCTGCCACAGAAGTACAGGTCACCTTCAATATATTATCGCCAAAGTTCTCATCATCCGCTACGCTCAGTTTTCCATTTACATTGATGGTGCTCTTACATGCGCTGCCATCCTGCTTGCTGACTGACCATTCCACGCCCTTGGCTTTTGCTTCGGCTACTGCCTCAGAATCACCGGTAAATTCAAATGTAAATACCGCAGTCTGACCTTGTTTCAAATCCGCATGCGTCGGATTGATCTTCAATCCCGTGATCCACATATATGGTTCGCTGTTCTCTTTGGACAGATCATTTCTCAGCTTAATTGTCTCAGCGATGGTATATGTCTTCTCCATATATGCAAAGGTCATATTGAGCACAACCTTCCGGGTTGTCTTGGCTTCGCTGATATCCACATTAAAAGAAGTCACATGTTCAGCCATTAATGCCGGCTTCACATCCTCTGCAGTCAGGTCACCCCAGACAATGGTTTCATTGCCATCGGCATCTGTTGTCACTGAATTTTTAGCTTCATAGAGGTAAATCTGATTGGCAGTATCATAGCCGCTGCCGTCATCTCCCTGCCAGCGGATCATATAGACATTGTCATTGTTATACAGACGAAGCTCGCTGACATTCGTACTATTGATAACATTGCCGGAGGCATCCTGCGCCGGAGTACCATCCAATGCAACCGCTGCACCGGTGCTATCCAAAAACTGGATATCCTTCTCAACATCAATGATCAGATCGATCACCTGGTTTGCAGTCAGCTGTGCCTCTTCCTGCAGTGTCAATTCCTTGCTTCCGCGCAAATAGGAATTATTACCTGCAACGATAAAAGCACCGACAGATCCTGCAACGATCGTCATGATAGCCAAAGATACAATGATCTCTACCAGTGTGAACCCTTTTTGTCCAATACGCATAGGAACCTCCTTACTTCGTCAGAATCTTTCCCGTCCTGCCGACAGTTGTAATCTCTATAGTTCTGGAACCGTTTGTAACAACAATCCGCCTGCAATATTCCTTCTCGTGTCCACCGGCCTCATTCGTATTCTGCTCAAAAGCACCGGATGCCCGGTTAAATACCAGATGCAGACCTTTTTCACCGGGTGTTGCATATGGGGTCTTTCCATCTATTTCAGCTAATGTATACCCTGTTGCCGATGCTCCGTCCTCAAAATATACTTTAATATCGATCGGATCTTTTCCCACGATACGATCTGATACAAGGGTGCCTTTCTGATAGATTTTGGCATGATATTCCTTTCCTTCATAGGTCAGGACACATTCCACATCATTCTGCTCCTTGCCCAGCGTCAGTACTCTGGTTCTTTCGATCGTGGACACGATCTCATCTGCACATTTTTTTACTTTTCTGCCTGTCAACGAAGACGCCGATATCGCCATCACTCCTACCAGAATCGCCATAATCGCGATCACGATAATCAGTTCTACCAGCGAAAAACCTCCGTTATTACTTTTTCTGCCAGTTCTCATATACAATCAGTTCTCCAAGCTTTATATCACTGTTTATGTATGCCTTGCCATCTGAATGGAGATAGCCTTCTCCACCCTTTAAAAACTGTGCTACGGAATACTCTGTCTCAGTTATTCCCGCTTTATTGGAATAAGTCATTACATGTAATACCGCATCACGGTCAGGTTCCACATTGACATTCTGTCCCAGCGTAATATTTCCTCCCGCCAGTATGGTTCCGTGGAAAGTACTGCTCACTTTTACATTTCCGGTAGCAATGATCAGACCACGGAAATTTTCTGCGGAAGTATATTCATAATCTCCCTGAACCACTACTGCTTTATATTCCGAATCCGCACCGGTAAAATATTTTGCACCGGACTTATCTACAATATTAGTGTCAGCTCTTACAACTCCCCAATAGGTCAAAATCTTCCCTTCATTCACCAGATTGGTGTAGGCATTTGCTGTATCAGCAGTCTCTGAAGGCAATAATTGCTCGTAACTGTCTATCATCTTCTTAGACAAAGCCTTAAATTTGCTCTGATCTGCGGTAAGCAGAGCCTGGTATCCCACATTATTTTTATCGGTTCCCAATGTAGAAGGATGAAGCTCTGCGGAATGATCCTCACGACATACCAAATTTCCGGATAAATGCATGATATAAGCTCCGGAGGAGGCTTCACGCACCTTGACCGCCTTGGTATACAGGCTGGCATACGCATCCATTGTTTCTTTATTTACACTATAATAATCCTGATAATACCGTGCCGCATTGGTTCTGCCTTCTTCTGTTGTACTGTCAAAAGCGACATAATAATAAACCAATGTAATTTTGCTGTTAATGCGTTTAAAGTACTTCTGCACATTACTGCTGTTTAACCCATAAGAAGCCAGTGTATTTCCGTTCAATGCCGCACAAGGCACATCAAATACAACTTCCCTCACACCGTCTCTTACTTTTTTATTTGACTGGTCCCAAATCAGATCATAATACTGTTCCTTCGTCACTGGATTACTGGATCCTCCCAGAACAGACTTGCCGGAAGCATCCAATGCAATACACTGTGCCGGGATCAGATATGCCAGCTGATCACTCTTCACAGCTATGGACTGCCCCATCATAATGTCTTTCACGCCGGTATTCAGAGCTGCATCTTCTCCGGACAGACCGGACTTCGCCGTGTTCAATGAAATATAGGAATTTCCCGCCAGTGTCAGATTGCGAAGTTCATTCAGATATATCTCCGTATCTGTTCCATTCACGATCACTGCACTGTTATCCGCATTATTGCGTCCCGTACCAAATCCAATATATTGACCGGTATATTCTCCGTCTATCAGTGTTCCGGCTTTAAAACTATTCCGCTGACCATCCATCCTCAGATCTCCGGCTACATAAATACTATTACCGGCAAAATCAATTTTCCCCACGCTTGCCGTGTTATTACCGCCGCCGTGCATCCGTATGGTTCCTGCCCATAGTTCTCCGTATTGGTCACTTGTCAGAGTGGCTCCTCTTCCCAGATACAGATCCTTCGCCACTACCATTCGTTTATCTGCATTTTCATTGCCTGCGGTTTCCTGTAAATTCACCGTTACCCCGGTACCATTTTCGGTATCCGCTTCTTCACTTCCAATAATAAGCCTGTCAGCGTAAAAGCTTCCACCGATGGTATTATTGCTCAAATTCATAGGCGCATCGGGAATGACCTGAATATTGTTCTGTGCGACCATGGAAATTCCGGTGATGGACGGAAGTGTTACTGCCTGTGCAAATTCCATATCCGGAAGTTTGACTCTCAGATCTGTCTGGATCACAGAGACATACCCTGCATCATCCGTATAAGTAACTTTCAAATTACAAAAGGACAGACCATCTGTATACAGCTTCAGATCTCCTTTAGGGATTCCACTCCAGGAAGCATCTCCTTCCTTCTCCTGAATGAGATTACCGGAAGCATCCTGATAGACACGATAAGTATCTGTTCCTCTGACAGCCTCAAGCACTGTGTTCTGTGCCAACGCTGTATCAGCACTGATATAGTTATACAGCTTGGTCAGATCATATACCGTAGTATCATCCGCCTTATAATATTCCTGCATACTACTTAAAAAGTAATATCTCATTTTAGAATTCTTCTGCTCTTCGGATGTCGATTCAAAGCTCTCCAGTACCTTCGTGTAGGCTCCTGATACAGAGGTTGAAATCTGTCCTTCCATCCCCATCCGGATCTCGTCCAGCACAGTCTCCGCAGAATAAAAGTTATCCTTTGCCTTCAGGTTGTTGGCCTTCATCTGATAATTTAACAGAGACATATACATCAAAACACTGGCTAAAATGCCAATAAAGGCCATAGCTATGATCACAACGACCATAGCCGAGCCCTTATTCGCAGCTTCTTTATGATTTTTTTCAAAATGTCTCCGGAATATATTCATGGTTCTCTTCTTCCTTCCCTACTGTGTCACTGTTCCCGTCATAGTGATCACCGGGTTTTTCGTACCTATGGTACCTTGTGCATATACCTGTACCGTAATATCATACATACGATCAATCTTCTCTGAAGGCGGGGTCAGTCCGCTAGCTGACATAATCGACTTTGCATCAGCTCCCGTTGCCGTTCCTGCCGCTTCAGACACACT
>OJMH01002555.1_pt1 | contig 15041 bp, 12 predicted proteins | sample 1597111 | NCBI WGS metagenome assembly OJMH01 (sample SAMEA2452115, study PRJEB22498) | human gut metagenome | reverse complement strand
ACTCGCTGCCGCGTGATTTTGGCGCCCTAAAATGGCGCCAAAATCACACGCCGCCCGCCCCCATGCTTAAAAACGCATCTCTAAAGACCTAAAGCAAGCCGCACATACTCTTAATAATTATTTTTCCTTGGTCTCTATTTCATTAAGCAGCATTCTTTCAAATTCATCCGCGGTCATACTGCCCATATCTCCGTTTTTGCGTGAGCGCACAGAACAAGTTTTCTCCTGGGCTTCCTTGTCTCCAATTACCAGCATATAAGGAACCTTATCAAGCTGAGCCTCTCTTATTTTAAAACCTATCTTTTCGTTGCGGTCATCATATTCAACCCTGACGCCAAGACTCTTAAGCCTCTGTGCCAGTTCACGGCAGTAACCGTCCACACGCTCGGTAATATTCATAATTTTCACCTGCGTGGGGGCCAGCCAGGTGGGCATTGCTCCCGCGTACTTTTCAATAAGCAGCGCAAGGGTACGCTCATAGCAGCCTATAGAGGTTCTGTGAATAACGTACGGATACTTTTTCTGGCCGTCCGCATCAATATATGTCATGCCAAAGCGTTCGGCAAGCTGGAAATCTATCTGGATGGTAATGAGGGTATCCTCCTTGCCGTGCACATTTTTAATCTGAATATCCAATTTAGGCCCATAGAACGCCGCTTCACCCGCTGCTTCAGTATAATCAATTTTCAAATCATTTAGTATCTCACGCATGCGGTTCTGGACGTTCTCCCATTCCTCAGGCGTCCCAATGTATTTATCTCTGTCATTTTCGTCCCACTTGGAAAAGCGGTAGGACACATCCTCATACAATCCCAGAGTTTGCAGCATAAAACGGGCAAGCTCCACGCATCCGGCAAATTCTCCCTCAAGCTGTTCAGGCGTACATGCCAAATGCCCTTCTGAAATAGTAAATTGACGCACGCGTATCAGCCCGTGCATTTCTCCGCTTGCCTCATTCCTAAAAAGAGTGGAGGTTTCAGCCAGGCGCATGGGTAAATCCCGGTAACTGCGCTGCTTAGCCAGGTATGCCTGGAACTGGAACGGGCAGGTCATGGGCCTCAAAGCAAATACCTCTTCGGTGTCTGATTTTTCCGGATCTCCCATTATAAACATGCCGTCCCGGTAATGATCCCAGTGGCCGGATATCTTATAAAGGTCGCTCTTGGCCATAAAGGGGGTCTTGGTTAAAAGATATCCCCGTTTCTCCTCTTCGTCCTCCACAAAACGCTGGAGCAGCTGGATAACCCGCGCACCCTTAGGCAGCAGTATTGGCAGCCCCTGGCCTATATAATCAGATGTGGTAAAATAGCCCAGCTGGCGGCCCAAAACATTATGATCGCGCTTTTTAGCCTCCTCAAGATTTTTCAGATGCTCTTCAAGGTCCTGCTTTTTATCAAAGGCAGTAGCATATATGCGGGTGAGCATTTTATTCTTCTCATTTCCCCGCCAATATGCTCCGGCAATGCTTATCAGCTTATAATGTTTAACCGAACTGGTATTTTTCATATGCGGCCCGGCACATAAATCGGTAAATTCACCCTGCCTGTAAAAAGATATCTCTTCTCCGTCGGGCAAATCATTTATCAATTCACATTTATAAGGCTGATCCTTCATAAGCTCCAGCGCTTCGTTTTTAGATAACACAAATCTCTCCAGAGGAAGAGCCTCTTTAACAATACGGCCCATCTCCTCTTCTATTTTAGGCAGGTCATCCATGCCTATCGGCTGGGAAAAATCAAAGTCATAATAAAAGCCGTTCTGAATAGAAGGGCCTATTGCCAGCTTGCAGTCAGGATACAGCCTAAGAACCGCCTGAGCCATTATATGGCTGGCCGTATGCCTTAAAACGCTCAAATATTCCTGCTCGTTTCTTTTAGTAATAATTTCAAGGGAACAGTCATTATTAATAACCGTCCGGATGTCCTTTAACTCCCCGTCTATTTTAGCCGCAACGGCATTAGAGGCTAAGCCTTCGCTTATATCTACTGCTACCTCCTGCGCCGTTACCGGCTGAGCGTATTCTCTTACGCTGTTATCAGGCAAAATGATTTTCATAACCGCAGCACTCCTTTTTATAAAATAAAAAAGCTTTTGCCCTAAGGGACAAAAGCTCCGCTTTCGTGGTTCCACCCAAATTACTTCTCTTAAGCGCTTAACGCGCGCCGCACGCTTCAATCATAAGGCGGTATTCGCTGCATTTATTCATGTCCCGCTTTCAGCCAGGACGGGACTCTCTTTAATGAACTTGCAAACACAGCTACTAAACTTAATCATCTTGAATATTTATATTTTAATTATATTATTAAAAGCTTCTTTGTCAAGCAGAATTTTGCTCAGGACGGGTCCAAAACCTTTATTTTTTCTCCAAAAAGGTATAAAACAGCCTCTATAAACGGGTCGTCTGAGTTAATTGAGCCGCACAGGACTATTTCCTTAGGAGCCGTCTCTATTAAAGTATTCAATATTATATCGTTTTGTGTAGCTTCTTTGGGCAGCCCGTTCCCTATCCACTCTATTGGCCGCATATCCTCATCATAAAGCTTAAGTCCGCTTTCTTCGCCTGAAAGATAAATTAAATTCCCGCTCTTTTTTTCCAGGCAAAGCGAATTAGAGTACTCCTTAATCAAATCCAGGAAATCAAAATATTCCCGCTCCATAATAATATCCCGGGCAATAATATCCACCCGCCGCTCCAGTTCCCTTTTCAAATCCCGCATCCTGAACCGGAAAAAGCCGTCCAGATTGACTCGTCCGCCCGCTATGAGTTCAGTTAAGGCCGCTAAGCTGGGCTTTAAATCATACTGCGCTTTAATTCTGCCCGTACGAGCCAAAAAGCGCTCCAAATCTTCATTGAGCATAAGCTTCAGCCAGCGCGTGCAGTAAAGGGACAAATACCTTTTTGCTATATCCTCGCAAAGCACTCCGCATACCAGTTCGGGCATCTGGACATATGCGCCGTTTTTATCCTGCATGCTTATAAAAAGAAAGCTGCGGTCAGCCTCATGATATTCTTCAAATTTAATGCGTTCGTCCAGATAATTCAGCGCCAAAGTATCTTTGAGCTTATCCAGCGCGCTTTCCCATGACCGGCAGACCGAAAACCAAATTTCAGACATAAATTCACCTCAATATCTCGACTTATTATGCCCTTCTTGTTTTCTTTTGATATTGAGAATATTTGGAATTAATAGTACATGTAATAATTACATTGTATGTTCCCATTAAAAATCCGGCGTTTTTTTACTGCGCGCCTGCCGAAAATACGTTCAAACTCTCCGTCAGGCGTAATAACGCCCAGAGAAATTTCGTTAAGCAGCGGACGTATGCTCAAGGACATATCTTTATAAACAGCCCTGGCTGAATTAATATCGGCAAGCCTTTTGCCATAAGGGGGATTTGTAACCAGAAACCCTTTTCCCGACGACTCAAATTCACTTACCTGGCGCCTTAAAAACTTGATGCCCTCCGCTACGCCGGCCCTTGCGGCATGAAAGCGTGCCGCGGCAAGCATATCTTCTGAAATATCCGAAGCAATTATTAATCCTTTTTCTATTGGCCTTTTGTTTGCCGCGGCGCGCTCGCGCTCATCAAACCAGACCTGCCTGTTACTTCCCATCCACCTTTCGCTCTCAAAGCTTCTGTTTAGACCGGGCGCTATATTAAAGGCTTTAAGCGCCCCTTCTATGGCTATTGTCCCCGAACCGCAGAACGGGTCGTACAGCGGGCCGCCTTTATAGCCTATTATCTCCAGAAGGGCGGCGGCGGTAGTCTCGCGCAAAGGCGCCGGCACATTTTTTATTCTATATCCTCTTTTATGCAGTCCTGCGCCGCAGGCATCCAGCGCTATAACAGCATGATTATTCTGGATGCTGGCAAATACAGAATAAACTTCACCTGTTTCATCAAAAGTATTTTGACGGTATTTATTTTGAAGTTTTTTAATTATACCCTTTTTAACTATGCTTTGGATATCCGGAACGCTCATGAGCTGGGAGCGGGAACAGGCCGCCGATACGTTTATACGCCCATAACGGGAAATTATCTCCTGCCATTGGGCTGAATAAGTTAAATCAAACAGAGCGTCAAAGCTTTCCGCACGGCCGCTAACTATATGACGGTATATTCTATCCGCGCTTCTCATACCTATGCAGGCCCGCGCCAGTAGTTTTTCCCCGCCCGAAAAAAACACTCTGTTTTCCTGAATGGACGGCGTTATTCCCATTTGGCGCAGTTCCTGCGCGGCTATTCCTTCCAGCGCGAATGCGGCCGAAGCAAAATACTCCATTGCTTTTCATCCTATCTTTTATTATTCCGCCTGCTATGATGAATGCCGCAAGCCCGGAAATCGGATATACAAAGCGCACAATCCCGGACAGGCTTAAAAAGCTCATTCCGTAAGAAACCGCAGCGGCAGCGTATATAACCCATTTGCCCTTTTCCTTTGCAGCAGGCATAAAATTATAAAGAGAGCTTATCAAGGTTGAGAATATGGCTCCCCACAAAGTAAGAGCATATAACCACGTCATAACGCCGCCCAGCCTTCTCACCGCGTTCAGCACAGGCAGCTCGCCTATATATCCGCAGGCGGCAATAGACGTATGGAACAGTACAATTACAATCAGGAGACAAAGCGCTATCATTGCGCACGAAATGCCGCGCGTTTTGGAACGCGTCCCAACTCCCATTGACGCGCAGAGCCCAAGAGACATTCCCACGTTATACAGCGCGTATATTCCGCCGCTTGCTATCGCTCCGGGCAAAGACGCTTCAAAATTATCATTCCAAAGAGCATTGGGAGTAAATATGCCTAACAGAACGGCAAAAATTATTATTACAGGCACTATTATTTTGCAGACGCCCGCAATGCCGTCCACTCCCTTAATAACCACAGCAACCCCCAATATAAGGGTAATCAGCGCGCCTGCCCAGCCTGAAATTGGCAAAAACTCGCCGCACAGAGCCGAAGCTCCCGCCAGCATTGCGCCGGCTGAGACAACCGCGCCCATCACAATACTTGCGTACAGCACGCCCCCTGCTCTTGGAAACAAAAAAAGGCACAGGCTTTTTATATCCTCGTCCGACCTGCTGGCAGCATAAGACGCTATAAGAGAATAAACAAGGCAAATTAATATAACCGCCAATACTATTGCCGGCAGCGCAAATTTGCCCATTGATGTAAAATAGATTACTATTTCTGCACCCGAAGCCATGCCCGCCCCTACAACCGCACCTATAAAAGCGGCGGCACAGCTCAGCGCTTTTTTAAACTCTCCTCCCATTTTCTCCCCCTCAGCTTTTTTTAAAGCATATGCGGGAGAGCCTGGACATATTGACGAAAAAAGAATGGCTATTCTGTAGAAACCATAGAGGGATTCGCCGGCGCCGATTTATTATCCGGAGCAACCGTATTTACAAGCTGTCCGTTAAAATAGAATCTAAAGGAACAGCCTAAGAATTTTGCAGCCTCTTCCGCAAACAGCATACGGGACAGGTAAATCTGAAAAAAGTCGGTCAGAGAGGAAGAGTCATCCATATGGACGTCATATTTTATTATGCGCTCCTGCTTGTCTACAAACAGATTATTCTGCTTAATCGCATAATTTACCCTGTCGTGGATATCGTTATAATCATATTTGCCCCTGCGCACCCGTGTTCTGTGGGCGTCAATCTTATCAGCTATTATAAGAGCGGCGCTTATAGAGCTTATAGGCTTGCCCACCTGCTCTTCATGATTGCCTATCGCACCCGCTATCTGCACTATTTCATTCATAGGCATTCCCATATCGGATAAAATCGGGATGAGCAGCGCCGCGCCCGTTATGCCGTGATTGACGCGGTTTATTAAGTTCCCCACATCATGCAGCCATCCTGTTATGGCCGCCAATTCCACCGTACGCTCCTCATAGCCCAGCTCTTTCAGTATATTGGCGGCCGTGCGGCTGACAAAGCCCACATGCCGGGGGCCGTGTTCGGTATAGCCCATAACCTCCAAGGCGCGGTTGGCGCCGTTTACGAGGTCCGAAATATCCGGATTAGCACATATATCCTTCAATGTTATTACTTTTTTCTCCATCAGGTGTCCTGTTTCAGCCTTTGTTTAAAGCCGACCTTTCTGCATAAAACTTTTTATGCTGTGAATTAAGGCAATAAAAATCAATTAAGCGGCATATCAGGAGATTTCATCATCTCATAATACGGGTCTCCATCGAATTGCCTGTCCCGCGCAGTCTCGCCGCCCAGAGCTTCAATCGCGTTGCATATTTCCACATAGTCAATATAATTTATATCCCTGCTGTATTCCAGAGCCTTAAGGTCGTCTAAGCAGCGCTCAATGCCGCTCTCGGCCATCATGGCCGCAACAAACGCGGTATTTTCAGACGACTCCAATAATTGATGCAGTCCGTCATACAGGCATGCGTCCGCCTTTATATGCACGAGCGCATTCATAAGCAGTTCTTTAGCCCATACGCTTCGGGCATTTTCAAACGCGGAAAGTATTTTGTCAAAATACTCTCTGGGAGCTTCGGAAAGCGCCTCTGCCGCTGCCTCCGCTATCTCGTTTTCTTCCCGGCTCTGAGAAAGCATATCCATATAATCATCATAGGGCAGCCTGGATTGCATTTCGGCAAGAAGATTAATAATGGTAATAACCGCAGGCGTTCCCAGCATACCCGAACGGTATAATTCATAAAGCCCCTTTTCCCCGGCGGCGCCTCTTTTGACAATGGCCTCGCATATCAAATCGGGAATTTCGCCGCATTCAGCATACTGAATAAACAGGCGGTTCAATTCCTCGGCGTCCATTTTATCCAGCTGCTCTCTTTCGCCGCCGGCCCATTCGTCATAAAGGGCATGCAGTTTCTCCTCTATCTGCTCAGGCTTTTTATACTTTTCCTTATTCTGTTCATACCAATTATCAAAATATTCCTTAAACTCCGCATCGTAATCAATCAGTCTGCTCATTTTTCATCATTGCTCCCATCCAACAGAGAAATTATTTCTTTTATTTTTTCCCCGCTTATATTATATACCTTTGAAAGCTCGCCGATATCAAATTTTTCATCATGCTCCCGGCAAAGCAGGATTTCCAGGGCCGCGTTTATTTCGTTAATATCATTTACAGGCCGTCCCTGCATAAGCTTATATATCATAGCCATATTCATCTGCACTTCAGCTTCGCTGTACTTTGAGGTTATTCTTCTGCTGACTGTGAACACCACAGGATATCTGTAAAGCGCTCTGAAGCTTTCCCCGTTTATAAGCTCTCCTCCATTGCTGACCGGCAAACCCCTTAAATCCAGACCCGCGTCAAATAAAGCGTCAAGAGCCTCTTTTTTGCGTATAATGTCCATTTTTTCACCGCAGAGGCATATGGCTATAACGCTTAAAACGCCCGGAGAATCAAACGGAAGCCTGGCAACAAGGCTTTTAAGCGAGTCAAGCGGCCCGTAAAGCATCGCATATCTGATTAAATCAAACGGCGGTTCAGGAAGAACGCCGCTCTCCAGCGTCTTTAAAAGGAAAGCGTCCCCTTCCTCCTGCATACCCGGCGGGAGCGCATAAATATAAGAGAGGCTCTCAGGCCGGAAGGTTTGGGAAAGCATTTCCCTAAAGCCAGCCGCTTCGGGGCTGCCGCCGTCCAAAAGATACAGGCGTCCGAACATTTCAAACGCGCCCTTAATATCATGATTATTATAATAGGCCGCTCCTAGTGCGTAAACAAGCTGTATATTATAATCATCACCGTTATACAGATTAAATAATACCCTTACGGCAAGGGGAGGATTGTTGGCCCAGTCGAAGAAGCGATACAAAAGTTCCAGCTCCCTGGGATAGCATTCGTTAATGTCCTCTATCAGGCCTTCAAAATAACTTTCTTTTACGCTGTCGCTAAGCTGTGCGGCGGCTATATAGCCGTACACCATAGCAAAAACCGAGCCGGCATCCATATTGAGCAGCTTATAGGCGTAATCAAGAAGCAGCTCCCATTCGTTCTGGTAATATAAAACGAGAATCATGGTCTCTAAAGAAGGAATGGTTTCGCCGTATTTTTCGGTATATTGCTTGAGCAGTTCCAGAGACATATGTTCCCTGCCGACGGTAACAGACATTAAACGGGCCTGTTCCAGCATCTGCTCCGCTTCAAAATCCTGGATATCCGCTTCTTCAGGCTGTTCCTGCTCCTCTTCGCCCGATTCGTTCAGTTCGGTTAAATAATTCAGCGCATCGTTTGAATACTGGCCGTCCGGACTGCTTTGAATGCTTGCGCGCAGCAGCTTTGCCGCACTGAGATAATCCCCAAGGCCTATATAGGCTTCGCCCATTATGTAATACAGTATCCCTTCCTGGCCCGGCTCCAGCTTTAAAACTGCTCCTGAGGCTGCATATTGAATGGCCTCAGAATATCTGCCCACTTCATTGAGGGCAAAGGCAAGATCGGTAATGTAAAAAGGATTGTCCGGCTTTTTCTTTACCGCTTCCTTAAGATAATAAACGGCGTTAAGGTAATCTCCCGAATAGGCTGCCTTGCTTCCGCGCTCATACATTCTTTCAGCGCTGTTTTTTACGCTGACTATATCTCCCATAATATCACCTGAAAATTACTCCAGCTCATCAGCTTTGATTATATATTTACTGCCGCAGAACTGACAGCACATTTCAATTTCCTCCTGCGCGGCCAGTTCCTCCCTGTCTGACTTCGGAAGAGCAAAAAGCGCTTCCAGCATGCGTTCGCGTGAACAATCGCAATTATAAAAAACTTCTTTTTCTTCAAGAGAACGCGCGCCTATCTCCCAGAAGGAATCATGCAGAAATTCCTCCAGGCTCTGATAATATCCTGCCAGCTCGCTTACCGGCCTGAGCCTGGAAAGGGTTGTTTCTATCTGCTCTAGTGCACTTTGAGTGCAGCCGGGCAGCGGCGTAATTAAAATTCCGCCCGCTGAAACAACCTGGGCGCGTTCAAAACCCACTCCCAGCAATACGGCAGAAGGCTGCTGCTCGCTTATATAATAATATCTCGCAATATCTTCTGCGATTTCTCCCGAAACTAATTCGGATACGCCCACATACGGCTCTCCCGTTCCCGAATCGCGGGCAACAGTCAAAGTGCCGTTCTTTCCTACTGCTCCCCCTACGTTCAGCTTGCCGTCCTGCCGAAAACCCGCACGCGCGCCGGGATTCGCGGCATAGCCCTTTAACACCCCGCTGCTGCCCGCTACCGCTATTATGCTGCCGGCCGGGCCGTCTCCCTTAAATGTAAGGGAAAGCCTTTCCTTTTCTCCTTTAAGCCTGCCGCACATAAGGCTCGCGCCCATTAAGGCTCTGCCCAGCGCGGCCGTTACCTCAGGCGAAGCGTTATGTATTTCCCCCGCGCGGGCGACTGTGTCCCGCGCGCTTATTATTTCAACTGCCGCCTGCCCGTCGCAAAGCAGCCCGTGTAATATTCCGTCTTTCATATTTCCCTCTTTTTATCTTAATGCGGGGCGCATGTCATTTATATGCTATAAAAAGCATCCTCCCGCTGTTTTCATTTGCCGGCTGATTATTATATCCGTCCCAGCTTTCTATTCTTGTAAAACCGCTTTTTTCAAGCATGCCTTTTATTTCAGACAGGCTGTAGGCCCGCTGGGTATGAATTTCATCAAAGCGCTCATAAAGGCCGTTGGGCTGCTTTACAAAAAAGGTCAGTTCCATACTGCACAGCTTGTCCTTATAGCTGCTCTGCCAGAAATATGTAATTTCTTCATCATCCTCATAATACAGGTTGCCGGGCAGTATTTTTTCCAGCTTATGCCGGCCGCTTACATCAAAGGCCAGCGCTCCCCTCTCGTTTAAAAAGCGGTAAGCGCAGTTGAAAAAGCTTTGCGCTTCCTGCGGATTAATAAGATAATTAACTCCGTCGCAGACGCAGGTTATAAGGCTTACAGGCCTGTGCAGACTGAAATGGGCGATATTGCCCTGGACAAGGCGCGCCCTTTTCCCAGCCGATTGAATGCGCTCGGAGGCAATTTGGAGCATATCCTCAGATATATCCATAGCCGTCCCTTTCAAGCCGCGCTTCAGCAGTTCCAAAAGGGCGCTTCCCGTGCCGCAGGCGGCGTCAAATGCCTCCGCCCCTTTAGGCACCGCGGTTCTGTCCAATATAAAGCCTATCCACTGCTCATACGGGACGTCCTTCATAAGCGCATCGTATACACGCGCAAACTTAGCATACTGCATCAGTTATCGTCCTTTTTATCCTTGGACTTTTCCGGAGCCATTCCCCGCCTTGAAGGTACGTCGTCATTAGTAAGGTTCTTTTGGAATTTATCAAAGATACTGCCGCAGTATATGGTTTTAGCCAGGAAAAACAGACTGAAGCCCATAATCAGTACTATAACGGATGATATCTGATATATCAGAGCCACCACAATTATAACCGCCGCCATACAGAGCAGCACCAGTATATTGCGGGGAACCAGCATTAATCCGAAAATAGCTGAATTCTTTAAGATTTTGCTCAATGGCAGATCATAAGTAACCATAATGGGGTAAATATATATGGAAGTCAGGAAATAGAGAAAAGCTATAAGGCTTATGCCTATCATAAATACATATCTAAGACCCGACTGCTCGTTTTCCACAAAATTATGGAACCAGAACCATATAGCGTAAATGAGTACGCCCACTAAAAGATTGACAACCAGGCCCTTTTTCCAGCTCCGTTTAAATTCCTTAAAAAAATCCTTTACAGGGGACGCCTGTTCTCCCCATGACCAGTTTCTTATGACGTAATGCACGCCTGCCTTAGCCGGCCCTGCTATTGCATAGAGAGGTATAAACATCAATAGATAGGTATTAAAGTAGCTTAAAAGCAGGTTGCCGTCTATGCTGCCGTCCATAGCCGTTTGCTGCACTATTGCAAAATAGGAGAACAATGTAAAAATTATCAGCGGGAGCAAAAACACGACATAAAGCAGATTGACTGTTATAAGCCCTGTAAACCTTACCTTTACAACGTCTATAAACAAATCAACACGGTTCTTGGGCAAATCGGCAGTTGTAAAATCCTTTTTGTCCGGTTTGCCGTTTATCAATCTATCAAACAACTTACCCATTCTTTTAAATACCGCCTCTCAATATTATTAATTCTCAATAATCCGGATATACATTTCCAAGCCATATAAAAGCGCCCGCTCGTCAAAGTTAAACTGCGCGCTGTGGAGAGGCTGATTCCCTGAACAGCCCAAAAACATGAACAGCGCGTCCCTCACTCCCTGATAAAATGAAAAATCCTCCGCTATCATAAGAGGGGGCATCATTGCCAGCGCATCCGCTTCCAGCAGCCTGGAGGCGCTCTTGGCAAGCGCGGCGGGATTAACAACGGCAGGATAGCGCACATGCTCAATAAACTGCGCTTCTGCGCCGCTGGAGGAAGCCGCGGCTGTTATTTTATCAATAATTCTTTTTTTAAGCCGAGCATATGTATCCTCTTCAAAAGTGCGCATGGTGCATTCCATTAAAGCTTCCCCTGCAACTATATTGCGCCTTGTGCCCGCTTCCAGCCTGCCCACGGTTATAAGGGCGCATACATCAGGAGGAAGAGTGCGCGTAAGAATATTCTGGATACCCAGATAGCACTCGGAAGCTACGGCCAAAGCGTCTATCCCTTTATACGGGGCGGCGCCATGAGCCGCGCGGCCTGTAATTTTTATATCAAATTCACAGGCTCCCGCCATAAGAGGCCCCGGAACAACTGCAATTTTGCCCATTTCCAATTCGGGCATAAGATGAAAGCCATAAAGCCTGTCCACATGCGGGTTCTCCAAAACCCCGGCTTCAATCATGCGCCTGGCTCCTCCGTTGCCCTCCTCGCCCGGCTGAAATATAAATACCAGATTATACTTTAAGCTGTCCCTGTGCTCCGAACACCATTTGGCAAACCCCATGAGCAGAGCCATGTGCCCGTCATGCCCGCAGGCATGCATTACGCCTTCTCTCTTAGAAGCAAAAGCAAGATCATTCTGCTCTGTTATCAAAAGCGCGTCCATATCAGCGCGGAAGCCTATTGTCTCGTATGCACCCGGAGCAAGAATAACTCCCTTGACGCCCGTATCAGCCAAGCACTGCACTTTATCCAAACGCAGTCCTTCTAAAAATCTTACTATAAAGGCCTGAGTATCATATTCACAGTCGCTAAGTTCAGGCTGCATATGGAGCTGCCTGCGCAGCGAGCGCATAAGCTCTTCGTAGCCCGCTGTGTCCTTCCTTACTTTTACCATTTTTCACTCCCTGATATTTCTTTGCTCGTATTTTGTTATTTTAACTTATTTCGCAGAAAATATCAATTAAAATCTATCATTTCCCTTCAGCTTAATCTCCGTCAGGTATAAGGTTGAGCATTTTGTCCGTTTCGTCCACATTAACGTAATTATTGGGCACAGTACCTACTATAATGGTTTCTGAAACGGTAATCTGAGTGCTGACAGTAACCGAAGAGCTGGCAGTGGGCAGTATAATTATAACCTCGGTACTAATATTAAGCACTATTTTGTGGCGCGTTTGGTTAATGCCGGCAGCTGCAAATTCGCTTTTATACTGCGTGCTGACATTGCCGGCAGGCTGTATGCGCACATTGACCATAGGGCCTGTGCCCGAAAACAAATCGCTGCCCAAAACAGAGCCTAACGGAATGGAGATATCATGTTCCTGGGTCTTTTCCAACTCTTCCTGAATAGCAAGAGACGCATTATACGCTATGCCGTTCATTCTGATTGAATCGGCCGAAAGATATGTAACGTGGCCTTCGTCGTCTGTTGTAAGCGTAACTAAATCCGAATATTCAGAGGAACTGCCCATAACGCCAAGCACGCATTCATTGGCCAGCTGGGAAACCCATTCCTTGACTTCAGCGCTCGCCACATTCATTAAAAGCGGAGATACCTGGCTGTCTATAACAAAAAAGGCTACGGCGATCACTAAAATAATTACGCCAATAATGATACTTGTCCTTTTAAGCTTACGTTTCATAAGCATACCTCCTGTTTCGGATTTATGAACAATGAAAGAATTTTTTTGGCTTTTAACCTCTGAAAGATTGTGATATACTATTATTGTATGCTATAATGACTATAAACTTTAATCCCTAAAAGGAGAGAATACGCTGATGCCTCGAAAAAAAGGCGGTTCAAATAGATACCCCCATTTAAATAAAAACAACGGTCAGAACGAATATGAATTTCAGCCCGGCCAGGACGCGTTTATAGAGGATGATTTTTCCGAAAAAGAGGAAGAGATTTTTATTGAGCATAATCTTCCTCATTCCTCTTCCGCCAAAAAAAGCGAACGGCGTCCCTCTATAGCTGACGAAGAAATACCTGACGAAGTGCCGGTGGACGCTGAAAAAATAACAATACGCCCTCATAGCTCTCTTGAAGATTCGGGCAGTATTTATATCCAGGACGAGCAAGGCGGCACTTTTATCCAGGAGCAGCCCGCGCATGACGCTGCTTCTAACAGCATTTCAACAAAGCACCGCAGGGAGAAAAAGCCAAAAGAAAAAAAAGAGCGCTCCAAGGATGAAATATCCATAGGCGACCTTTTCAGCAAACGCACAAAGCCCCGCAATTACTTTATAAACTTGATTTTTAAAACGGGGAAGTATTTTGTGATTCTGCTCCTGGTATGCGGGTTCAGCGGTCTCGGAGCCGTTCTCGGACTGGCCAGAGGATACGTTGAATCCCTGCCCGATATTGATTTTGGCAGCATAACCGATTTAGACCAAACTACTTATATCTATGATATCAACGGCGAACTGCTGACCAGCCGCTACGGCAGCGAGAACCGCGAATGGGCAGATATAGAAGAAATTCCCGAAATGCTCCAGAACGCCTTTATCGCCATTGAGGACGTCCGTTTCAGGCGGCACATAGGGGTTGACTTTAAGCGGCTTATAGGCTCTTTTATACTCAATATGTCCAGCGACTCCATTCAGGGCGGCAGCACCATAACCCAGCAGCTTATAAAAAACACCCTGCTTTCTACCGAGCAGACCTATAAGCGCAAAATACGCGAAGCCTATCTGGCTATTCAGCTTGAACAGCAATATACAAAAGACGAAATACTGGAGGCTTACTTAAATACCATTCCTCTGGGGGGAAGTATTTACGGCGTTAAAACGGCGGCGATGGACTACTTCGGGAAGGAGCTTTCCGAGCTGACCTTGAGAGAATGCGCAACTCTGGCCGGATTGACGCAGAATCCCTCCAGATATAACCCGCGCCTTAATTATTATTCCCGCAATACTCCAGAGCGCACGGACGACCGCGCCAACAACGTGCTCAACGAAATGTATGAAAACGGGTTTATAACACTGGCCGAATACGACGCAGCTATGGCAGACCAGCTGGTAGTATTAGAGGAATCTCCCCTCAAGGATCAGAACGAAATGCTGGCCTTTGTGGAATACTGCATCTATGACGTCATTACCCAGCTCCTTAAGCAGGAAGGATTAGAGGATACCAGCGCCAACCGGAGCGCAATGGAATCCAAAATACGCACCGAAGGGTACCATATATATACCACCATAGACCCTGAAAAACAAAAGGCGGCCGAACAGGCAGTATATAATTACACAAATTATCCCTCCATGCGCTATGATGAGGATAAATATACCATTCAAGGGCGCAATCCGGACGGCACAATTATAACCCTTGTCCAGCCTCAGGCCTCCTCGGTTGTCATTGATTACCGTACAGGGTATATAGTTGCAATGGTAGGAGGCAGGACGGCCCCAGTAAATCAAAAGGAATATAACCGTGCGTACCAATCCACAATGCCGGTAGGCTCGTCCATAAAGCCCATAACAGTATACGGACCCGCGCTTGACTTGGGCAAATCGGCGGGCACCATTTATTATGACACGCGTGCGCCTATTGAAAACTGGGGAACGGAAAAAGGATATCCCTCTAATAACGGCGAAACCGGATATACCGGCTCGGTGACAATGCGGTATGCAGTCCATCGCTCTCTTAACACAGTGGCGGCGCAGGCTTTAATGTATG
>OJMH01002553.1_pt1 | contig 15049 bp, 4 predicted proteins | sample 1597111 | NCBI WGS metagenome assembly OJMH01 (sample SAMEA2452115, study PRJEB22498) | human gut metagenome | reverse complement strand
TCTCCTTGATGAAGTCGATCGTCGCCTGCACGTCTTTGCGCAGGGCGTCTTCGCTTTCATCGGTGTTGAGCGCCTGCATCGCTTCGCTCAGGTCGAGCAATGCGCTCACAACTGCGGTCACGGACGCGTTGTCCGGATCATCGAGCAGTGCCTGTGCAGTTGATATCGCCGCGTTCAGCGCCTCATCATCCGATTCCATGGCATTGGCTTTATCGATCATGTTCTGCAATGCCTGGATCGCGGATTCGCTTGCCTTGACCTGCAGAGCATCCATCGCGGCATTCAATGCGCTCGCTGCCTGATCGATCTGTTCCTGGCTCGCACTGTCATCTGCTGAAATCTGCTCAGCCGCTGTCAGGGCTTCCTGCAGGGCGTTCCAGCTGTTGGCAGTATATGCTTCGCTGTCCAATACAGCTGCCGCCTGGATTGACTCATTCAGTTCTGTTTTGTCTGTCAGCTTGCCATATACGCGAAGTTCACGGATATGGAAAGCTTCATTCTGGTTGTTAAAGGTACCGATCACTCTGACGTAGCGTGCCATGCATGGTGCAGAAATCGTGAATGTCGTTCCTTCGTTTGTTTCAACGGCTTCATCTTCTTTCGCACCGATCAAGGTCCACTCTTCTCCATCTTCGCTGACATAGACTTCAAATTGATAGTAGCGGGAACCGGATGCATAAGCACATACTTGCACGGAGCCGATATCATAGGATCTGCCCAGATTGACGATGATCCATGGACGTTCTTCCCATGATCCGCCATCCCAGTAAGAATCCAGCGTGCCGTCATTGGCGTACATTGCATAGCCGCCGCCTGAACCGCCGCTGTTAACTTCCCGACTGGCCTCAATTGGCTTGTTCATGGCAAGATTGCCTTCATTTTCCGGCAATTCCTCAATAACCGAGCATTCGCTCAGCAGCCGCTGAGCCACTTCGTATATATGTACTGGAGAATTGTCTGCTTTTCTAGTGTATTCCGGTGTATTCATGACCCATTGCCAATAGAAATGGAAATAGTTGCCTTGGTTCCATGTCTCTATCGGATCTTGATCGATCAGATAGCGCTCACGTTCATCGAGCAGTCGTTCCCATCTTGCTTTATACAGGTCGATCATCATGCCCTGGTAATTGCGGTAAGCATAATCTGGCAATGCGCTGGCGCTGGCTGCGCCGGCCCATGTGGTAATCAGGGCCTTGGCATTCATCGTCAGACAATCCCAGGCAAAATCATCATAGCGGATGGCCCAGTCTTCTGCTTTTCCGATCCATTCACCAGCCAGCTGATCTTGCTGGGTTCCTTGTATCAGATCACATACATCAAAGGCATTCAGGAATTTTGCTTTTTCGATGCGGAATGTCTCAAGATCACCAGCTTCATAAGCATCAATGACATTGTTATACTGTCTTACTGCATAGTTATTGACCATCTGGCGCATGATCTCTGTCAGGTCATAGCGATATGCTTCGCTTGCACTGAGCAAGTCAAAATCCTCCAGCAGCAATTCAAAAGCACGTTCAAGCAGCTGAGGATTATATGGCAGGCTCGTCCTGCCGACATTTTCCGGAAGCGCGGCCATGACCTGCGCGGTGTTGCCGCTGCGATGATAGACCGTCTGTTCCAGCAGGTCCCATGCTTCCCGAGCTGACATAGAATATGCGCCATAGCGCCGCAGCACATAGTCATCCAGCCAGCCATCGATATCCTGCGTTTCTTCTGTCCATGCCATATCGAAGATCAGATCATAGATGACCGGATTATCATATGTTGCCTCAGAAATGATGCCGATGCCTTTCATATGCTGAGCCTCCTGATAAGCGGCCTGGATATCGTGTGCGATCTTGGCCAACTGTCCATCCATGGATGGGTTGCCGCCATAGTTTTCCAGCATGCACCATACCCAATCGGTACTATTGAATTCAGCGCTTTCCAATACGGTATCTCCGTAAGCGGTCGAATTCCATTTTGGTGCCTCCAGACCGGTCAGATCAAGGATCATAACATGATCCTGCCGATACTCGCCCATGCCTTTGAGCAAGTCATTGGTCGGATTGCTCCACCATGCCTGCACCATCCAGACTGCATCACTGTCATATCTCAACAATGACTCCAGCACTTCTGCAGAAATCGTGGCGTCGGAGAGGTCAGAAGGGCGGATACCGCCTTCATGGAACGGATCTGCTGCATAATAATCGGTGGTGTCGCCGAAAGCCCATTCTTGCGCTTCGTAGAATAAGCCGGCATACTGATCATACAGTTCCCCATCCGTACGGATCATATCCGGACGGTCAAGGCCGCACCATCCGCCTTGTTTCAAGATATCCACATCCTGATACTCAGCAAAATTGGTCGGCACCATGCCAGCATATCCTTGCAATACGGTATCCATGCCCAATGAGCGTTTCCAGCGTTGGTTTTCCCTGGCCATATTCAGACGGTCAGTGATCCATCCATCTGGTATCGGACCGCCGAAGATCTCTAGATTATCCATGAACTGCCAAGCATAATAAGACGGTCCGCTCAGCCAGTCTTTCGCTTCATCAAAGCTGTATCCGAAATTCATCAGGAAACGGATCCAGACAGCTTCCTGTCCGGCCAGATCCAGCACGACATTGACGCCGCTCAATGCCAGCCAGTCGTACTCTTTCTGGAACGCTTCCTCATCAAAGAAGGCAAACGTATAGTCCAGTGTACAATAATTGAAAGCATAGCGTACCTTGTATGGAGTCTCGCGGCGGATGGTTCCTTCTACCGGTACGATGGCTTCCGGCATCTTGGTCTGATTGGCTTGTTCAGAGATCATGACATGGCAATAATTCTTGTAATAATAATTCACGCCGCTGGCCAATGAAACGCCATCATTACCTTTGATATGCACTTTGCCATCGACCATGTTCAGTTCATAATAATCGTTGTCGTTCTGCATATTTGCGGCAAGCTCAAAAGTAAACCAGTCACGATATTGCGTCCCTGTCGTACGCTCGATGATGCCATAGACATTTTCGATCGTCTCTGCTTCTGTGATCAGCGAGGCATATTCACTTTCATCAAATGGTTCGATGCCTAAGATCTCTTCAATATCACCAGTTCGCAGTGCTTCCGTATTTTCTGCGGTCGGCGTTCCATGCACGCGCACTTCCGAAAGCATCGCACTGCCGGCATCACTGCAATATTCGATATAGATGCGAATGATGCGGTAAGCTTTTCCGCTGACATCGATCACATCGCCGTCCTCATCTGCGGTATCTTTCGTGCGTTTCTGATACAGGCGGTCATATGTACTGCCATCGTTGCTACCATAGACCGTATAGTAGTAATACCGATCTTCTCGCACCGGAAAATTCAGGATGATCTGCGAAAGATCATATGTTTCTTCCAGATCGACGTTGACATAGGCCGGATAGAATTGCCCGTTCCAGTAAGTGAAATCACTGCCGTCGGTGACGCGGGAAACCAGATCATCGGAAAGATGGCTGTGTGCCGGTTTTCTAAATGCAATATTCTCTGGGTCTTTCTCATCCGCTGTTGGCGGCTGTGGTTCCACATAGTTTGGATCAGCATATCCATAGGCCTCAAATTCTTTCATATGCACCGAAGGATTGGCAGAATTATAAGTCATGATGACCCGAATATAACGAATATGCAATTCAGGTTCAAACCGATAACTATCGCCGGATGATACGGCTGGATCATCATTGTCCTTTTCCGCCGCTTTCGTATATGTTCTGCCATCCAGGCTTGTGTAGATCTCATAATGATAATAGCGGTCATCATTGAAATACGGGAAGGCCTTAAGCTCAGAAATGAAGTATCCGCTGCCTAGATCGATCTCAAATTCAGAAGGTGCGACCCCGCCATCCCAGTAATTCGATGTCATGCCATCGGTGATGTATTCAGGATCGTTTCCTCCAGTGGCAGTGACTTTCTTGTTCAGCGCCACATTTTCGACCTCGACATGGGTATAAGGATCTTCAGCCATGATCTCGATCTCCATGATGGCCGGCCATGCCTGAGTCGCAATGCGGTCCGTCACAGTAATACGGATATCACTGGTCGCGATCGGCGTTTCAAACACATATTCATCTGCAAATGTCCCAGATCCTGCATCATAGCTCTCTCCATTCCAAAAATCGATGTAATTGCCTGTCTCTGCATCATAATAGGATGCGGTAAATAACAGCCGTTCCTCTGTACTATTACGCGGCTCAAACACGACGCGCACAGATTCCACGTCATACGTATGATCGAGCATGATGCCGCAGCTCACTGGCGTATCGATCGCTCCGGCGATCCACAAACTGTTCGTATCTCCATCATTCAGATATGATGCAGGATGTCCGGAAGAAAAGTCTGAATCTGCGTAAGCAATTCCAAATTGCGCTACATTGACGATTTCTTCTTGTGCATGAACAGGTATTTGCATCGTGCTCAGCGCACACCATGCGCTCAGCAAACATATCAGCAGTTTTCTCGCAAATCGTTTCATCGTTTTCACCTTCTTTTCCCATTTTGTTTGCGAAAACAGCTTTCCACGAACTGCGCCTTTTCCCTCCTTTCTTTTGCAGTCCGATCAAACACAGATGATGCGATAGCTATATCTATTTGCAATATCATTATTCATACAGTTATTTCTAACTTCATTATACAGGATAAAAATTTAAATATTTTGTCATTTGTTGTAATTTTTTGATATTTTAATTATTTTTATTCCATGACTTTCCTTTCTTGCCTTGATTACGGTCATCGGCATAAGAAAAAAGAGATCTTTGGATCACTGGATGTGCAGTGAGCAAAGAATCTCTTTTTTGGTGTGATCAGTTCTATCTAAGCTGCCCCTTGTTCACTGGTCCATAGCGCCAATCATTCAACTTAGAACAACAACATCGTGCAGATTCCAAGCATCAAAACAATCATTGTTCAGGCATGACCAGAATGAATTGCAAAACATAGATATGATGTGATCCGGGTTCACTATCTCAACTATTATCATTCCCGCATAGGTTCCCTTTTACTTTACAGGTCCTTAAAGAAATAAAAAGAGAATCGTAATTACTCTACTCCTCGATAACCATGTTTTTCTGCATGTCCAAGCAAATATAGAAAAGCAAATGCTGGAATACGAATCAGGTCTTTCCCGCTTTTTGTATGATGAACACCAAAATCATTTGCGTTTTTTGTCACTACGATAGACGCAGCAGCATCCCCGCTTAATTCAACAATGGCAGCATCATCTGGAATGGGCGCTTCTTCACGATATTTTACTTCTATGAGAATATCTCTTGCAGTGGAGTATTCGACTACTATATCGATCTCCTTCCCATGACTTCCTCCACGATAATATCCCACAGAGGTTGCTTGCTGATAATAAAATGCAGCCACGTGCTTATAAACAGCTGTTTCTACTATTTTTCCCATCTCTACTGGATCACTCAGCAATGAATCATCCATCAGTACTGCATTTCGAATTGCAGCATCAGCGATATAAATCTTAGGGCGTGCTTTCAAGATTTTCTTTCCTCCTATGTTGACAGGCCAGCTTTGGTAAATCAAATTAGCACTTTCCAGATACTGTATATAGTTTTCTACCGTGGGGCGGGAAACACCGCTGAGTTCCTTTGCAATTGCTTCAATGGAAACGATTTCCGAGGAAACATTACATAAGTAAAGAAAGATCCGTTCTAATTCCGTTGCATTACGGATTTTGTAAAGAGATGGCAAATCTCGCTTTAGCACTTTGTCTACTACATCTTCACGCATGATCTGTTGAGCTAAAATATCATTATCTGCTAAAGCAAGTTCAGGAAACCCTCCTACCTGCAGATAACGGTTGAAATAATTATGGACCTTAGAAAGCTGCAGCATGATCTGTGTACGCTCCTGCTGCGTTTTATACACCAGCGGAGTAATCTTTAAATCATCCGGCAAGTTTGGTCGATCTACATTCAACAATTCACAATACTCATAGAAAGACATTGTAGGAACTTGAATTGCTGACCAACGGCCAGCTCCACTTTCCTGATTTCCTTTGACCAAAACCGGGCTGGCAGAACCTGTGGCAACCATCTTCGTGTCTGGCTGCATATCATAAATCGTCTTTAACCATTTATCCCAATCTTGAGCATATTGGATTTCGTCAAAGAAATAATATACATCCTGCTCAGGATATATATTTTCGTGATAGCACTCCAAGATTTCATTCAGAGCACTTAGTTTGATCATCGGATGATCCATAGAAATAAACACAATTTTCTGTGGCAAAACCCCATTTTGTAACAACGTTTCGATCATTTGATACTGGATCGTTGTTTTGCCGACACGTCTTGTTCCTGTCAAAACTACGGTACGGCGAATATCGGTTTGATTCAATCGTTTCATTGCTTCATAAAAAGCAAAGCGCTTATAGGTTTTGGACAACTTAGGATTTACTGTACCTGTCTTCCACCAAGGATTATAGGAAGTCAAAACTTTAAGCAAAGATTCCTTGCTAATTATAGCCACATTAACGCCTCCTTTCCCATAAAATATCACAAAAGTTTCATTATTTCAAGAAATTATTATAAGTATACTTTAAATATTTTTTAACAAAAATGAATTTATTGCTGATTTTGATAAGAAATTGACTGTGATTCCATCTGCCAAGCAAACCTCAGATATGTTTCAAAACAAATCATAAGATGCAAGCAATCGCATATCTGCTGTCACCTGTCTTTTTTATGATCTGCGATCATTTGATTATTGATCAAACTGCGTTTACGACGATAGATAAACAAGGCTGCACATTCACCGGCTCTTGGTCCGTTGATCACATTCTGAATGTCAATGCTTGTAAAACGATCATCTCTGATATGCTGACCCATGACCATCCACATGCATGAAAGAAACATCAAAAAGGCAACTGTATTCAGTAAGCAATCAGCCATGATCATGATCAGCAACTATATTATCAATGATCTGTTCTGCAAAACGAACTTCATCCGGCACATCATTCGTAAACATCAAGATATCAACAGTGAAATCATGCAAGGCATAGATCAAGTCGTTAGGATCGTTTGAATGAAGAAGCTTATCCGCGTCTTCAAGATGATTTTTTATAAAATCGATTTCCTTTTGTTCCAGCATGGCCATCACTCTCTTTCTCTATTATGTCAATAATATCCTGACATCTGTTTGGTTATATGTATATCATTTGCATCCTAATCATTTCACAGTTTTTGATTTCCACAAAATATGCAAGAAAGGTTTTAATCATGGCTAAACCGACCTTATTCTCATCGTCAATATATCAAAATCAAGGCGCAGCGATGTTTCTCTTGCTGCGCCTTGATTTTATCATTCTTTGCGGCCGTTCAGCTTCTCTTTTTGCGATAAGCTGCAATTCCCGCTGCCCCTGCAACTGCCAGCAAGACAAACAACATGCCTGTCTGTGTCGCTGCCGCAGTATTCGTCGATTCAGCTGTCGTGCTGTTGCTGGAATCATTTGCACTGCCAGCATCCGGCGTAGTGGCATTGGCATTGACCGGTTCCAGCGCGTCGATGGCTGCCTGCATCTCTGCGGCCAGCTCATCCACCTGTTCCTGCGTCACTTTCTCATTTTCGATCATCACTAACGCTTTCGTATACGGCACATTCATCGCCGCTACGCTTGCGCTCGTATAAGCGTGCAGATCAAGGCTGTTCACATAAGCGATCAGCTCTTCCAGTGCGCTGGTGTCTGCCTTCGTGCGCGCATTCAGGCGTGCTTCTCGTAAGCTCTTCGCCGCTTCATCGATCTCTGCCTGGCTCGTCGCATTGTTCAGAACTGTCTTCGCTGCATCCAGCTTCTCCTGCAGTCCTTCTACGCTGCTCGGGACATAATCATCGAGGTTTGCGATCATCTCGGTCACGAGCTCGATCTCGTGTTCGAGCGCGCTCGTATCCAGCATGATCTTATCCAGGTTGGCGATCGCATCGCTCAGGTTCGTGATGGCTTGTGTGACTTCTGCCGTCGTCGCATCATCATTGCCTGCCACTGCCTGTGCAGCGTCGATCGCTGCCTGCAGTGCCTCGAGGCTTTCTGCCGTGTAGTCACCATCGAGATAGCCCTTTGCGGCTTCGATCAGCGCGTTCAGCTCTGCCTTGGAGACGATCTCCCACAGCTCTTGTGCTGCCTTGGTCATCGCCTTGTTCGCTGCCTTCAGCTCATCGACTGTTGCATCCGGGTCGTCAACAACAGTCTGTGCTGCGGTGACTGCATCTTTCAGTGCCTGCACCTTGCCCGGACGAACGTTGTCTACGTTGGTCAGGATGTTCTCCTTGATGAAGTCGATCGTCGCCTGCACGTCTTTGCGCAGGGCGTCTTCGCTCTCATCGGCATTCAGCGCCTGCATCGCTTCGCTCAGGTCGAGCAGCGCGGTGACGACCTCGGTCGTGGTCGGCGCTTCCTTGGCCAGTACGGCCTGTGCGTTGGTGATCGCTTCATTCAGCGCCGCATCATCAGAACCAAGCGCGATGGCCTTATCGACCATGTTGCGCAGTGCCTGTACGGCTGCTTCGCTTGCCTGGTCAACAGGATCACTGACTTCCACCAATGCGGCAATGGCTGCATTCAGTGCTTCTGCAGCCTGGTCAATCTGTACCTGCTGAGAAGAATCAGATTCACTAACTTCAATTGCCTTATGCAATTCTTCGATCAATCGTTCAAAGCTTTCCAAAGTATATCGATCTTCTTCCAGTGCCTGTGCTTTCTGTATTATATCATTCAGCACCGTGCGATCTATTCGACCATTATCATTTTCAATCTCTCCCAACTTGAATTTAGCTAATTTAATATAACAAAGATCAGTTGTGACTCCTCCATTCCACTGTGATGAAAAATCTTCATCCCAATGACCATAGGAATCCATGATAAAGGTACCATCATCTAACACGACCACTCCGGCATAACCGGTATCCCCAGATTTTGCACTATTAGCAAAGTCTTCGGCAATAGTAAAACAATACTCACCGTCATTTTGCAACATCAGATCATCATACGTTCCTACCCATGCCATCCAGTCTCCGCATGTCCAATCGCTATCTCCGTCAAACTGATTATTACCATTAAGATCATATTTGATTTCACGGAACGTGATCAACAAACGTCCGCTAATCGGATCATAAACAGCCTTATGGCGTTCTCCCGATAACGAACCTGGTAGATCCATCGGAGCACTCCAGGTTTCTCCCTCATCATCAGAATAAATCAAAGTAGATGGATTATTATGTGATTGGCTTCTTGCAAGTCCGATGATACGTGAACCATCAGGGGAACGGAACATACCAATTTCACACATTTGATAAGAAGACTCAATATCACGATACTCTTGTAGATATGGTTCTGGTTCGCTCCATTGTTCCTGCCCGTTTTCGTCAAAGGTCAAGTAAGTCTTATAATTGATGTAATCATAATCATGATAGACCCCCATCCATTTCTGAATATACTTTCCTTGTTCATCACGAAGCTGGATCAAACTTGCCATAGCAACGATGCTGTTATTAGCTGTTCCATCCGCATGTGTGCTGTACCAATGACTGTATTCGCTCCATGTCTCACCATTATCATCTGAGTATGAAGTATTCCATCCGGTCGTATTCCCACTACTGTCACTTCCCCAACCTGGACAAGCCGTAATCAACATAATTCTTTCTGTACCGTCTTCAAGATTCAGAATATACATTGTCGGTGTTTCCTGAGATCCAGCCCAGGAGGAAGGAATATCAGTCTTTTCTGTCCACGTTTCTCCATTATCATCGCTGATTCTCATGATAATTGGTCCTTTTCCATGTCCCTGCGGATACGCTGTAATCAATCTTCCGCTTGATGTTCTTACCATATCCGGCTGTCCCAAATATTGACGTTGCGTCCCTGGTGCTTTTTCAATGTCAGAAAGATATCGATCATCCAAGGTATAATGCGGAAGTGTATTAGAAATAATCAGTTTCTTCTTAACATTGATCACCACTTTATCACTATATCCTCCAGCAGGATTAGATATTGTAATGATCGCCTGACCACGATTGATGCCTTGAACCACACCATTTTCATCTACACTTGCGATTTCTGGATGATCACTTTGGAAAAGAACGGTCTTATCCTCCTGATCACTGATCAAATTGACCTGAATCTGATAGGAATCGCCAATATAAAGGTCATGTTCATGTACACTGATATTAAGACCTTCTACCAACATATCTGTTTGAATTTCCGCTGCATCAAGCACTCTGTTATATACTTTTAGTTCATCGATCAGTCCATCAAAACCAGTACCTCCAACGATATCTATCGGTGCTAACGCACGGTTTGTCTTCGTCCAGCTGTTAGTTTCAGTCAAATTCCCATTCACATACATGGATAGTCCTGTTTCCTTACTTTGCGTCCAAGCAATATGATACCACTCATTCTGCTCAAACTCATATTTGAACGTAAGAACATCTCCGCTTCCTTTACCTACATGATATCCAGCACTTCGTCCAGCAGCAAGTTTCAAATCAAATGAATAATCCTTTTGTGCATCCATCAATACCGAAGTTCGTTCTGTCACTGGCTGAATTGATTTTACCCAATAACTGATCGTCCATGAGTCATTTTCTCCCAAGCCGCTATCAGTGGTAAATATGATTGGAGATGACTCATTGACATGAGCAGCTTTTCCAGATTTTCCTTCTTCATAAAGAACATCTGTATCAATACCATCTCTTGTACCCCACTCATCTTGCGCATTTTCCTCATCAAAGGAATAACTTGCCACCCTAGCACTTTCTTCAATCTGTGCCCTAGTAACAGTAACCTTGATTTCAGCTTGCTTTGACTTATCAAGCACAGATGTCGCAATGATTCTAGCATTACCCGTCTGTATTCCGGTAATGACACCGTCCTGATTGATCTCCACACATGGATCAGAAGAGGACCAAGATACTCTGTCGTCGATAACATTTTCCGGAAGAACGATCGCTTCCAACTGTTTTGAAGCGCCAACCGTGATATTTTGATCTCCGCCAAGGATCTGGACTGACTCCACCTCATCAGAAGCAGTATCCCGCAATTCAATATATCGATTCGTGAGCTTTTGCAGATCTTCTTTGAATTGTCTGGTTTCTTTGATCAGCGCGCTTTTTTCTTCATCGTTCAAATAGGTCCGACGTATAGTTGGAACAGTAGTCAGCCTGTCAAACATCTCATCTGCCATCTCCTGTAATACAGGGATCTCGCTGATCATTAAGCGAATTTTGTTAACGTCCCTTACACCTTCAGCCATCCGTTCAAGACGAACGGAGCTTTTAGACATTGGATTTTCTGCACCTTTTTCATCCGGATAGATCAAGAAACAATCACCAGGTTCAAATGCATTATGCGTAGCATCAATGAGCGGGTTTTCTACCCAGGCATCATAAGCCCATCGCAGGAAACCCGCAGTTTCTTTTCCAGCATTGATCACAGACCAATAACTTTCTACAGGAGCGCTCAATGAAAAATTACCCGGTTCATGTTCCGTACAAGAATATAAAGTCGTACGTAGTCCTGCAGCCTTACGCTCTTGAACAAGTTTGGTAAAGTCCTCTGGATTCGAAGCTGCGGCTGTATCCCCTACATTCAGATCTGTTACACGCATAGCCAGATCATGTTTCCCAGTAAAATTATCCATTGCACCAGCAGTTTTCAATGATTCACCATGAATATTTTTGACTGAATCAATTAAATCGAATGCTTCAGAACTAAATCCTCTTTCATCAATACCAATATAAGACTCCTCAAACCATCCGCGGTCAGTCAGATGCTCAATCAGATCCTGCAAAAAATCTTTCCATACTTCTTGATAACGAGTACTTCCTACAGTAAATGGTTCTTTGACAAGTCTTCCATCTTCCCAGTAAGTAAAACTGTTATGCCATGGTGCAATACTATAAAGAACGATCTTATCTCCAATTCCCAGGTCTTTGTTAAACTGCACCCAACGGTCAAAATCAGTGTAATCATAACTAAAACTGCCATCTTCGTTTTTGATCCACCTTATCATAGAAGGATAATGTACATCGTTAGCACTATAAGTTTGTCCGTTCCATGCGTCTTCTGATATCGTAGCCGTAATGGCATGTCCCCCTATTTGACTATAAATCTCCATAGAAGAGCGTAAGATATCAAAATGCTCTTCTGAGAACGGTTCTACATCATAATATTCCGCAGAGGAATAAGGATATTGCCAAAGCTCAATATCAAATTCTTGTCGATATTCAGAAGGATCCGGTAATATCACATCATCCACCACAATTTCATAAATAAAAGTCAATGGCTCTTCAATCTCATCTGCACTGACGTTTAGGTGAACAATATATGTACCTGCTTCAGCATCTTTAGGAATATCAAAAGAAACCCAAATTGGCTGGACGGCATTAAATCCGATATCAAGCGGGTTACGCGCATCTTGGTAAAGGATATCTGAACTCTCTGCACGATTATTTCCATCATCGATAGGAATCTCCCTTTCTGGATCTCCGTACCCGAGATAAAATCCATTATACGCTTTTGTTGAACGGATAAAGTTTGCTGATACTTGATTTGAAGAAATGATTCCATTTTCCCCCTGAAGATCACTGATTTCTACTTTAACATTTCGTAAAGAGGATTGTTTAGAAATTATTGCAATTTCCGAAACCACCTGATCATTCTTCCATACATGTAATTGAGAAGATATTTTTCCCATATCCATGATTTCATCATATCGATCCTGTGTATACTGAGTATCTGTATCTACGATACTGCCGCTCATCTGCGGAACGCCCTTCTCAACGACGACCTCAATATGCTTTTCAATCTTAGCACTCTCGCTTTTTAACGTAATGAGAGCGTTTCCTGCGTGGCGCGCAAACATGAGTCCATGCTCATCTACGCTTACGATATCAGAATTACTCGAAGAAAAGGATAGATCATTGAGAACTGCGTAATCTGGTTCCAATGTATATCCAATCTGACACTCAGCCCCTTCCAACAATTGATAAGAAGTTTGTGAAAGAACGATATCATCAACAACATATGGTGCATGATAGACAACAACCTGTGCACAATCAATCAGTGCATTTGTAGAATTTGTATCTTTCTTTCCTGTAGCAACCGCACGTAATGTATGTTCTCCTTCACTCAAATCATCAAAGGTGACAATCTTCGTAGAATTGATATTTGAGGAATGATATAGACTGTATGTTCCCATCGAAACACCATCAATGAAATACTCTACAAAACCCATCGGATGATTTTTTCCAGCATATATATCGATCGCATGTCCGACAAATTTCACCTCATACCAGATTTCTTCTGCAGGAAGATCAGATGAAGGGGCATCTGACCAAACATGCTCATTATTTGATCCCATAGCAGTCCAGCCACGTTCAGAAAAAGTAAAATAATTAGAACTTCCTGTTGTCTTCGTATGGGGAATCACAGTTGTCTGTGTTTCTGATGCTTTCGATCCATATACTTTCGCATAACTGATTTGTAATCCACTAACCTGTTCATCAATGGGAAGCGTCACCGATACTGTATGCTTTCCATAAGACAAATTCTGTCTTTCATATAATGTGACCGGCGTAAAAGCTTCACCGTCAATTCTTATCTTAACCGGATCTTCATCATCTAACTGGAACACATTATAATCATCGTTTTTTACTCCTATCAGTTCTACACCTGTGCCAGTAAAAGTAAATGAATAAGTATGTTTCCTAGCCTCATTTTCATCCGTTGTCCAAACCCAATGCTGAGTCTTAGCTTCTATATCGCCATTTATCGTATCTTTGACATCATTGACCCAGCCAGTTGTCCCATCTGTACTGACCGCCTCTGAATATGCAAAATAATGCGCTGATGCCATATCAGTCTGTGTATCATCTACGATAACTCCCTGATCAGCCGCTTTAACCGCTATCCCACAGCTTGGAAATATGCAGGTACAGATCATCAGAATGGTCAGAATCAATTTTCCCATTTTAAGTTTCACTCTTTTCCCTCCTTCTTCAACAGGAGCTTAGGATAACATCAGACTCATATTTACACCTGTTTTATCCTTGTACGACATAAGAACAGTCAGCAAAATTACGATATCTTGTTTTACTCCCATCTCCTCGTTTCAAATATATAGAACTTCATCCTTACCAAGATCTTAGACCGATTTAAACAAAAATATTGGTTTTTCATTGATCTTCGCACGACAGATAAAATTTTCTTCTTTTCACCTCTCTTCCTTCCCTGTCTTCATCTGTCAGATGAAGTTGAAATATACGTGATTTCTTTCCCCACAAAATATATTGAAATGATCTAAACTACTTTAATATTACCTTAACAACTGTTTTGACATATAAGTTTTTCGATATTGAATCCATTGCCCTTCTAATTTAATTATTAACACAAGAGGAAAGCGGTTTCAATTGTATCTTAAACATAATATGGCCGCCCTTGCAAATAATTCATTTCGTTATCAACACATCAAATTTAAAGCGCAGCAATCTTTCCTTGCTGCGCCTTGATCTTATCCAAACAGATGTCTGGTCGTTCAGCTTCTCTTTCTGCGATAAGCTGCAATTGCCGCTGCGCCTGCAGCTGCCATCAGGGCGATCATCATGCCGCTCATGTTCGCTGCCGCAGTGTTCGTCGGATCAGAAGCCGTACCGTTGTCCGGCGTCGTGACGTTTTCCTCGCTCACCGGCTGCAGCTCATCGATCGCGCTCTGCAGTTCTTCTGCCAGGGCATCGGCTTCTTCCTGGGTGATCTGCGGATCGTTCATCTTGGCCAGCGCGCGGTCCGCCAGAACGAGCACGGAATCTGCGCTCTCTGCCGTATATGCGCGCAGGTCAAGGCTGTTCACATACGCGATCAGCTCTTCCAGGGCGCTGACGTCTGCCTTCGTACGCGCGTTCAGGCGTGCTTCTCGTAAGCTCCTCACCGCTTCATCGATCTCTGCCTGGCTCGCTGCGTTCTCCAGCACTGCCTTTGCGGCATCCAGCTTATCCTGCAGTCCTTCTACGCTGCTCGGGATATAGTCATCGAGGT
>OJMH01002551.1_pt1 | contig 15057 bp, 15 predicted proteins | sample 1597111 | NCBI WGS metagenome assembly OJMH01 (sample SAMEA2452115, study PRJEB22498) | human gut metagenome | reverse complement strand
AGCGCCAGATCGCGCTGGACTTCGGGGAATTTCGGCAACTGTTTATATTTGATCGCGCCGCCGAGCAGTTCGGAGACATCCGAGAGCGCGAGGCTGCCGAGGAAATCCTTATACGAAACATATATCCTGCCGTCGGATATGTCCGCGAGCGCCGTAAGCTCACCGAGTTCGAGCGTTACCGACGACGGCGAGCCGCCGTCCATGACGAGAAGCGCCCTGCCCGTCACGCTCTTTCCGTTTATGACGGCGCCGACGTCGAACGCGGTGCGATCGGATACGAGCACGGAGCCGAACCCTTCGGCAAGATAGTCGGCGGCGCTGCGGTCTTTTTCCGCGTCGCCCGTAGGTTCCGCGTCGGCGTATTTCGAAAAATACGTCTCATAAGCGGAAACGTCCGCGTCCGCCTCGTCATACGAATATTTTATCACGGTCTCGCCCGACGTATCGGCGTTTATAACGCCCTTTACGGAAACATAACGTTCGCTGACCGTCATTTCGGTGACGGACCAATCGGACGTGAACCGCAGCGTAACATCCGCATACATGAACTGCGGACTTTCGCTCAGTCCGCCCATCGTGACCATCTGTTTCCCGTAATAGTACGTCGCCGTCGCGGGGTCGAGCGAAAAAGAAAGCTCGTACATCTCTCCGTCACGTTCGAGCTCGGAGAACGACAGAATGGTCTCTTCAGTCATCACATAGTCGGAAAACTCCGTTCCCCACAGCCCGTAACGATCGGCATATTCCTCGCGGGCAATGACTTCCGAAGGTTCGCCGTCCGCCCATTCGGTATCCGCGCCCGCCCATGTAGAAGGATCGGACGATACCGAATTGCGCAGCACCGCCCTGTCCTTGCCGAAAAAGCGCTGCACCGCAACGGGAGCGGGTGCGCCCAATCCCTCGCCGCGGCTGAACGTAGTGCTTATGAGCACGCCGTCCTTATAATCCTTTCCTCCCTCGACGTATTGATTGACGGTAACACCCATCGCCTTCGCCGTAACGACGGAGGAAGATTCGGTATGATAACAGCTACGCCCGGTCAGTCTGCCTATCACATAACCGAGATTATCGAGCGCCGTATGATCCTCGGGCAGAGAACCGTCCGACGGCGGAGTAAGACAATAACTGACGCTGTCCGACGGCTGCTTGCTCTCGACGCCGCCTTCCACCGAATTGCAAGCGAAAAACCACACGGAAAAAGCTATGGCGATAAGCGCGAATATCGCGGCTATCGTCATCAGTTTTCTGCGTCTGCGATGCGGTCTGTCCGCACGCCGCCCGGAATTCCGCCTGCCCGGCAGCACAGGTGCGTCCCCGCCCGCAGTCGCGCCCGCGGCCGCTCCGTCATCCGTGCAGTCCGCGATAACGGCAGATTCGTCGAGAAGTTCCGTTTCGCCGCTCACGCAGCGCTCGCCGAAAAGAAGCATTTCGTCATCCGAAAGTCCGAACGTTTCTCCGACCGCGGCGGTGCAGCATCCGGCGGCTTCTTCCTCGCCGAAATCATATTTCGTCTCATCCATAAAATATCATCCTTATTATTTTCACGCGAACACGGATATAATGCCGCATTCACAAATTCGTCACGTAAACATCACTGTTACGACACAAATTTTCACTATACGAACATTATATTGTCATTATGCCGAAAAGTCAAACATATGAACATTAAAATATTTTAATAATTACGCACGGAGCTGGGACATCCGCATATCTTCATGTGCAATCAATACCACGCGTTGAACGCGTGGTATGCACTGGCCCTTCAAGGGCATTTTACCGGCTTGCGTCTTAAGACGCTCCGAATTGGCTTCCAGCCGCAACACATCCCCGGGCTGCCGCTTAAGCGGCGGTCCCTTTTTGCCTATTCTCTCTTGCCACCCGTGAACGGGTCATAGTACTCTTTCATACTTATCTGATCACTCATGATGTCTTCCTGTAATTGATTTCGCACGTATTCCGCTATCTTCGCTTCGTTCCGTCCGACCGTATCCACGTAGTAGCCCCGGCACCAGAAATGTTATACTTCAGATTCGCATGTCGGTCAAAGATCATCAACGTACTTTTCCCTTTCAGATATCCCATGAATTGCGCCACACTTATATTCGGCGGTATCTTCACAAGCATATGTATGTGATCGGAACACGCGTTCGCTTCGATTATTTCTACTTTCTTTGCTTCACACAGCTTCCTCAGTATTTGTCCTATATCCGCTTTCAGCTTTCCGTATATCTCCTGACGGCGGTATTTCGGGGCAAACACTATGTGGTACTTGCAATTCCATTTTGAATGTGATAAACTGCTTATGTCACTATTCATAAAATCCTCCTGTGGTTTTTTCTTCGTTGCGGCTGATAACCTCAACTCCAAGTATACCACAGGAGGATTTTTCTTGTATCTTGAAGATCTTTATTTCCACCACTTTAAGTGGTGGTTGTTTGCGCTTAAGCGACAGCGTAAAACGGGAGAAAGCAAAACGCTTTCTCCCGCTTCTGTCGTGCCGCGCTCCGGCAAAGCCAAAGGCTGCCCGCAGGCAGCCTTCGGCATAGTTATCACAATGTCGCTTAATGTCGCTTTCCGTTACTGATCCAGCACGTTGCCGTCTCCGTCGATAAGCCACAAGCTTGAGACTTTATCTTTCCAATCGCCGGAATTGATGCGATAACGTGCGCGTGCCATCCAATATTTCTGCTCTCCGTTGGTAGGAGATGCCGTGCGAACCGTTTCATAAATATTCAGATCTTCTACATAAGTCTGACTCTCGAACGTCATGTTCGTATAGCTCTCCTGATATGTATACGAAGAATAAAGCTGAACGTAAACTCTGACCGTAGAAAAGCCGAGAGTAAACTCGTTCTTGACCCGGGCATAGACTTCACCGTCTCCCGCACCGATAGTCAACGATAACGTCGTAAACAGACGAGGCTCAACCGCCGCTTCATCGATATTTGCGGTTTCAATGTCATACGTACTGTCTGTAACGTCAGAAGCGGAAGCGGACAGCGTGTTGCTCATAGACCACATACCTATCGCGAATAAGGCAGAGATCAGTATTACGGATATTATAGTAATACTACGTTTCTTTGTCATGATTCTTTCCTCCATTGTATTATTTTTTGTTACGCACAACAATAACCACTGCGATTATAACGACGCACGTAACTAAAATCGAAGCAATGATCCCGCTGAACATAAACAAATCGAATGTCGTAATATTCAGCTCGGAAAAGTAAATGGTCTCAACGTCTCTTTCATCGGAAGGAGAAAACGCCATAATGCCGAGGCATATAGTTATGAAGATAAACGCGCACGCCAGAATACCCAGACAGACAAGGACGATCACGATCGGTCCGCGCCGCCTGCCGACGGACGGTTTTTCATCCGGATCGCATTCCGCGGCTTCGAGGTTCGCGACTTCCATATCGCATCCGCCGCACGCTTCCGCGATGCACTCGTCCTCATTGAGAATGAAGTATCCGAGTTCTACCTCGAAGAAACGGCTCAACTCTATGATGTTCGTCGTATCGGGGACGGCTCTGCCCATCTCCCATTTGGATATCGTTTGTCTGGACACTCCGACAGCCTCTGCCCAATTCCTCCTGCGACAATCCTCTCCTCTTGCGCAATTTGTATATTTTATCCTCTATCGAACTCATCCCGAATAATGTCGCTCCCCGTTGAGACACGGGCGTCGGAGCGTTATCTCACGGTGCGATATGCCGAACGAATATCATCTGTTCGCAGCAGGGATCAGGTTCGGGACTGCTTCATTCCGTCAACGCTTTCGCTACGTTCACAAGTATTTTCCTTCGGCTTTCGGGCAAATTGAGATACAGCTCGCTCAATACCATAAGTCCTTCATCCGTCTTGTCCTTATCGGCATCGTAAAACAACTGCGATCTCGTCATATTGAACAATGTACATATTTCGTCGATCGTCTTGAGCGTCGGCATGAAATCCTTTTCGTTATACCAATTCCGTAAAGCCGTATAACTGATGCCTATTTTGCGCGCAAATTCCGCACGAGTCCAACCACGCTGTGCCCTCAGTTCATCAATGCGTCTGCGTATGTCCATAAAACACCTCAAAACATCGCTTTATATTTCAATTATTATTGTATATCAATTGAAATTATTTTGCGTGTTTTATGATTGCGCTATGTATATAACTTAAATTGAGTTTTAAGGTTTTTTTTGCATATTATACGCTCAGGCGATATACGGCGCGCTCCGTTCTTAAGAAACGTTCCGAAACGGACAACGCGATCATTCCGCATATACATATATTGCATATTATTGTACGTGAAGTTCTCCGCTTACGGAGAAAAGAAGAAACCTTCGCTCCAATCGAAGCTCTTATCCACGACGAACATATCCGTATAAAATATCTCGTTGCGCCGTATGCTCCTTCTCCGTCTCTTCAGTTTTTCAAACCTGGCGTCGCGCTCGCGCGTACCGCACACGGGCGGATATTCCACTATAACGGTGACCTCGTCGTTCAGGTCGTACTCACCGCATATCGCATAAACGGCGAGATCTTCCGCGTTCTCGTCGCCGCGCACGTCTACCGTATATTTCTTTATGTCGAAGCCGCTTTTGGGATGATCGCAGAACCCCGGGAGCAGACAGTATTCCTCTATCTTACGCAGCGCCTTGTCGCGTGTTGACAGGTACCCGATATTGAAATTTGCGTACGTATTCCGCTTTTTGCTCTGCATGTATGAAAAAGACAGACGAAAGATATCCCTTTTCATGTTTGCGCTCCCTGCGTGTTCTTTCCGGGTATGACCGCCGGCGGCATGTCCGCACGGGCCATGCGCGTCCCGTCGGTCTTTTCGACAAAATAATACGATAAATCGACATACGAATCAACCACTTTTGGTTTACTATGTTGTCAATATCGGTTTACATTTTGCGCAAAGAGGCATAAACCGCAAAAAAAGGGGCGCCGAAAGGCGTCCCCGTCAAATCATATGAAAATTCTTATCCCGCCGTTACGATACATCGCTTAACGATTTTTTGCCGCCCGGAGCTCCGTCAGGATCTTTTTTCGCGGAAAGCACTTTGGAGAGGAAATCTTTGAGGCGGGCGTTCTTCGGCGCTCCGAACACCTGTTCGGGCGGACCGTCTTCCGCTATGCGACCGTCGTCCATGAAGAGAACGCGCGTCGCAACTTCGCGGGCAAAGTCCATCTCGTGAGTGACTATGACCATCGTCATGCCGTCGTCCGCCAGTTCTTTCATGAGCTGGAGCACCTCGCCCACCATTTCGGGATCGAGCGCGCTCGTAGGCTCGTCGAACAGCATGTATTCGGGATTCATGCACAGCGCGCGCACGATCGCGATACGCTGTTTCTGCCCGCCGGACAGCGTGGACGGATAGACGTGCGCCTTGTCCTCCAGCCCTATGCGGCGAAGCATGGTCATCGCGCGCGCTCTCGCCTTCTCCTTATCCTCCAGCTTGAGCAGCGTGGGCGCGAGCATGAGGTTCTGCAATACCGTCTTGTTGTTGAAGAGGTTGAAATGCTGAAACACCATGCCTATGCCGCGGCGCACCTTGTCTACGTTTTCACCGTATGAATCGCGCAGCCGCTTCATCGCCGCCGAGTATTCCCTGCCTTCGAAACGACGGAGATAGTCGTTCTTCTTTATCTCGGAGATAATGACGTCCGAAAGCTCTTCCGCGGTCATATAACCTTCGTCCACGGCGCGGCGGCGTACTTCGTACATGCGCTTATACGTCTTGGACTTTACGATGATATCCCTGTGAAGATACGGGTCGACGGGCGTTATAAGTTTGTCGTTTATCCATACCTCTCCGTAGGTCGGCTCTTCGAGCAGGTTCATACAGCGCAGCAGCGTGCTCTTGCCGCTTCCGGACGGACCGATTATGGCGACCTTTTCGCCCTTCTCGATCTGTACGGACACTGCCTTGAGCACCCTGACCTTACCGAAATTCTTATACAGATTCCTAACGTCGATCACTGATACTGAACCTCCTTTCGATAAGTTTCTGAATAAGAGTGAGGATGAGCACGACCACGAGATAGATCAGCGCGGCGGTTATGAGATACGCAAGATACTCGCCGGTACTGAGACCGCGCTTATCCGCGATACCGAGCAGATCGTACACCTGATTACCGCCGAGCAATATCGTTATGTAACTGACGACGGACGTCTCCTTAACGAGTATTATTATCTCGTTGAATATCGTGGGAACGACCGTCTTTACCGCCTGAGGTATTATTATGTGAGTGGTCGTGGACAGCCAACTGAGACCGAGGGAACGTCCCGCCTCAAGCTGTCCACGATCGACGGAATTGAACCCGCTCCTGAATATCTCAGCCATATATGCGCCGCTGTTCACGCCGAACGCCACCATCGGAACGAGCAGGTTCGTGCTCGCGTCGTATATCGGGAGCATTATGACGTTGGCTATAATAAGGAGCTGCAGCAGCGTAGGCGTACCGCGTATTATCGTTATGTAAAGCCCGACTATCTTATCGAGTATGCGTATGACGATATTTGTTTTCGGAGCTACGCGGATGGAAGCGCACACGACGCCTATCACGAGGCCGAAAACTATCGCCGCCGCCGCGATCGCAAGAGTGATCAGAAGAGAGTTGCCGAATAATCCCCTGTCTGCCCACAGAAGTTCGAAAACGTTTCTACCAGTGCTTTGTTCTCCCATTATACCTCCAAAAATCGCCGCGGCGTCTGCCCGGCAGCCAGACGGCAGAGCCGGACAGACGCTTATCCGCGATATTATCCGATTTTTTTAGTCAGCCGATCCGATTATCGCGCCGCTGTGCTTGAGAATGTAATAATCGATAACTCCGCTGTCGATCATAACTTCAAGAACGGCGTTGATGTCGTCTCTGAGCTTGGTAGCGTTCTTGTTGAGATAGATGCCGTACGATTCGGGTTCGGCATCCAGCTCGATAACCGTATAGCCGTTCATGTCGTCGCCCACCGAATGCGCGGGAAGCTCGTCGATAACGATCGCATCGATCTGTCCGCCGAGGTTCTGTCCGGCAAGGATTATATTCGCATAATCTATCTGGCTGGTTTCGGTACCCTCGAGATCGCCTTTGATGTGCTCTCCGGTATCCTCATCCTCGCTGCCGTTGATAGCCTCATCGACAAGAATGCTTCCGGTCGTGGACTCCTGCGTGCCGATGCGCATGCCTTCGAGAGCGGTCACGAGAAGCTTGCCGTCCTCGGAGAGATTGCTCCGATCGGCAGCGACAGAATCTTCGACTATGGCATACTGAGTGCTGGTCGCATATTCGATGGAGAATATACCGGACTCCTCGCGTTCGGGAGTGATCGTTATACCCGCAAGACCTATCGCCATTTCGTCGCCCTGCACGCCGGTGAAGATAGCACCGAAATCAACGTCGCGGATCTGCACGTTGTAACCGAGTATATCGCCTATCTCATATGCGATATCGATATCGACGCCGACTGCATTGCCGTTTTCGTCAACGTACTCCCACGGTGCGAACGCCGCATTGGTATAGACCGTAAGAGTCTCTTTGCCATTATCGCCGCATGCCGAAAGAGCCGCAACGGAACCCGCAAGCAGGCATGCAGACAGAAGAACAGCTAAAAATTTCTTCATTGTTTTTTCTCCTTAAATGTAGTCCGCGGGAATCTCCCGCGCCTTACGGACGAAAAACAAAACTCCCTTTTCCGTTCGTTTGAAGTTATTTTAACATAGTTTTCACGGATTTACAATCTTTTTTATGTGCTTTCGCTCATTTTTCCGAATAATTATACATCGCATATCCGAAAAAACATCTCGGGCGTATCCCACAGCGGGATACGCCCGATACATTCAGTCAATTTAACCCGCGCGGAACGCCGCCGCTATATCGCGCAAGTCGGCTTTCGCGATCAGTCCTTCGGCGTAAGCGTCATCGAGAGATGATATCTCTGCGGATGCTGTATAGACCATGACCTCGTAATTCGGCTGTGGCAATCCGCAGACAAAGATCCCGTCTACATAATATTCTTCGGCAACGGCGGGGACTTCCCACTCGCTGCTCGTAAGACGCCCCATGAATACGATATTGCCGGAGAACTCGCCTGCAACTTGCACTATGACTGCTTCGATAATACTTTCATCTTTGCTCTGCGCATACTCGAGATATGCCGCCGCCATATCATCGGACGGTTCCTGCCCGGGAGGCGTATTTTCTTCTCCGCAAGCGCCGAACAACATACACACGGCAAGCAGTCCCGCGATCGCAGCCATCGCTAATGCCATCCCTGAACGACCGCGTTTTTCCATATCATCTTCTCCTCTTGATCCAAGTTTATCAAAACAAATACAGGGATGCCCATTCTCCCGCCCCCGAAACAGCGGACGGCGCAAGCAAAGCGCATCCTCTTTTTCCGATACAGCGGACGGCGCAGAGTGCTGCTATGACGGGCAGCTGGCGAGGGAGTTTACTACCGTCGCCGAGCAAACGGTAGTGCGAGGCGGAGTAAATGACCGAGCACGTAGCCCGTCAGAGTAGTGCTATGCGCCGTCCCTCACGGATATAAACGTCCTCGGGACAGCTCCGGACAGCACGTTGCGCACGTCGTGGGATGCTGAACCTATGATGACGTCTATGCCCGCACGCACGCAGGGCTTGATGTATTCGAGCTTCGCCGCGGCTCCGCCCGCGCCCTTGCGCGAAGCACCGACGCAGCGGCTCTTGTATTCGTCGATCTTGTTCAGCACTTCTTCTTTGGTGCCCGTTATCTCCGTTATGAGCGACGACTTGTCGCTTATATCGCGATATACGCCGTCGAGCGTGGAGAGGATGAGAAGGCGTTTCGCACCCGTCAGACAAGCGATCTGCGCCGCCGTCTCGTCGTTATCCACGAGTTCGACGGTGTTCCTGCCCTCGCGCGCGAGGTTGGACAGCTCCGTCTTGCGCAGCTCTTCGACCGCCACCGCGTCGTTATAATTGACTATAGGGATGGCGTGCTGCTCGCTCGCGCGAAGAAGAAGAGAAAGTATGTGAGCGCGCGATACGTCGTTGTTGAAATGCGCGTGCTCGACGAGCACCTGCCGGACGGAGTAACGCGGATCGATGAAACGGCGGTACGTCTCCATGAGTATCGCCTGCCCCTGCGCCGAATAATCCGCCTTGACGTCCTCGTCGCTGCCGGAAAGCTGCCCGCCGCTGCGGCGCATGTAATCCAGCCTGCCTATCTCCACCGCGCCGCTCGTCACCCACACCGTGCCCGGCGTGAGCCAGTGACCTATCATCGCGAACTTGTTGTAATCTATGTCTCCGTGCTTGGCGTCAATAAGCGCCATCGAACCTATTTTTCCTACGAGTTCTATCATCCGTCACACTCCGAAATGCCTGAGCGTCTCATCGAGTTCATCCACCTTCTCTCCCAGCCGTGCGGAAAGCCCGCCCGACGCGACCACGCCGCGCAGTCCTACGAGCAGCGTGCGGGAAAGACGTATGTCCTGTTTTGCGACGCTCTCTCCGAGAGCGCCTGCCACGCTGAAAAGCTCGTCCAGCTCACGCCGCGACGCGCCCGACCTCTCCGCCAGCTCGCACATATCCGCAAGACGTTCGGTGATATCCGAGACCGCCTCGTCGGGGATGAACGGTTCCACTTCGGTGACTGTCTCCTCGCGCGGTTCGATGCGCTCGTGCGCGTTCTCGCTGAACGCACGAAGCTCTCCGAGCACGCAGTCGGCGAGCGGCACGACGACGTTGTGAGCGAACGACATGAAAGCGAAGCTCACGCCGTTCCCCGAATAGTAATATTCGTCGAGGAACTCCTGAAGCCCGACCTCGTGCGTATCGAACGCGTAAAGAAGGTTGACCGCGAAAGCTATCAGCTCGCGGGGGCGCGACGGAGGCAGCAGCGAATAACGCTTGCCCGCCCTGACGCGCGCTTTCGCAAACGCTTCGCGGAAATCGAATCCCGCGCACGCGTTTGCCACTATAGCCTGAAGTTTCCCGGACGTCGCGATCATGACGAGCAGTTCGCTTATCCTGCGCTCCGCCATGATGAACTTGACGTCGGCAAGCTCCCTGCACGCGTCGCAGAAGTCATATACGGCGTCGTCGCTGTCGTCTACGTATTCTTCAAATTCCGCTTCCATCATAAAGGGTAAACTCTCCCCGCACGCCCGCGGCATGCCAAAATTCTCATAGAACAGTATAAAGCATTTCCCCGTAAATCGCAAGCGTTTTTAAGCGATCGGAGCCAAGCAGGCGCGCCGCGCAAAGTCGATTTGCCATGCCGGAAAAGAAAGTTGACATTCACGGCGGAGAGTCATATAATAGTGGAATGAAAAACGGAACGGAACAAAGAGCGCGAAGCGGCATGCTGACAAGCGGCATAGGCATCGCGTGCAACCTGATGCTTGCGGGCGCAAAGATAGCCGTAGGCGCAGTGAGCGGGCTCGTATCCGTCATGGCGGACGGGTTCAACAACCTCAGCGACTGCGGAAGCAGCGCGGTGTCGCTCGTTTCTTTCTGCGTCTCCGAAAAACCGGCGGACAAAGAGCACCCCTACGGTCACCGCCTTGCCGAATACGTGGCGTCCATGGTGACCGGCTTTCTCGTGCTCTTCCTCGCAGTCGAGCTGATGAGAGAATCGATAAGCAAGATAATATCCGGCGAAACGACGGATACCTCGTGGGTGGTCTTTCTTGTGCTCGGCATTTCCGTCGTCGTCAAGCTCGGGATGTTCGCGCTATACCGCATCATGGCGAAGCGGCTGAATTCCGATCCGCTCAAAGCCGCCGCCACAGACAGCCTGTGCGATTGCGCAGCCACAGCAGCGGTCGGCGCGGGCGTGGGCATACTGATCGGAACGGGATTCCCCGCAGACGGATGGGCGGGCGCGCTCGTTGCGCTGTTCATCGTGTGGCAGGGTCTGAAGATACTGCTCGAAGCAGGCTCGAAACTGCTCGGGCAGGCTCCCGACAAAGCGCTCACCGACAGGATGAAGGAAATAATCCTTTCGGGCGACGGCGTGCTCGGCATGCACGATCTGCGCGTATACGGCTACGGAAAAGGCGTGGCGTTTGCCACCGTGCATGTGGAAATGGACGCTTCCGTGGACGCGCTGACCTCGCACACCGCCCTCGATTCCATCGAAAGACGCGTCTCGGACGAACTCGGCGTCACTCTCACCGCTCATCTCGACCCCGTGGACCTCGCGGACGAACAGGCGCTGGCACTCGAGAAAAAAGTGCGCGAAGCGATCGAACATCCGAACGAAGGCGTGGAAGTACACGACTTCCGTCTCATACGCGGGACCGTCGACAAAGTTGTGTTCGACGTAGGAGCGCCCTATTCCTACCCTGCCGGCGACGCCGAACTGAAACGCGAGGCGGAGGACGCGGTGCGCTCGCTCGGCGATTACGAACCGGTGGTGACGATAGACAGAGAATAGACCGAAAGACCGGCGGAGTACCGGTCTTTACCGTCATATGCGCATATGTACATATATGATCCGCATCCCGCGCCGCCGCTTTTCTCCCGATCCGCGATCCGCGGCAGAGCGCACGGCGCAAAACGCAGGATCTGCCGCCCGAGCGCAGAACGAGCATACGAAAAAACCGCCCGCAGGCGGTTTTTTGTCATGTTTACATGCTTATTTGTTTATGATGCTCTCGAAATGCCCTACTTTCTCGTTGATTCCGCCAATGACCTTCATTATGTAGTTGGTATTGAGCGAATTCTGTTCCGCGTCGCTGAAATCTCCGTCTATCGACATGAGACAGCTGAGTATGCTTGCGGTGCGGTCGACAAACGTCTTCAGCAGATCCTGAGGGATGATCGCGTCGACCAGGGCGAAATCGTTAGTGAACTCCTCGCAGATATCGTCGATCGCGGGTCTCCACGCGTCGAGCAGACGTTTGAGCGAAGCGTTGTCCGATACGACGATGGCTTCCCACGTAAGATCCGTTTTGTTCTTTGCATTGAGTACGCGCACGATATCGCCGTAGTTCGTGATGCTGTTGATGAACGCAAGCTCCGTACCCGAAGCGTGTTCGTCGCTCGCCGCAAGCTCGATGAGCGAATATTGCAACAGGACGTCATACTGACGGCAGAATATATCCGGATCGAAGGACGCTCCGTTCTTTTTGCGTATATCCGCCTGCACTTCGGCTATCGCCCTGAGCAGCCCTACCGCTTCGCCATATTCTTTTGCGGCCTTTACGAATATCTGCCGCTGTTCCTTCTCGTCCATTTGTGATGTCTCCTTTTATATTTTAGTCTGCGAGCCCCGTCCGACGGCGCTTTACGGGTAAAATGATAGCATTTTCGGATAAATTTGTCAAGTGTATAAGAACAAAGCAAATGCGCCGGAGACATGAAAGCCGCCCCGTCAGGGGCGGCTTTCGTTCTTCCGGTCGCTGCCGGACGAATTTTATCAGTGCTTATACTTCTCGGGATTCTTGCGGCTGTCGAGGAGACGAAGCACGATCCATACGATACCGCCGATGATGAGCGCGTATATGACGATATTGCCTATCAGCAGACCGATCGCCCACGGAGCGAGACCATTTCCGCAGCCTAGTTTTCATCCTCTACCATTATCACTTTCCACATAACCGCCGCCTTCCCTCCGACGTGGTCATACAAGAGTATAGCACATACTTTCAAAGATTTCAATAGCATTCGAAAAAAATAAATGCGTCGGATACGAAAAACATGACGCGCGGCAGAGTTACATCAGGAATTCGTCGCTCAGTATATAGTAATACTCCAGCAGCTCGCGCGAATAGTCCATTATCTTTCCCTCGGGCAGGACAAGCATACGCGTGATCCCTATGCGCTCGACGAAAGCGGGACTATGACTGACGACGATAACGGTGCCCGTATAATCGTTTATGTTGTCGCCTATGACCGCCTGCGTATCGGGATCGAGATGGTTGGTCGGCTCGTCGAGGAGAAGCAGGTTCGCCTTTGACAGCAACACTTTGCAGAGCGCGACGCGCGCCTTTTCTCCCGGCGAAAGCACGGACGCTTTTTTGAATACCGAATCCCCCGGGAACAGAAAATTGCCGAGCACGTTCCTGAGAGCGAGATCGGTATAATCGGCGGTACGCACGTTTTCGAGCACATCCGCGGAAAGATCCACAAGCTCCAATTCCTGCGCATAATAAGCCGTTTCCGCATACCGCGACACGGTTATGCTGCCGGAGTCGGGCGCGAGCCTGCCCGTAAGCAGCTTGAGCAGCGTGCTTTTGCCCGCGCCGTTTTCTCCGACGACGAGAAAGCGTTCTCCTCCGCTTATCGAGAACGACAGTTTGGAATAGAGCTTTTCTCCGCCCGGGTATGCGAACGACAGATCGGACACTTCTATCGGCACCGCCGGGGACTGCCTGCGGGGAGTGAACTGCATTTTCACGCGCTTATACGTTTTATCGTGCGCTTCCAACTCTCCGAGTTTGCGCTCCAGCTTCTTCTCCCTGTCCTGCCCCATGCGTTTGAGATTATGGTTCGTCCGGCTGGCGGCGCGCGCCTTTGCGACGAATTCGGCAAGCTGCTTTATCTCGCGCTCCTGCTGTTCTATACGCAGACTGCGGAGCAGCCTGTCCCGCGCATATTTCTTTTTGAACTCCGAATAATTTCCCTCGTACCTGACTATCCTGTGAGTCGTCTTGTCGAGAAAAAGTATACCGTCCGCGATCTCGTTCAGAAAATCCGCGTCGTGGCTGATGACGAGCACCGAACCGTGACAGCGCCTGAGATAATCCGTCACGAACGCGCGGGTATCTTTGTCGAGATGATTGGTCGGCTCGTCGAGCAGCAGTATATCCGCATCCGAAAACAGCAGTCTCAGAAAAGCTATACGGGACCTCTGTCCCCCCGACAGCTCGTGCGGATCCTTGTCCAGCCAATCTTCGGGCAGCCCGGACGAGACGATGAGATCGAGCAGCGCGTCTTCGGCATTGTAGCAGTCAAGTCGGTCCAGCTCTTCCTGCACCTGCCCCATACGCTTCAGCAGCTTATCCGTATCCGGCGGATCGGACGCGAGTTTTTCGCATATATCCTCATATTCGGCGTTGAGCGCCCTTATCGGACGGCCGTCATAGATATAGTCCCAGACGGTGCCGCAGTCTTCGGGGATCGTTATTTCCTGCGGAAGGTATCCGATACGCGCACGGCCGCACGATACGGTGCCGGAATCGGGTTCGGTGATGCCGAGCAGAACTTTGAACAGCGTGGTCTTGCCCGCGCCGTTCACTCCGACTATACCCGCCTTTTCCGCGTCGCGCACGGTAAAACACGCGTCGTCGAATATGACGTCCGCGCCGAAAGCCAGACATAATTTATCGCATCTTATCATTCGGTCGTCCTCCGCACGGAAAGCCGTCGCTTCCGATGAACGGCGTTATTATAGCCCATACGGCGCCGCAATGTCAACGATTTGCGATCCGCTCCTCCCGTCGCCGAATACACGGCACGTCAAAGCCCCTTCCCTGAGACCGGAAAGGGGCTTACTGCGGCGTCTTATACGGTATGGATTCAGGTCACCGTCAATATCCCTTCGAGAAGCACTATCGTATAATTGGACGTAACGTCGTTGCCGTCGGCGTCCTCGATGCGGATATTCTCCTTGTCTTCGAAACTGTTGCCGGACAAACCTTTATTTGTCTGCTCACCCGTCACCTTTACGGTACTTTCGATTATCCTGTCCCCTTCGGCGAGGCTTCCCATCCATACTGACCAGCCGGGAGCCGTGAGCGGAACAGGATCGCCGTTCTCGTCTTCCATATACGGACGTTCCGCGGAATCGCTGATGATGTAAAGCATTGCGGGCGAAATGATTATCGTGCCGCTATCCGTATCGACGGTGACGTGACCCGTTTCTGCGGAAGCGTCTCCGGTAACTTCGTTCTCCGGCGCTGCATCTTCTGCCATAACCGGGACTGCACATAATGTCATTCCTGCCAGCATAGAAGCTGTTAATAATACGCTCACCATTTTTTTCTTCATGTTACTTCCTCCTTTAATTATATCTTTTAATTTTTTTAATAACTACTTGAAATTTTTTGATGGATACAAAGTTTTCAC
>OJMH01002547.1_pt1 | contig 15072 bp, 11 predicted proteins | sample 1597111 | NCBI WGS metagenome assembly OJMH01 (sample SAMEA2452115, study PRJEB22498) | human gut metagenome | reverse complement strand
ATGGCCCGACTTGCGGTACATACGACTGACAAGGACAAGCTTCTGCGCGTGTTCCGTGCGTCGGGACAATACCGAGAGGAAAAACCGAATGTGTATTACGAGAAAATGGCGGAGGAGGAATTGCGGTTTGTATCGGGCTTGAGAAATCAGGCTTTCGTACAGAATACGGCAAACAATACGAAATCCGGGCGTTATGCGAACGCGAAAGATTAATGAAGAGGAAAATGAGAATTGTTTTGACTGTACTGAACATATTGCTGTTTATCGGAAGTGTTGTCTGTACGGTACAAACTTTCAAAAATAACAAAATTATAAATTCCATCGCAGAGAGCTTTGCTTATCGGGAAGAAGGAAAAAAAGTATTTCTTACGCTGAGGAACGGGAAAGAAGTCTCATTGGAATTCGGCAGAGACAGCGTAAAGATAATCAGAGCCTATGAGCAAGCGGGAACAGAGGGAATCTGTCAGACGGTAATATTTATCCGTAATTACGCGCGAGAAAAGGGCTATGAGATAGAACGCGATGTAACGGAGATGTGCGGAGAAATCAGGTTGCACGGTATTTTGTACGAACTCGGTTACAAACGCGAACAAACAGGGGATTGCGACCTTGACTACATAACCGACAGACGTTGGTATGTGAACATGATGAGCAAAGTTATCGGTTGGATAGGAATATAAAAAAACAAACAGGAGAAACAAACATGAAGGAATTAAAACTGAAAATCAAAAGGGAATACTACAACATATTTAAGGAACTTACTATAAAACAGACGGGAGAGCTCGTCAAGGGCATGTGCGCGTATATGTACGAAGAAAAGCCGTTTTTCACGAAAGACGCATATCTGAAAGGAGTATTTATGGTCATAAAGCGCGACATAGACGAATCGAAACAAAATTCAGCGAACGGAAAAAAGAGCGCGGAGTCGAGAAAAGAGAAACGCCGTAAGGCGGGAACGGGTCAGCTCGGAATCATCCTGGGCAGTGTGCTTACAGCCGCAGAAAGAAGATCGAAAAACGGAGGGGAGAATGAGTAAAATTCTATGCGGCGATGCGGCGGAGGTCTTGAAAACTCTGCCGCAGGGCAGCGTGAATATGTGCGTGACCTCACCGCCGTATTACGGCTTACGCGATTACGGGATTGAGGGACAGATCGGGATAGAGCAAACGCCGCAGGAATACATAGACAGGCTCGTCGAAGTATTTGCGGAGGTGTATCGGGTACTCAAACCGGACGGCACGCTTTGGCTGAACATCTCGGACAGCTATGCGGGCAGCGGCAAAGGCCCCATGTCCATTCAGGTCGCAGGAAACGGCAAGAACAAGAATCTGTACGACATGAAAAGCTGTATTTACGAAGTGCCGAAGCGGTGGGAAAACATCAAGCCGAAGGACATGATCGGCATCCCGTGGCTGCTCGCGTTTGCATTGCGCGACTTCGGGTATTATCTTCGCTCGGACATCATCTGGCATAAAACGAATTGTCTGCCGGAGAGCGTGAAAGACCGCCCGTCGAAGAGTTACGAGCATATTTTTCTGTTTGCGAAATCGCCGAAATACTACTTTGATTACAAGGCGATACAGGAGCCTATCAAAGAGGTAACGGCGTCGCGGTACAAGCGGGGTAGATCGGGGAAAGCGAAATATTCGGGGGCGCAAGTAAGTCAAGGCATTGACCGAAAAACGGACGCGGTTACGGGTTGGAAAGCGAGAATGAACGGCCGAGATATTTCATTGAAGAGCAATTACTCTGAAATTGTATCGACGAAAAAGACGGAAATAAAAATAGTAGATCCACGAAGTAATTGGAAAGAATGGATTAAAACAATAGGTGTTTTACAAACTTACACTTCACCATATCAGATTTTATTTAGAGGTAAGACTATCTCCTTTGCGGTAAAAGAGGAGAATAACGAGCTTTATATTGATATTGATGGCACGATCTGCAAAAAGGAGCCGATTTTTACGAAGCTGCTTAAAAATGTTTTCAGAAAGGCGGCAGAGTGTGTTGGATGTCGCGAGTGTGAAGCAGATTGTCATAACGGATGTTTAAAGATTATTGATGGCAAGGTGAATATAAGCGATAATTGTAAGCACTGTGCTGAGTGCCATAAAGTGGACAATGGATGTTTGATATACAAATCATTGGCAATGCCGAAGGGAGGTATGGGTATGAGTCAAAAAAGTTTAAATTGTTATTCAACGCACGCACCAAAAATGGATTGGATCGCTCAATATTTTAAGTATAAAGATGAGTTTGATTCGAATAATGATTTAGGCTCCCAAATGTTTAGCTTCTTTAAACGTTTTTTAAGGGATGCGGATTTGCTTGATAATAAAGGTTTTAGTAGAACCGCAAGAATAATCGAAAGATGTGGATTAGACGATTTGTCTGCTTGGGGAATAATGCTTGCAAATTTAGCATATACTCCGCAAATTGGCTGGTTTATAAAAAACTTTGAGTTTCGTGAAAATGTTAGTAGAAATTATGCCATCAGTCGCCTTATGGATGATGGAACGCAGGAACGTGCAGCTAATGATATTTGGCGTTCATATTCGCGTTTTATAGATTTGCCGTTTTCAGAAATTGGATTAGGGGTGCCAGATAAGGATAATGGAAAGACAGTTTCGTTTACAAGAATATCTTGGTTGAATCCTGAACCGAAAGTTATTTTATATGCACTATATAAGTTTTCGGAAGCCTGCGGAAATTATAAACAGTTTTCATTGACAAGACTGTTAAATCACGAAATCGAAAGCGACGGAATCAGTCCTACGCAGATATTTGGACTCGACCGAACAACTATGGAAAGAATTTTAAATGGGCTGTCGAATAATTATCCGGATTTTATTTCTGTGTCGTTCACGTTAGACCTTGATAATATCAATCTTAAAGATAAAACATCGGATGACGTGCTTTCGTTGTTTGAGGGGGTATAAAAAGATGAAAACCAATAAATATGAGCATTATTTTGACATAGATGAAGAGTTCTTTTCGGCGGTAAATCAAGAGCTGATCAATGAAGGTAAGGTGGATTGGCGTAAATTTTTTCCGCACGAAACCTTTGTGAAATTGTTGAAAGATACATATAGTGTATTAACAAGACAGCATCTTTCCATATGGGTAGAAGGTGGTTACGGAACAGGTAAATCTTATGCTGTACTCACATTAAAAAAACTTCTTGAAGCCGATGAAGAGGAAACGAAGGCATATTTCCAAAGATATAATCTTGACAATGATTTGTTGAATAAATATCTTGGGCTCAAGATGAATAAAGAGCAAAAGCTGATTACTGTGCATCGTTATGGCGCACAGTCGATACTTAATGAGCAGGATTTGGTTTTGGCTGTTCAGGAAAGTATAAAAGAGGCACTTGAAGCCAACGGCGTTGAATATATGGGTGAAGCCTCCCTGAAAGAATCAGTCATTAAATGGTTGTCTAATTCTGCAAACAAGGCATATTTCAATGCTATTATTAAAGACGAGTTCCCGACGGAGTTCGGTGGGGATGATGTAGATAAAATTATCGAGAAGCTGGAATCTTATACGCAGGACAAGCTTCTTGTGGTCATGAATAAAATTTTTAAGATTGCAAGGCTTAAAGGTATCCGCGCCATGACTCTCGATAAAGAGGGAATGGTTAAATGGATACAAGATATAATCAAGACCAATAATTTGCGTGCAATTGTATTTATTTGGGACGAGTTTACAAAATATTTTGAAAATAATATGAGTGACTTGACGACATTCCAAAGACTTGCCGAATTAAGTGAAACCGATCCATTTTATCTTGTTATAGTAACGCATAAATCTGAAGGTATTTTCGCTGAAAACGATAATGATAAAAAGTTGTTGGGCAGATTTGTTAGTCCGACGTGTCTGATAGAATTACCCGATACAATGGCATTCCGATTGATGGCTGAAGCAATGGAAAAGACGAAAGATGCTTCGGCTCTCGAAGAGTGGAATGATATGCAGACCGATTTGTATAATAGAACCACCAATTCAAGAGAGTTGGTATTAAAGCAGCTTCAAAAAAGAGATCCAAGATTTACTTCAAATGATTTGGGCAGAATTTTGCCAATGCATCCGTATGCGGCATTGTTGCTGAAACATTTGTCTGCACAATTTGCTTCCAATCAAAGAAGTATGTTCGACTTTATCAAAAATGATAAAGGGGACGATATTCACGGGTTTCAATGGTATATAAAAAATTACGGCCCCGAAGACGATAATCCGTTGTTGACTATCGATATGCTTTGGAACTTTTTCTATGAAAACGGAAAAGAACAATTGGCGAGCGATGTAAAAACTATATTAAATCACTATAACAATTCACATCCGGATTATTTCCAAGAGGCGCAAAGAAGAGTTTTAAAAACAATTTTACTCATGACCGCTATTTCTCAGTCGTTAGGGGATAGCGTGGATTTGTTTATTCCTACGGATACCAATGTTGCAAATGCTTTCGAGGGTATTGAGGACATGGAGGGCGCTCAGGCGATAAATGCGGCGCGTTCGTTGGTTGAACAACATGTTTTGTATAGAAAGAAGTTAAAGGATAACAAAGAATGCTTTGCTCCTTTGATGGCGGCTGTTGATACAAGCAAAAAAAGTGAGTTCGAAAAGCAAATCGATCAATATACAACGACTAAATTGGTTGACGATGCCGGCTTTAATAGTGAAGACGGGATGAAAAATCCGACAGGTAAATTGTTGTTTACTTCACCTATAGCCAACAGATTTAAGATTGCGCTTGCCGGAGTGGATTCTTTTACCCAAAAGGTAAGAATGATCAGAAACAATCTTCTTCCGGGAAAAATTTATGCGGTTTTAGGGTTCGCAAAAAATGATATTGAAAGTGCTACGTTGAGTAAGTTTGTAAAGGAATACCTTGGGAATCCTGAATATGACGAATGTAACATTATTTATATTACCGCAAAGACACCGCTGGGAAGCGATTTATATGCAAGATATAAAGATAATCTTTCCGACAGTATGACGTTTTCAGGGAACGACAAGGGAAGTGAGGCTGAGAGAAGAAAAGAAGCATTAAGAGTTCTTAATTTGGAATGGGGTTCAAAACTTGAAGCCGGTTCATTTGAGATAGACTGGAAAAATAATAATGATGAAGTTGTTCATGAATTCATCCCTGATTTTGTGTCGGTGAAATCATATCTTCTGCAGACGGTTGACAGAGATTTTTATCCGTATGGATTCGAGTGGAGATATTCGCTTGCCGCAAATATGTATAAGACATATTTACAGGCAAAGCAAGGTGTAAAAAGTGCCGTTGCCGGAGTGTGTGAAGGGACGTTTAAAAACCCGAATAAAACAATGCTGACTGAGCAAGTAATCGATGCGGCTTGGGGAACTTCGTTTGACGAAAAATACTGGAAGGCTAATCCGGCGTTGCCGATTAGTGTTCTTAAAAGCAAGATTGAAGAGAAGATTCAGGAAGACTTTAAGGCGGAAGGCAGAGTTTCAATTAGTAGTATATACGAAATTGCAAAAGCAAAACCGTTTGGACTAATGCCATGCAATATTACTGCTTTTATTCTCGGATTCGTTTTAAGAGAGTATACTTCTGATCAATATCGGTATACAGACGATCAAACATCTGATGTGATGAGTTCTGCTCATTTACAATCAATGATAGATGAAATTATAAAAAATCAAGACACTCCGGATAAGCGTTATAAGGACAAATATATCGTTACAATGACTCCGGAAGAGAAAGAATTTCATCGATTTGCTTCGGAAGTCTTTGATATTCCTCTTGAACTTTGTACTTCTATACAAAATACACGGGATAGAATTAGGAATAAAATGAAGAATCTTTCTTTCCCCGTGTGGACGTTGAAGTATGCCAACACTCAAGAATATGGGTTAGTGCCTAAAAATCTTGTAGATAAAATTATTGATTTGTTGTCGGAACTTGCTAACAGCGGTAACGGTAACAACAGCGAAGTAAATATTGCAAACCAAATCGGTAAAATTTCCCTGTCCGAAAAGGATTTGATAACGGATTTAAAAGCCCTTGTGTCAAAAGATAATTGTAGAAAGGGTATGGCTAAGTATTTTGTCCGAATACAAAGATGGAGAATTGGTTGCACTTGCCCAAAAAATAAATGATGGAGGGCAATACCTTAATGTCGTTGCAGGGAAATTTACTGATGCAGATGCGGCAAATTGGGTATGGAATCAAGGAACGGCAAATCAAAGAATCGACGAGGTAATCGTAGAGTATAAAATAATAGATGAAACGAATACCTTGCTTGGCACGGCTAACTATAATTTAAAAACAGCTCTTGAAACATGGAAAAGTCAGTGTAATTTAATTCGTATTTCGTATGATGCGATGAAAGAAAAGCTTGGTTCCTTAGCGCAATTTATGTCTTTGTTAAAAGAGTTGAAAAACATAGGGCAATTGCTTCCGTCGAAACAGAATGATTTTTATACGCAATTGAGTATAAACAAGGCTGATTTCAAATCATTCTTTGATAATCAAAAGACATTGTTTAGAGAAATTTGCTCTTTTTCGCTTGAGGGCTTGGAAGAAAACGATATTGACTCGATTTTTAAAAGCATCAATCCTCAACAGAATGCTTTTGTAATGGCAAAGGCTGATTATATAAAACTGATTGATGATTTGGTTTTGGATTATAAAAAGAACCAAAAGAAAGAGCAATTAAGGCAGATATGGAAAGACAGAACAGGAACTGAATCACCGCGTGATTGGTCTGAAAAATTTACTACTCCTATTCTTTGTATGATTGCACCGGAAGAATTCCAAAAAGCAAAGAAAGCATTTGGGTGCTTTGAAAATTCTACTGTTTCAGATACTGATATTCAGGATGCGTTGACTTATTTTAATACTGCAGGATTTTTCAAGGGTTTGGAAGATGAATCTTTGCGTAATAATGCGTTTAAGACTGGCATCTTGAAAGAGTATGCGACCATTTTAACAAATGTCGAGGCGATTAAAGAGTATTTGCTCAAATATTTCTTAGATGTCTACGATTGGTATGGAAATAACATGGTGGAAGAACGCATCAAGTCTTATGCTGAACATGAATATCAAACATCGGAAAATAGCAGAGTAATAGAAATCATAAAAGGCATGGAGGATGCGGAACTGAAACAGTACCTTGTAGAATTGGCGCAAGATAATGTTTTGTTAGGTATTCAAATCTTAAAAAACAAAAGGTAAAAAACTATGCGAGTAGAATCATGTATTGAAAAAATCGAAAAGCGTAATCATCGTAATACACAAAGAATGCTTTTTGTTAATGTAAATAATGATAGCGATTTGAAAAGTATCAAGGAACATTTTGAGTTTGGATATCGCTTCATTAATGTTGCAGAAGATGGAAAAGATGAGATGCCCAAGCTTGACGAGATTTGTAGCATCATAGAATCGCCTGATGAAGTGGTGTTCATTGAGGGGATTAGTTCTTATTTGAGACTTCGTGGTCAGAAACGGATGCAAACGGAACTTAATCAATTACTTGATGCGCAGTCATCTTCAAAGGCGGTAATATTGCTATATCAATGCGATGATATTCTACATGAAGCTATTGGAAAAGATCCGCGTTTAGAGAGCGTTATATTATTTGTAGATGGAGATAGACAAGAACTTCCCAAAATTATCTTTGTCAAAGATAAGGTTCTTGATTCAGTTAACTATAAATATCTCTGTGGCATTTCTTCTGTAATAAAAAGAATTGAGAGCGTCGATTCGGCAGAAATATATGTAAAATCACATTTTTCAAGGGATGATTTTCCAGAAAGCTTATATGTTATAGGAGAAATTGGATCTTTCTTTGAAATTGTTAGAAATGATTTCCTGTCCTCATTATCGGTTGATGATGAGACCTTGCTTAACGAAGAACAGTGGCATAAATTTGCCGAAGGTTGCAAAAAAAATAGTGGGGCAGAGGGCTATTTTCATAAAATATTTGGGGATGAACATTCAGTTAATTCCTATATTAATAGTTGGGCTAAACTTAGTGACGAAAAAAAGGTACTGCTTTTTATATCGATTAAAAAAGATATTGTAAGATGTAATAACAATATTCTTCAGCTGGCTATAAGCAACTGCCCCCGAATATCTGATTTTCCTGTACATGCATATAAAAGCCTTTTGTTGTGCGATCAGAAGGGAAAGGATTATTGGTCGCTATATGAAGAACGTAGGGACCTGATATTGGCAATAGGGACGTCAGAGCATTTGGCTAATGAGTATTGTAATATTGTTGAGACAAAGGGAGCAAGCGGACTTTATTTCTTGACAGATTTGACGAAGGCGGAAAGGAAACTTACGATAAAATTAATTGCGCTTTATGCAGATCAAATCGAACGGAAAGATATATTAAGTATTCTTAAACACACATATAAAGATCTGTGGGCTTATTTGCGGAAATATGATTATAAGATCAAAGATATTGAAAAGTATTTTGATGAATACAAGTGGCTAAAAGTGGAAAATTTAATATCTCAGTCGTTTTTAGAGCGCGTAGAGATTGAGGCAAAAGAACGGAATTTTTATAGGATATTACCTCCGCGTAGCGAGCAGCTTGGCAAACTAAAAAAGGAAAACTCTATTTTATATTTTCTTGACGCGTTAGGCGTGGAATATTTGAGTTTTATTGCGCAGAAGGCGGCAGAACTGCACCTAATGATGAATGTGATTATTTGCCATTCGGAATTGCCTTCAATCACATCAATGAACAAGGAATTTGTTGATGTGTTTAAACAAGCGAATGCTGATGTTCGAGATAATATTAAAGAACTCGATGATATTAAGCACTCTGGAACATTAGAATACAATTATGCGAAAAGTATATATCCGACATATCTTGCAGACGAGCTCTCGATTATATCCGATGTGTTAGAAAAAATCGATGCTGATATTACCTCGACTTATGAAAGGGCATATATTATTTCAGACCATGGAGCAAGTAGACTTGCTGTTTTGAAGCATAGTGAAACAAAATGGGAAATGCTCAATAAAGGCGAGCATTGTGGTCGCTGTTGTAAAAAATCAGATAATGTCGTTGATGTCCCGAATGAATATATGACAGAAGATAATGGTTATTGGGTGTTGGCGAACTATGATATGTTTAAAGGCGGAAGACCGGGAACAGTTGAAGTTCATGGCGGGGCGACTCTGGAAGAAGTATGTGTCCCTATTATTGAATTCACAAGAATGCCTGAAAACATAAATGTTGAAGTTATTACAAAAACGGTCAAGACAGGATATAAAATAAAGCCGTTGCTGCAATTTGTCACCAATTGTAAACTGCATAATGTGAAGGTTTTAATTGGCGAACGTGAATATTTGGCTCAAAGCGATGACGATTTGCATTTTACTGCAGAACTGCAAGGCTTGCGTATTGAAAAGGAATACATGTTTGAAGTTGTTGCGGATGGCAATATAAGGATTGAAAATCTCAAATTTAGATTGAAATCTTCAGGGATAATAGACAATGATATACTGTAAGCAAGGAGATATACGATGAAAGAAGAATTAGTAAATAAATTGCAAGAATGCTTTGGTCAAATGATTGTATACAAAGACTTAAGTAAAAGTAACTTCTTTTCAGCTTTAAGTTTGCCATCTTTTTTGCGAGACTGGTTATTGAAAAAATTTGAAGATGAAAATGGTGATTATGATATTGAAGAGGTTAGCTCTTTTATTAAAACTTATTTGCCGCGTAAAGATGATTGGGTAAGTATTAAAAATCGGATTATATGTGAAAACGAAAGAGTGAAGTTTCTCACAAAGATAAGCGTTGATATAAGTATAAAAACACAGGAAATTACATTTGCTTTACCTGAATTCGGGCTTACAAATAAAGAAACTATTATTGAAGATAATGTATGGCAGCAGTATAGCTCAGAATTAGTGGCAGGTAAAGAAGTATGGGGAATAGTTGAATTAGGGTATCGTTCTCCAGACGCCTACGATATTAGTTGGGAAGATAACAAAACCGGAACAAAAGCCAAAGGTGGTAAACAGGGTAAGATTAAGTTGACAAAGTTTACAAACTTTTGTCCTTATACAATAGATACGGATTTTTACAAAGATATTCGTAATGAGTTTACTACTCAAGAGTGGGTGGACGTTGTTCTCGGGGCTATAGACTATAATGCAGACGGTTATGATAACGACAAGTCTAAGCTTGCTATGATAGCAAGACTTTTACCCTTTGTTGAAAAAAGGATCAATTTAATAGAGTTGGCACCTAAAGGGACTGGAAAATCTTATTTGTTTGGAAGAATAAGCAAATACGGAAATCTGACGGCAGGTGTTATGTCTCGTGCAAAATTTTATGATTTAAGCAAACGAACATATGGGTTAATTTACAATAACGATTATGTGGCATTCGATGAAATACAAAAATTAGCTTTTGCCGATCCTGATGAAATGAGTCAAACGTTAAAAGGCTATATGGAACAGGGTATAGTTTCTTTCGGCGGACACACGGGAACGCCTGAGGCAGGTATAATTCTTCTTGGCAATATTCCTCAGGATAATATGAATGAATTTGTGCCAATGTTTGGATCTTTGCCGGAATTATTTAAGGAAAGTGCATTACTTGATAGATTTCATGGCTTTATAAAAGGATGGGATATACCGAGAATGACAGAAAGTATGAAAATATGTGGATGGGCATTAAATACTGCTTACTTTTGTGAGATTTTGCATGCCCTCCGGGATGATGTGAGTTATCGTGCTGTCGTAGATGAATTGCTTGAATATGATGCTAATTCTGACACGAGAGATGTTGAGGCTGTAAAACGTATAGCGACCGGGTTTATGAAATTGCTATTTCCGAACGTAAGAGTTGCAAAAGATATTTCGCTTAAAGACTTCAAAGAGTATTGTGTACGCCCTGCAGCTACTATGAGGTCTATAATAAAGTATCAAATGGGGCTTTTAGACAAGGAATACAGAGGAAAAGATATACCTAAGTTTTCTATTCGGGAGATAGATAAGGATGATGAAGATGTATAAATGTGTCTCTTGCGGAAAAGAAGGACTCTCTAAAGATGAGGTGGGATTAACGAAGAAACTGATTTCAAAAGAGACCACAACTTTCTATTGTATCGAGTGTTTAGCGGATTATTTAGGAGTGACGACTGAGGAACTACAGGATAAAATAGAAGAATTCAAAGAAGAAGGGTGTACGTTATTTAAGTGAGGCTATATGAAACAAATGATATACGCAGATAATGCGGCAACTACAAAGTTAGATATTGAAGCATTTGAGGCGATGAAAGTATATTTATTGGATGATTATGCCAATTCTTCCCAGCCGTATTCTTTTTCACGCGCAGCCAAAAAAGCATTGAAAAGTGCCAGACAAACAATCGCAGAGTGTATAAATGCTGAACCTGAAGAAATTTTTTTCACGTCGGGAGGCAGCGAAAGTGATAATTGGGCAATTAAAGGGATTGCTCAGAATGGGAATTTAGGGAAAATAGTTGTTTCTGCAATCGAACATCATGCAATCTTAAGAAGTTGCGCAGAGCTTGAGCGAGCCGGATATGATGTTGAATACATAAAGCCAAACATTGATGGTATAGTAACGGCGGGATGTCTTGCAACCCATATATCTGGCAAGATAAAGCTTGTTTCTGTTATGCTCGTAAACAATGAGTTGGGAACGGTTCAGCCAATTAAAGAGTTGAGTGCTATAGCGCATGAGCAAGGGACTATTTTTCATACTGATGCAGTTCAGGCTATGGGACATATAAAAATAGATGTTAAAGACTTAGGAGTTGACTTATTATCAGCCTCTGCTCATAAATTTAACGGTCCCAAGGGAATAGGCTTTCTTTATATAAAAAAAGGAACAAGCATAAGACCTCTTATCAATGGAGGAGATCAAGAATTCAGACAGCGTGCTGGAACTGAAAATATTGCTTCAATTGTCGGAATGGCTGTTGCGTTGAAAAATAATTGCGACCATATTGAAGCTAATAGTTTATACATAAAAAAACTTGAAGGTATTGTCTTAGAAGAAATTAAGGGTATTGATTTCGTATTGAATTGTGATAAAGAAAGAAAGCCCGGAATAATGAGCATATCTTTTCCCGGGCGAGATGGAGAGCTGTTATTGCATAGGCTGGATCTTAAAGGGATTATGATTTCCACAGGTGCAGCATGCGATAGTGTGAATACTCAGATTTCACATGTGTTGTCAGCACTTGATATGGATGAAAGTGTGGCGAAAGGGACAATCCGCATTTCTTTAAGTAAGGATAATACAGAAGATGAGGCTCATCGAATAGGTCAAGCCTTATGTGAAATTCTCCAATAAAAACACAAGATTTATTTTATAAAATATGGGATTATTTGATATTTTCAAAAAGAAAGAAAAGAAGACTGAAATGGCTTCTCAACAGCAGACTATTGTTGTTGCCGAGGAAGATAAACAACTCTCTGTTGTTTTAGAATCGCTTCCCGCCGTATATAACGTTGATAAATCAAGATTGATAGAAATAAAGGATTCTTCTGTTTTAGCTCGAATTGACGCATTGATTCCTTCAGCGGGGGCAGCTGGAGTAAGTATTGGAAACATTGCTGGGCAATCGAGAGAAACTTTGTATAAGGTAGTTTTGAAGAACGGCGGTAAATTAGTGGATTCCAAAACTATGGAAGGTGCAAAACGTGCCATGGTTATGGGAAAAAACGGAATTGCCGAAAATGCGAATCTGTTAGCGGTAGAACCCGATAAAGCCGGAATGATTGCTAATGCCGGGGCGTGTGTTTTTAGCGTTGCTTCTATGGTTGTAGGACAATATTATATGCAGCAGATTGATTCTAAGCTGTCGGTTATTGCTGAAAATATTGATAAAATCATTGAGAATCTTGAAATTCAGTATAAGAGTAGAGTATCTTCTTTAATTCAGTCAGTGTATGATGTTTCAAAATTTCAAATATCAAGTATTGATAAAGAGGAATTGCGAAATAGAGAACTTGATAATATTCAGGATTTAAGGAAAGAGTGTCAAACATTGTTAAGCGAAGCGGAATTAGAGATAGAATCTGTTCTTGGATCTGATTCGGCCACATACGATCAATATGCTAAAAAAATTAATGACATTGAAAAATGGTCGAAGTATCAGGAATTGTTAATTCAATTATTGTATCAAATCAATAATTTGGATTTTACGTTATACTTGGGAGCAAAAACAAAAGAGCATTGTTTCGGCTCATTCGAGTTACATGTAAAAAAGTATGACGATTTGCATGAGAAAATTATTGTTTGGCATAAAGAAAATTGCGACAAATTCAAAATCGACATAAATGAGGCGCGGCGAAAGCGTGCTGGACTTCTTGCAATATTAGAAAAGCCGATAGGTTTAGTTAATGAAAAATGGAATTACAAGGCGATGTCTTACGAAACTGTCGGCTTAATCAAAGGACAAACAGAAAAGGCGCAAGGCATTCAGTATAATCAAGAAAATCCATTTGCCGAAAATGTAGAAATAGTGATAAACGGTGATAAAAAATATTATTTGTTAAAAGAATAAAAGCAAATATATAAATACAAGCCGGGAGCAATGCTCTCGGCTTGACTTATAATAACTTAAATTTTATCAATATGAATTATATCGATTTTCTTGTTTTGAGAGCGCGCGTACTTGATTGTTTGCCAAGTCCCGCCACTTTCTTCACCGTTCCAAATGGCAAGCACGGTGTCGGAATGGTCAACCATATATCTGTTACGTACAAGCATACATGCTGAAAAATAATGATCGTTTACCAGAGTGATTTTATCAGCATTTCCGAGGATTCTATTATATCGATCTATTTCTGTTGAAGCCCACTTTAAAGTTTGATTTGGACAGGGGATAGCGCATTCTAATAAGATAGGAAAGCCATATTGCGCTTTGAAATCAAGTACGGTTTCAGCAAAGTCCATATCAACACCGAGCGCCATACCCGAAATAAAATGTGTGTAGCCGTGGCGAATACAATCATCAATATAGCAACTGAGGGACTCGCAATACTCATCGTATTCGAGCCCTTCTTTTTTATATTTCCAAGGTAATTTTGCAGGTCTATGCCCGGTTACGCATAATGTCTTCATAATAAAACCTCACGGTCAATATTATATCAAAATACAGGGCGAAAATCAAGCAATACTAAATATGCGCTCAGTAAATTTTGAAATAAAAAGGATATACTAATACTAAGTTAAAGTTTAGTAAAGGAGGTTAAGGCGTGACAATAGCTGAAGCATTATCGACTCGGTTGACAGAGCTTATGGAAGAAAAGCATTTGACTGCCTATCGCCTTTCTATGCTAACCGGAGTAAATCAAACAACGATAGCGGATATTAAGAAAAAGCGCAATACAGCGGTGAACGTTCGTATTCTATTTGAGCTGTGCCAAGGGTTGGGTATAGATATTGTAGAATTTTTTAATAGTCCGATATTTAAAACTGAAAATATAATTGACTAAAAACAAGCCCATAGAAATAGATAGGGAAAGGATTGCATTTGTAATTTGTCAATAGGTTAGTGTCAAGTTTTTTACGGGGTGTCTGCGAGTGCGGACACCCCTATTTTTATGCCTAAAATACCCTTGACAATATTCCCCGAATAGATTATAATAATTTTGCTATCGGGGACAAGTGTCCCGAATAGATAAAAGTGAGGGCCATCACAAAATGAGAACGAAAGACAATGAGTTAGTGAACAGAATTAAGTTGTATATCGAAGAGCAAATCGACAGAAGGGGGAGAATGCCTACCATCCGCGATATTGCCGAGGCGTTGGACGTTGGAAAAAGTTCAGTGCAAAGATACTTGGAGTATATGGTGGAGCAAGGAATTTTAGCGAGGGGAGAATACGGATACGAATCTATCGAGCAATTGAGAACGGAAAGAACCGTATCGGTAGCAAAACTCGGATATGTTCCTTGCGGTCCGCTTTCCGAAGAGTATGAGTGCATAGACGGATACGTTCGGCTTCCGGTATCGTTTGTAGGAAACGCGAAAAAGTGTTTTTTGCTTACGGCAAGCGGAAATTCGATGATAGACGCCGGGATAA
>OJMH01002539.1_pt1 | contig 15116 bp, 9 predicted proteins | sample 1597111 | NCBI WGS metagenome assembly OJMH01 (sample SAMEA2452115, study PRJEB22498) | human gut metagenome | reverse complement strand
ATGCCGCCCCGATACCGGAAAATGCGGAATCTGGCCAGCGGCTACGACCTCTGCCGCCAATCCGACACGATGATCTTCTATCAGCAGGCCAGGTTGATGGAAGATTTTGAAGATGAGTTCGATTTCACCGGGGAGTTCATCCGTTATTTTCCGACCTATCAGGCCATGAACGACCGGCAGCTCCGTGGTTATTTTTCCTGGCGCACCAGAGTCCGGCGCGGCATCGTCGAGCCGACCTCGCTTTCCTTCGTCTTCGTCTATCTCTATGAGCTGCTCAATCAAATCGGGACGGGGTCGCCGGAGGAAGGTTTTCACACGCTGAAGAATTTCTGGCTGGCTTACCGGGAAATCGATGCGAAAATCGACCACTATGTCAAGCTGTGGCTGAAAGATTACGCCGTGTACCACAACCTCGACCGGACGCTGCTGGAAGATGTTTTGGAAACGGATTTCGACAAGGCGGCGTTGACTTTGCTGAATTACCAGTCGCACAGCGCCGACGAGGTATTCCGGGCGCTGCATTCCCTGTCCTCGTACAATCTGGAAAATTCCAGATTTTTCCGGCAGTATCCCGATGACGTCAAAGCAGTGGTTTACCACGTTTTCGCCAGACTGTCGGACTATTACGGGAAAAATCGCAAAAACAGCCTCTGTGAAAAGTTCTTCGGCAAAATTTACGCGAGCTCCTACTACATGTTCCGGTCCGCAGTGTTTTACGATAAACTGAAACGTCAGGATTTCGTTTATGAAATCAATGACATTCATAAATACCACTGCCGGAACGGCCGCTGGAGCTGCGAACGTTTCCTGTGTTACAAGGGCAAAATTCAGCAAACCGGCGCCCTGCTGAAAATCATCGATTTCCTGATGCGTCAAAAATACCATTTCAAGTCCGGCTTGAAAGCGGAAAAAATAACCAAACTGTACCAGGATATCATCAATCAGGAAATCGAGAAATACCAGGCCGACCAAAAACGCCGCGCCCTGCCCCGCATTGAAATCGACGTTTCCAGGCTGCAAACCATCCGGCAGGCCGCTCTGGAAACGCAAAGCAAATTGCTGGTCGAAGCGCTGGAGGACGCCGGCGAGCCGGACACCTCCGGGGAGCCGGGCGTACCGGCAAACAGGTTCAACCTGAGCGATGCGGAATACCGGCTGCTGAGCGGCCTGTTATACGGCAAAACCGATGGCGCCCCGGCGGCGGGGCAGTTGCTGTCGGTGACAATTGATGCAATCAATGAAAAACTCTTCGACGAATTCGGCGATACCGTCATCGCTTATGACGGGGAAAAGCCGGAATTGATCGAAGACTACGTCGCCGAATTGAAAGGAATCATCCAGGGATGAAAATACCCAGAAGAATCGCCACGGTAATAATCAATTCTTTGAAGGGCGGAGTCGTGCCGCGGATCGGCCTTCCCTATATCACGGTCGGCCGGCAAACCGAAATCGACGCCCTTTTGCACGATGTCGAAATCATTGCCGACGGCGGCGCGTCGTTCCGCTTCATCGTCGGGAAATACGGCAGCGGCAAAAGTTTTCTACTGCAGACCATCCGCAATTACGTCATGGACAAAAATTTCGTGGTCGCGGATGCCGACCTTTCCCCCGAGCGGCGTCTGCAGGGCACCAAAGGCCAGGGGCTTGCCACCTATAAAGAACTCATTCGCAACCTGTCCACCAAAACCAGGCCGGAAGGCGGCGCCCTCACGCTAATCCTGGACCGCTGGATCAGCAATATCCAGAGCGAGGTAGCCGTTGAAAGCGGGCTGGCGTCGGGCGACGGCAGTTTCTGCAAACTGGTGGAAAAGAAAATCCATGAGACGATAAACTCCCTGAACGAAATGGTCCACGGCTTCGATTTCGCCCGTCTGCTGACCGTTTATTACCGTTCTTATCTCGACGGGAATGACGAGAACAAGGCCAAGGTGGTCAAATGGTTTCGCGGCGAATACGCCAACAAGACGGAAGCCAGGGCGGAACTCGGAGTCAATATCGTCATCTCCGACGACGACTGGTACGAATATATCAAGCTGCTGGCGGTGTTTCTCAAAAAAGCGGGCTATGGCGGTTTGCTGCTCCTGATCGATGAACTGGTCAATATTTACAAGATACCCAACAGCATTACCCGGCAGTACAATTATGAAAAAATTCTGACCATGTACAACGATACCTTGCAGGGCAAAGCCGGATACCTGGGCATCATCATGGGCGGAACGCCGCAGTGCATCGAGGATACCAGGCGCGGGGTTTTCAGCTATGAAGCCTTGAAATCCCGGCTGGAAGCCGGCCGCTTCGGCCGCGACGACCTCAAGGATGTGCTGGCGCCGGTGATCAAACTCTCGCCGCTCACCTACGAAGAAATGCTGGTGCTGATCGAAAAATTGGCCGACCTCCACGCCGGCCTTTTCGAATACGAGCAGACGCTGAGCCAGGAAGACCTGATCGCCTTCATCAAAATCGAGTTCGGCCGGATCGGCGCGGATACCAATATCACGCCGCGCGAAGTCATTCGCGACTTCATCGAACTGCTGAATATCGTCTATCAAAATCCCGGCCTCAAAGTTACCGAGCTATTGGGTTCGGAAACTTTCGAATACGCCAAGACGGCCGTCAATGACGAAACTCTCGAAAAAGAGTTTGAAGAGTTCGAGATCTGAGGCGGCGGGATGAATATTTTCAACCGTTACGCACCGTTTATTCAGGACTTCATCTACCGGAACAACTGGGAAGCCCTGCGCGCCATCCAGGTTGCCGCCGGCGATGCGGTGTTCCATACGGATGACCACGTGCTGCTCTCCGCCTCCACCGCGTCCGGCAAGACGGAAGCGGCCTTTTTCCCGCTCCTGACGTTGTTCTCCGAGAACATGCCCCAATCGGTCGGCGCCATCTATATCGGTCCGCTGAAAGCGTTGATCAACGACCAGTTCCTGCGCCTCAACGATCTGTGCCGGGAAGCGAATATTCCGGTCTGGCACTGGCACGGCGATGTGGCGCAATCCCATAAAAACAGACTGCTGAAAAATCCTTCCGGCATCCTTCAGATCACCCCGGAATCGCTGGAGGCGCTGCTGTTGCATAAACACGCCTATATCGCCCGTCTGTTCGGAGATTTGCGTTTCATCGTCATCGACGAAGTGCATTCGCTGATGCGCGGCGACCGCGGCGGCCAAACCCTGTGTCTGATCGAAAGGCTCTCCAGGCTGGCCGGCGTAAATCCACGGCGGATCGGTCTGTCGGCCACCATCGGCGATCTGGAAAGCACCGGCCGGTTTCTCGCGTCCGGCACCGGCCGGAATACCGTCATCCCCCGCATCGAAACAAAGGGAGTCAAATGGCGGCTTTCGATGGAGCACTTCTATCTGCAAGGCGCCCAGGCCGCCGAGGAGAAAGAGCTTCCGGAGGCCGCTCCGGTCCTGGCGCAGGCCACCGATACCGCGCCGGCCAGCGCCGATCCGGGAATGGGGTATATCTTTGAACACACCCGGGGCAAAAAGTGTCTGATCTTCGTCAATTCCCGGGAAGAGTGCGAAGCGGTCACCACCACTTTGCGCCAGTACTGCGAAGCGAAGCACGAGCCGGACCGTTTCCTGATCCACCACGGTAATCTGTCCACTTCCTATCGGGAAACGGCGGAAGCGGTGATGAAAGACGAGGAACAATTCCAGACGACCGTTACCACCGCCACGCTGGAGTTGGGCATCGATATCGGCCGGCTGGAACGCGCCTTCCAAATCGACGCGCCGTTCACGGTGTCCTCTTTTCTGCAGCGGATGGGACGTACCGGCCGGCGGGACCTGCCGCCGGAAATGTGGTTCGTCATGCGGGAGGAGCAGCCGGAAGCCAGGGCAATGCTGCCGGTGACGATTCCCTGGACGCTGCTGCAGGGCATCGCGCTGGTTCAACTCTATCTGCAGGAACGCTGGGTGGAACCGCCGAAACTGGACCGGCTGCCGTTCAGCTTGCTGTATCACCAGACGATGTGCACGTTGGCTTCCGGCGGCGAACTGTCGCCGGCCGGACTGGCGTCCCGGGTGCTTTCGTTGAGCTATTTCCACCGGATCGGCCGGGAAGATTACCAATTGCTGCTGCGGCATCTCATCTCGACGGAACATATCCAGAAAACCGAAGAAGGCGGCCTGATCGTCGGACTGGCCGGGGAACGGCAAACCAATTCCTTCAAGTTCTATGCGGTATTCAAAGAGAATGAGGAGTATACCGTCCGCTGCCAGTCCCAGGAACTGGGAACGATCGTGCTGCCGCCGCCGATCGGCGAAAAAATCGCGCTGGCAGGTCATGTGTGGATCGTCGAAGAAATCGACCACAAACGCCATCTGGTTTACTGCGAACAGGTCAAGGGCAAAGTGCCGGCTTATTTCGGCCAGTGTCCCGGCGACATCAACACCAAGGTTTTGGAGCGAATGAAAGCGGTGCTGCGGGAAAATGTCGTCTATCCGTATCTTATGAAAAACGCCGTCGCGAGGCTCGCCGAAGCCAGGCACACGGCCCTTCACTCCGGCCTGACCGACGAATCGCTGATCTGTCTCGGCGGCGAAATGTGGTGCCTGTTCCCGTGGCTGGGCACGTATGCCTTTCTCGCGCTGGAGCGGTTTATCAAAATCAAATGCGCGCCGCAGCTCGGTTTGTCCGCCCTGGATTCCTCCAGGCCGTACTTCCTCCAATTCAAGATGAAGGCGTCAAAAGAAACCTTCTTCAAAGTGCTGGGCGAGCAGGAACGACAGCCGCTCGACCCGATGGAACTGATCTATCCGGGCGAAGTGCCGTTGTTTGAAAAATACGATGAATTCCTGCCGGTGGAACTGGTCAAAAAAGGCTTCGCCTACGGCATCCTCGGTCTTGACGAGATGAAAATGCGCATCCGTGAATGGCAGAAGCGTTGACATCCGGCAGGCGTATTGTTCGAAAAGCGGTTGCCGCCCGGCGTCAATATTCGCAACGATGCGCTTGAATTTCCTCGATCACCGCCGCCGTCGGCCCGGCAAAGCGGCAGCGGCCCTGTTCCAGATAAAGGGCCCGGCCGCAGAACTGCCGCGCGTCCTCCAGGGAATGCGTCACCAGAACCACGGCAACGTTTCGGGCTTTCAGTTCTTCGAGTTTGGCCAGACATTTGCGCCGGAATTCACTGTCTCCCACTGCCAGCACCTCATCGATCAACATGAGTTCCGGACGCAGATGGACCGCGATGGCAAACCCCAGCCGGGTCTGCATGCCAGTGGAATAAGTCCGCAAAGGTTCATCGATAAAATCCCCCACCCCGGAAAACGCGATGATCTCCTCGAGCCCGGCCTCCAATTCCGCCCGCCCCGCCCCCAGCAGCAGCCCATTCAGCAAAATATTCTCGCGACCGCTCAGGTCATGGCAGAACCCGGAACCGAGTTCCAACATCAATCCGATTCTGCCGCTGACGCAGACTTCGCCCGCGGTCGGCCGGATGATTCCGGCCAGAAGCGACAACAGCGTACTCTTGCCCGCTCCGTTCGGTCCCAGGATGGCCAGACTCTCGCCCGGATACAACTCAAAGGAAACATCCTCAAGCGCGATAAACCTTCGTCGGTGACGGCGGCGGCGAAAATGGACCAGGCTGTGCAGCAGAACATCCTTCAAGCCGTAATCGGATTTGATCCGGGTGAAACTTTTACCCAAATGCGTCGCCCGAAGCACCGGCTGTTCCATTACAGCACCTCCGCGAGGTCGTCTTGAAAACGGCGGAAAATCACCATGCCGACCGCAGCGATCATCCCGCCAAGCGCGAGCGCCGCCAGGCAATAAAGCCATGCCGGCTGCGGAGCGTAAAAACAGCAGCGCAGCAATTCCACCGGGAAAAAAACCGGATTGAGCAGCAGCAGCGGCCGGTATTCCGCCGGAATCTGCTCCGTGCTGTAAAAGATCGGCGTCACATAGAACCACACCTGGAGCAGAATTTGCATAATCCGCTCCAGGTCGCGAAAATAGGTGTTGATTACCGCCACGATCAAAGCCAGGCCGAATGCCATCAGCAGCACCGAGACGATTCCGGCCGGCAGGAGCCCCAGAGCCAGCCACCCCGGCACCCTTCCGCACCAGAGCATCAATATCAGCAGCACCGGCAACGAAATCAACAAGTGCACCGCTTCCGCCCCGACCGAAGCCGCGACAAAAATCAGCCGCGGCGCACAGGTTTTCCGGATCAGATTGGCATTGGCGAGCAGGACATTGGCCCCCTGGGTCAACGAATTGGAAAAGAACTGCCAGACGACAAAGCCGATGGACAAAAAGAGAAAATAGTCTTCAATGGGAAAACGCAGAAACAGGCTGAAGACGACGAAAAACACCAGACTTTGAAACAGCGGCATCAACAAACTCCAGACATAGCCGAGTACGGTGTTTTTATATTTCGCCTTCAGCTCTTTGGCGAGCAGCACCGCAAACAAGGCGCCGGAGTCATAGGCAGTCCCCACCATCTACGGCTCCTTTCCAATCGCCTCCAGAAGCGGCGCGACAGATGCCAGCACCCGCTCCGGAATCAAACGGTGCATACATTCATTGCAAGCCAGCTTCTTCGGGCAAAACTCCATCCAGCGCTCCGTCGCCCACCAGCAATCGCCGCAGGCGTCATCCCGCAAATTGAGATTCTGCGGATAGGCGAAATAACGCTTTGAAGTCGGCCCGAACAGCACCGCGCACGATGTCCCCAGACTGGCGCAGACATGCACCAGCCCGCCTTCGATATCGATATGCAGTCGCGAGTGCCTCAGGAGCCCGGCGCATTCCGCCAGCGTGGTTTTCCCGGCGAAATTGGCGTCGGCGCCGGCAACCGGAAAGCTGTTTTTGCCGCCGACTTGAATGATGCCAAGTTTCGGAAAACGTTCTTTCAATAGCCGGATCAACGCGGTCCAATGTTCCTGCGGATAACATTTGGTGGCGGTCGCAGTACTCAAGATGAACATATGATCGAACCCGGTGTTGAAGGTGATATAGGCAGCAAATTTCGTCCGGATCCTCTCGAACGCCCCGTCATCCTCCGGCAAATCCAGCGCCAATCCGCCCGGCTCCAGGCCCAATTGCCGGTAGACGGCGGAATGGCGATTCCAGCCGATCGCCACCGCCTGCCGGGCGAAGGCGCCGTCGAGCAACGGATGGTTGTCGATGAACAGCTCCCACTGGCGGCGGCTCTTTCTGGCCGCCGCCAGCAAAGACAGGAGCGGCGGCGACAGACGCCGAATCTTTGCCACGTCAATCTCCGCCTCATTGAAAAATGCAAAACTGTTCAAATACAATGCGCAGTCGCACAGCTCCCGCTCATAATATTCAAACAGCTCCAGATACTGGATATCCTCGACATAATCGCATTTGCCGAATACCCAGCGGGCCTGTTGAAGCGACGGGAAAAATACATAAAAACGACAGTTCGGACAAAACGCCGCAACCTGCCGGAGCACCCGCGCCAGAATGACGGCATCCCCCAGCCCGCCGGTAATTTTCACCGCCACATTGACATGGTCGGCCGACAACATGCCGAGGCCGGCTTTCGGCATCCGCAGCGGCCGGCGCCGGAATTTCGACCAGCAATATTTCAACGCATATTTTAAAAAAGACAATCCGCTGGGATCGCGTTCGAGATGTTCCGCCAATTTTCGTTTGATCCGGTAGGAATAGGAATTCAAATGCCCCATAAAAACTCCAAGTCCCCAGGCCAGAAAACAGCCGGAGGACTTTGTTGATTCTTCATCGGCCGGAAAGCGTCAACCCGTTCAATTCCCTCCGTCACGCAATGGCGACCAGGTTCTTGAACTTGTCGGGGTCCGCACTGCTCCAGGCCAGAGAATCGTCACTACCCGCCCACAGAATATCGTCTTTGCCGTCGCCGTTGAAATCGCCGATCATGGAAAAGGTATAATCGCCGAGTTCGGACAACTGGCCCAACCGGGTATACGCCAGGTTGTTCTCCGTCAATTTCGTCCACATCCCGACGCTGTCGTCCACATTGCATTGCCAGAGGATGTCACTGATGCCGTCACCGTCAAAATCGCCAATCCCCAACAAGCTCCATTCCTTCGAATCCAGCCCGGAAATTTCATGCAGGACGGCGTCGTCCGTGCCGTTGTGCTCCCAATAGCCGACCATCCCGTCGGCGTTGCGCAGGATCGCATTCTCCCGGCCGTCACCGGTCACGTCGCCGAAGCCGGCAATCTGCCAATCGGCATTTTTGCCGCAAATCCGCAGATCGGCTTCATATCGGCCGTCGGCTCCCATGATCCAGGCGTTGACGTTCCGGTCCCGGCCGGCTGCGACGGATTCGGTTTCGATGGTCAGGATATCGTCGATGCCGTCGCCGTTGACATCGGCACAGCCGAGATATTCCCAGGTGGAATTGTCAAAGCCGCGGACATCGGCATGAACCCACTCGAGCGTTTCCGGATCGGTCACCAACGCCGCAATGTCGGTGGTGTCGTTGCCGGCGTTGAAATGCTTTATCAGCACATCCGCCGCACCGTCGCCGTTGATATCGCCGCAGCCCGCCGCTTTCCAGTCACCGGTTTTCCACAGCGTATCGCTGGCCGTGAATTGACCGTCGGAATCATAAATCACCGCCAGAGCATCGGAGTTTTTGTCCTGCCGGAACACATCCGCAATTCCGCTGCGGTTGAAATCCCCAACGCCGAAAGAACGCCAGTCGTGCGGGACCGGAGTCGGAGTCGCTTCGATTTCAACGTAATAGGTATTCAGCGCCGGGGCCACGGCGCCTCCGGTTTTCAATTCATCGCCGGAAACGACCAGATAGTAAAGGCTGTTTGCAATCGCACCGAAGTGAAAAACCTGTTCCAGCGCGGCGGCGGCACTTGTTCCGATCAAATTTTTAAAAGAATCGTAGACCGAAATGACCAAACCGGATAACAACGAATCAGAAGAGGCCATCGAAACCGTGACGGTTACCTCGCCGTCAGCCTCGGCAGTGAACATATAGTAATCTTCATCCCCTTCGCCATCGAGATTCCCGGCCCGGAGCACGCCACCGTCCTTCCACTCCAGCAGCCGGGCGTCCGCAAAATCCTCCGACTGGCCAATCAGGTTCTTATCAAACTGTTTGAGCGCCGAAAAACTTCCGAGGTAGGCGCCCGGCACAAAATAGTCTTCGAAAAAGAGCCGGCCGTCGTCGTGAACGGTAACCCGCGTCCGCGAAAGGCGGTTGATCGCCTCTCGGCGGTCATCGCTGCCGGACCAGTAATCGCTGTCGGAGTCGCTGTAATACAGATAAATGTTACCGGCGTCATCAACCTCGTAGCCCCAGCCGGTAATGGCGTGCGCCAGACCGGCGTCGGAGTAGATCGCATAGGAGATGCCGTAGCCGGCGTCAAAGTAATCGGCCAGCAAATTCAGCAAGGTCGAGGTTTCAGTCGAAACTTCGATGCTCGCGAAACAATCGGCCAGCTCAAGACCCGGAAACAGATTGCCGCCTTCGGCCGGGACGACCATCGTGCCGGAAAGCCCTTCTCCGGTCAGAAACCAGCCCTGCGCATCGCTCTCCATGCCGCCTTCATTCTTCCAGTAATTGATGAAATACTCGAATACCTCATCTTCATTCGCGAAGGCATAGGGAGAATTCGCCGCCCAGCCGGTCCAGGTCAGCACATTCGCGCTGGCAGCACCCCAGCAATAGAGCGCATCCTGGACATTGTTGAGCTTTTCGGCGTCCGCGAAATAGTAACCGGTAACGTCGTTATGCTGCGGAATCGCCGGTTTTCCGTAGAGCTCCGGCAGGTAATCATGACCCCAGAGTTCGGTGGAAAGCACAACATTCGTATCCGCCGTCGCAATTTCCGAAATCCGGAACGAACCGACCTCACTCCACTCTCCCAACTGTCCGTCGGCATCCACCGCCCGCACCTGATACTCATAACCGCCGGCCTCCAGGTCACTGAGAAAAGCCCAGTTGCTATTCACCGTCACCGTCTCGGCATTTTCCAACCCGGAGCCGGCCGCCCCATAGCGGACAAGATACGAAACGGCCGAATTCGCCGCCGGATCGCTCCAATACAGCGTCATCGCCATTCCGGCGTATACATTCGCAGCGGCGTCGGTGATCTGCCGGGGAGCGGTATCATCGCCCGGCTCGATCGGCCGAACCTGCAACACCAACTCTTCGGCGGCATTCACCGCCAGCGTGTACAGTTTGCCGTTCAGGGCAAATGAGCAATCCGAATACAGGTCAAGCTCCGCATACGAACAAGCAAACGACATCTCCGAGTGACAGGAAATGCTCCCGGCAAAACCCGCCGCATTTCCGGCCAACCGGTATTCCCCGTCCTCCAGTCCCTGGGACGAGATGGTGATCGCCAGGGAAGCGCCTTCGAGCCGCGTGATATCGTTCACCAGCACTCCGGTCAGCGCGTTCGCCGCAACTTCGCCGCCGGTCAGATCGAAATCGATCACACAACCCGAAGCATCGACTGCCCCGCCGGCCAGGAGCGAACCGGCCACCGAGATCATTCCATTCAACTCGCTTCCCGCCGCCAGCGAAAGCGTGCCGCCCTGCTGAACCGTGGTATTGTTCAGGACTGCCTCGGCCGCCGCTTCGACCATGCCGCCGGCTTCGACTTCCGCATAATTCGAGACGGCTCCGCCGGCAAGCGTCAGGACTCCGGAAACCATACTGACATTGACACGCGAACCGCACTCCGCATGCTACACGCCGCCGGCGTCAATAGTCATATAACTCGCTTCGCCATACGCACCGATATTCTGTACCGCACCGGCAGAAATGAAACCGCCGAACGCAATCTGCCAAGCTCCGACTTCCTGTCGGGAATCAACCCGGTAATTCATGGAAGAATCCGGGTCGGACTTGATGATGTAACCGTATTCACCGGTTCCCTGCACATTCGTGCCGAAATCATAACTGACGTCCGCAGCCCGCTCCGCAACAAATCCGGTGGAGGTTCCGCCGGCTTCCACCCGGAGCCGGCCAGCCGCCAGAATATTCGTCTGCCGAACCGTACCGCCGACTTCGACGACCAGCGTACCATCCGCTATTGACTTATTTGAATAGATTCAGTATACTTTATAAAGAGGAAATACTTTAATCCACAATGATTAAAATATCGCATATATCAATTCAGAAATAACAACAGATATAATAATAGATATAATAACAGGATAAAATCAGCAACGATGAGAGACAACGTAAAATATCAGGACGTCTACGAAAAGTTACGCAAGATTGCCACGGAAACCAACACGTCCCGCAAGCTGCCGTCCCTGAAACAACTTTGCGACACCTACCAGGTCAGCCTGGTGACGATGAATTCGGCGCTGGATTTGCTGGAAGAGGACGGTTTGATCCGCCGGGAAGCCAGACGCGGGATTTTTCTGACGCCGCAGGAACCGCAGCAGCGCAGCGGCCGGATTTCGCTGCTGATGCCGGGAGTTCAGGAACCTTTTTTCACCGTCATCATCGACACACTGCGCCGTTATTTGACGACCTTCGGCCTGAAAACCGTGGTGACCCTCTATGATTTCAATGAAAATTCCGAGGCGGAAGAGTTGCGACGTCTGCGGGATTATAACCGGATCGACGGCATTCTCTACCTGCCGACGTTCGGGTCCCTCCGGTTGCGGGATTTGCTGATCGAGTTGGCGGCCAGCAAACCGGTCGTCCAGTTCGACCGGGTCTGGGCGGAAGGCGTTACTCCATTCGTCGGCTACGAGGAATTTCAAACCTGTTACGACGCCGCCAACCACCTGATTTCTCACGGCCACCGCGACATCGGCCTGATTCTGGCCAACACCGATCTGCTGGACAATCCGTCCGAACGGCTGAAAGGATTCCTGGCCGCGTTGCAGGATGCCGGCCTGTCGCTCAACCCCAAAAACGTCATCACCTATTACTATTTCGATCCGGATCTCAGCAGCAATGTCGTCGAACTGTTGAGTTCGCCGCAATGTCCGACCGCTTTTTTTGCCGTCAACAACGTCTATCTTTCCCGTTTTCTCCGGAAAGCCGCTTTTGCCGGCAAACGGGTTCCCGGCGACATCAGTTTCATCTGCGTCAGCACCGACGAATCGATGGAACAATTTTCCGCCGATTTCACTTATTTTCGTCAGCCGACCCGAACCGTCGTCGTCGAAGCGGCCAAATTGTTGTTGCGACGTCTCAAGGGCGAAACGCTGCCGCCGACGGAATTGCGTTTCCCGAGCGTACTGGTGGAAGGCAACAGTTGCCGGCCCCGCTAAGAAAAACCAGCCCCGAAAAATCAAGAAAGGAAAATCTTTGTGGAACTGTTTTGGTCAGCAATACTGTTTCTGGCGGTCGTTCAACCGGCGGCGGGAGGGGAAATTTCCGGATCGAATGAATTGAACAATCCGGATTTCGAACTGACCGAGGCCGGACTGGTCACCGACTGGGAGCCCTACCGTGGCGGTTACCGGATAGACACCGCCACGGCCCGTTCCGGCCGCGCCTCCATCGTCTGTGAAGCGACGGACGACTGTCTGGATGTCGGCGCCAGTCAGATCATCCGCTATGAACAGCCGGACGACCGGCCGATCGTCTTCGGCGGCTGGAGCAAAGCGGAGAATGTCAACGCCCCGGACTATTGCATCTACCTCGATCTGGTATTCGATGACGGCACCGAATGGTGGGGGTACATGCGCAATTTCAGCGCCGGCACCCACGACTGGGAGTTTTCCGGCGGGGTTATGAAAGTGGACAAACCGGTCAAGGAGATTCATTACTATCTGCTGCTGCGCAGCGGCTCGGGCAAAGTCTGGTTCGACGATATGACCGTATCGCGCGATGCCGATCCGGGAGTGATCGAGTTACGCCCGCAACGCCTCAGCATCCGCCCCGACCTGCCGTGTTCGAACGGGCTGCAGATTTCCGGCACTTTCGACAGCTGGGATACCCAATGGAGCGTCACTCTGCTGAAGGATCAAACCCGGCTGGCCTCCCGCAGCGCCGCCGGCGCCGAATTCAGTTTCCACTGGGACCGCGCCAACCGGGAGCCCTGGCCGGATACGCTGCGGATCGTCACGACGCTCGACGGCAAACAACTGACCAGCGACTATCCGATCGAACTGCCGGACCCGGCCCTGACCGCCGATCCCGTCGCCGAACCGGTTTATTGGACCACCAGCGCCACCCAGAAGATCTGGCCGTTGGAAACCAGACCACCTGAAGCGCCGCTTTCAATCGATTTGGCGGCTGCCGGCAACGAAACCGAGACAGCGCAGATCGCTCTCCGGTTGCCGGCCGGCTGCCGGCGCAGCGTCGCAGTCGACGTCTCCGAGCTCGTCGATTCGAACGGCGTCCGGCTCGGCGGAGAGCCGGTGAAATGTTTTTTCGCCTCCAATGTCTGGGTGCGGGTCCCGTCGCATCATCCGGCAGTCCCCTACTCTTCCGTCTCGAACTGGACGCCGGAAATTCTGGTTCCCGCCACTCAGGCGACGCTGCCCGGCGGCTTTACCCAAACCATCTGGCTGGATTTCGCCGTACCGGCCGCCCAACCGGCCGGCCTCTACCGGGGACAGGTTCAATTGCAACTGGACCAACCGGCGGAGACGATTGTCATTCCGGTTGCCGTGAAAGTGTATGATTTCACACTGCCACAGCGGCCGTCGTTCCGCAATGCGTTTGCCCAGATGGACAATTTCGCCAAGAGCCGTTACGGCCAGCTCACGCCGGAGCTCCACCGGAAACTGTCGGACCTCATGCTCGACTACCGGCTGAATCCGGACGACATCAGCCGCCTGACGCCGCCGGCGATGGAGACATTGCGCCATGCCGACGAACGCGGCATGACCTCCTTCTGCGTTTCGCAACTGGCCACCGACCTGCCGGAAGGGCATCTCTGGAAAGTCGGCGATCCGGCCGCCGCCTTCGACGAGGAATTTTACCGCCAACTGATCCGCCGGCTGGACGCGCCCTATGCGGACCTGCAGCGGGAGGGGCTTTCGGCGCAGGGTTATCTGTACGGCTTCGACGAGTGGAACGCCAACGCTCCGCTGATTGAGGAAGTGTGCCGTTTCGTCAAAGAACGCTATCCGGACTGGAAAACGTTCAATACCGCCTCGGTGATGTACCAGCGGCGTCGGGAATTGCCGGCCGATTATGAAGACTACGTCGATTGGTACTGCCCGCTGCTGCACGCTTACGATCCGGAATTGTCGCGGCAATTGCGCAGCCAGGGCAAAGAGGTCTGGTGGTATGTCTGCTGCTGGCCGCGCTATCCCTATGCCAACCTGGCGTTCGCCGACCTGCCGGCCATCGAAACGCGGCTGCTGCCCTGGATGACTTACCTGATGGAAAGCGACGGGCTGCTCTATTGGCATGTCAACCTCGAATGGCCGCAAAACGCCACAATCGAGGAATGGCAGCCTTTTTCTCCATGGTTCCAACCCAACGGCGGCGACGGCAATTTGATCTATCCGGGCGCCGACGGGCCGATTCCCGGCATCCGGATGGTCAATCTGCGGGACGGCAGTGAAGATTTCGAGTATCTCGCCATTCTGGAGAACTTGAGAGGACGGCAAGCGGCGCTGCCGTATGCGGAACGGCTGATCCGCTCACTGACCGACTTCAGCCGCAATCCGGCGGAACTGGAAGCAATCCGCCGGGAGCTGGCTGCGGCGATCGAGCAGGCGCAGCATGCCGCCGGAACCGATAAACATGCTTCCATGCAATAGTTTCCAGCCAGGGAGGGTCCCACGTTCAAACCATCGATTTCTTTTCTCCTGCAACCAACAAAACCAGAACCGGAAAGGAAGAAAACATGAGGAATGCAAAATTCACACTAATAGAATTGCTTGTAGCAATAGCAATCATAGCCATTCTCGCCAGCATGCTGTTGCCGGCGCTGAGCAAGGCCAAGGCGGCGGCCCAGGCGATCAAATGCATCAACAATCTCAAACAGGTCGGCCTGGGCTGCATGATGTATGCCGGAGATTCCGACGGTTACGGCCCGGTCGCCACCTTCGGCGGCGAAGATCAATGGAAATACGCCTGCATGCCGGTCGGCATTTATCTCGGCATTCCAGAGGCCGCCGTCGGTCCAGGCGGCGGTCATTTCCGCAATACGATTTTCGATTGCCCCGGCTTTGAAGGCCGCGACGGCACCGCC
>OJMH01002529.1_pt1 | contig 15170 bp, 13 predicted proteins | sample 1597111 | NCBI WGS metagenome assembly OJMH01 (sample SAMEA2452115, study PRJEB22498) | human gut metagenome | reverse complement strand
TCAGCGACCTGCCCGCGATCAAACGGCTCGTACTGCAATCGACCGCTTACGATTTCAACGGCCGCCTGGTCGGCGAAGAACGCTTCTCAGTTGAACTGGCCGCGCCGGGCAGTGTCGAGCTGCAAACCATCCCGGCCGCCGAATTGCCGCAGCAGGTTTTCTTCGAACTGCAAACCGACGGCTACGATGCCGACGGTCGGCTCGTCGACCGTCATTCCAACACGATTTTCCCGGTACCGTACAAGCGTTGCGACCTGGCTCCAAGTCAAATCCGAACCGAAATCAAAATGCACGCTGCCCGGCTCTCGGTCGAACTGACCGCCGATGCGCCGGCATTTTTCGTCCATCTCGAACCGGGAGCGTGCGGCGGCCGCTTCTCCGACAGCAGTTTCACCCTGCTTCCCGGCCGGGCGGTCACCGTCGATTATTTTCCGTTCGGCCCGCCGCCGACGGCGGATGAACTGCGCCGCGAACTGCGCGTCACCCATCTCCGGGAGACTTATTGATGTCCGCCGCGCTTCAAAACTATTTCCGCCAGTTGTGCGGCGGCGACCGCGGGGCGCTGGCCCTGCTGGAACGCTTGCCGCAGCCGGAGAAGTACGCGGCGCATCCGCTGCGGCTGCAAGTCTTTCCGGGCGGCGAAGCAATCGACGCCGTCCAGGTCGATACCATAAGCTGGACGCTGCTGGCGGCCCGCAACGCCGGAACGCAATGCTGGAGCCGGACCGAAAATGACCTGACCGGCGACGGCATCTACGTGTCGGGCGAGCTGCCGGCCGAAAACGGCAACTGGCGACCGGCCGGCGCCGAGCTGCAATTGAGCTGGCGGCTGGGCGTCGCCCACGTCACCCATACGACGTTGATTTTCGCCGGCCGGATGCTGTTGATCAAATTGAACCGTTTTTGAGCCAAACGGCAATTCGGACTTGATTTTCCGCCGAAGTGATGGCATACTTTAGCCGGGGCGGCCGGGCCGCCCGGAAACAATCAACGCATTCAAGGAGTGATCAATCATGGCGAGCGTCAAACTTTACGACAAAACCGGGGATGCCAAAGCGATCCGCATCCAGGAAAAATTGGAGAACAATTTCGGTTTTCTGCCGCAGACCTTCCAGGCGATGGGCCGCAGCGGCGAATTTCTGGAAAAATTATTGAGCCTGTCGGAAGCCGCCGGCAAAAATCTCGAACCGAAAACGAAGGAATTGATCGCCATCGCGGTCAGCGCCGCCAACGGCTGCGAATACTGCGTCAGCGCCCACCGGGCCGCCGCCCTGCAGCTCGGCGTCACCGACGAGGAGATCACCGGCGCACTGGAAGTGGCCGCCCAGATGAGTGCGTTCAACACCTTCAACAAAGCCATCGGGCTGGACCTCGATCTGAAAGCCAAGTAAACGGCCATGAGCGGCAAAACCGGCCCCATCGACTACAGCACAATCGTTTATCGCGGCGTGGAATCCGATTCGCTGGATTACAAAGCGGCGATGAACTTCCTGGACCTGCCGCGCAGCGGCAAAGTGAAATTCGTCCGGCACTGCCTGGCGCTGGCCAACACCGACGGCGGCCATATCGTCGTCGGCGTCGGGGAAGACCGGGCCGGGCATCCGTCGGATTACACCGGCCTGAGCCCGGAAGAGTGCAAGTCGTTCGACCCGTCGATCGTCGGGCCGTTCATCAACCGTTACGCCGATCCGGCCATCGATTTCACGATCGAGCGGCCGCTGATCGACGGCAAACGTTACGTCATCTTCGACGTCAAACCGTTCAGGCTGATCCCGCACGTCTGCACGTCCTCGTATGAAAACGAGCTGATGCTCGGCGTTTTTTACATCCGGACCGCCGACGCGTCGAGCCGGCCGGCCTACCGGGCCAGCGAAATTCACGCGCTGATCCAGCGGGCGCTGCGGCATCAGCGCGAATCGCTGGCCCGGATGATCCGCGGCATCCTCTTCGAGAACAGTCGCAATCCGGGCGACGACACGGCAATCAGTCATTACGAAGAGGACAAACTGCACAGCCGCAACTTTTTCCTGCGCCGCAAGCGGCCGCCGGAAGGCCAGAAAAGCCTGCTGCTGGAATTATCGGTACAGCCGGAAAGTTTTCCGGCCAACGATTTCACGTTGTCCGAAATCAAAGCGGCGACGGATACGGCGCTGGCCCGGCTGCCCGCCGGGCCCGGCATCCTTCGCGAGCTCGCCCACAGTTATTTCACCAACACGTCGCTGCGGGCCTTGCCGCCCGACGACCGCCGGCAATGGCAGTTGTTCCAGTGCTGTCTGTTTCACTATCTGGCCTTCCTGCCGGTGCCGAACGACGAGCTGGAATTCGACAGTCTGCCGGAGCTGTTCCACGACACGCTGGTGTTTCTCGGCAATTACTACGCGGTACTCGGTTTGCAGATGGAAATGCTGCAACTGGAATTGAAACTGAGCCACACCGAAGGCATCCGGCTGGTCAACCGCGAGTGCCGCTATGCCCTTTTGCCGTTCAATCCGGACAGCGAATGCCACATCAGCGCCATCGAATTGAAGCTGCACCGTTCGGCAGCGCAATTTCACGCCGAAGCAACCACGCTGGCCGCCAAGCTGCTGCGCGAACTCGGCGAGCGCTTCAACCTGGACTGCGCCGACCGGTTGGAGGATATTTTCAAAAAATAATTGCCTGGCTTCAGTAACGAAAGAATTGTCCGGCAAGTTCAGCGCCTCAAGCCTGGACGGCCCGCAAGCTTTCGATCTGCGCAAAAGACATGCAGCGGCGGAAAACAATCCGCCATCGCTACCGGCAGCTTCGCCGTCAAATTCGATTTTTCTGCCATTCGGCCCTTGAAAGGCAGGGCTTGCAATACTACATTTGTCACGGGTGGGCTTCAATATCATATTGTAACGTAAGACATTAAAATATAGTGTATTATTACAGCAAACATCAAAAAACGACCCTGCAATTAGACCAGTTTTGAACCCTTTTCTTGAAAGCATAGCTGCTTATTGAGTAAAAAAAGATAAAGATTACATTGACCATATGCGTTAACACCTTTGGAAGAAAATCAAAATTCTTAACTCCATTCAGAAAGGTAAAAAATGCGGTTCAAGAAATGTAAAATCATTGTGGCGGCATTCATTCTGTGTCTTTCGTTTTTCTTACTCACTATATTAAAAACTAATGACAATGTTGACAACCAAACAGATGAACTGTTTCAGCTTTATGCGGATGCAGGATTCTTACTGAAAAATTCCGATCCCGACAGCATTGCCCAGGAGATCGATTCCCTGATAATGCAGCTTAAACAAATTCAGGCGCCGTACGGCCTTCAACCGGAAGTCGAACTTTTAATTGCCAAATTGTTATATTTTCAGGGTAGGTATGAAGAGGCCAGATCACTGATCAGTCAAGTAGTCGGTCACTATTCAGTCATCATGCCGGACTGGCTAATGTTGGATTACGCTTGTGCTAAAGGCTTAGAATTGCCCAAAGAAAGACAAGACGATATCGCATTGATGATGGCAAGGCCGATTTTATGGTCAGAAATAGCACATAGGGCCAACGCGATTTTACAGGATCGCAGAAAGAAGCCTCGTATGATGTGGCCTAGTTGTCCGACAGGACTGCCCCTCCAGCGATACCAGGGATGGTTTGCGATAGCGGAGTTATATGAAAAAGAAAAAATGATTCATGCTGCTTCCGAAAAGTACATCTGCGTAATTTATAATGATTACATATCATCAGAGTATTCAGATTATTATCAATGGCAGAAAATCGCGGTTTTGGAAAAACAACAGCAGCACCCCCGGCTTGCATACCTGGCCAGTCTCCGCGCAATCCTCATGCACCCGGCTAAGCGTTACGAAATAACCCAAAACTGGCAACAGCCAAGCCGGGCAATGACCGAGAATCCCAGTCAAAAACTTTCTGCCTCAACAGCCGACTTGATTGCCCTGGCCCATAACAGAGGAGGCTTTTATCTCCAGGCCATTGAAGTTTTAAAACAGTCTCAAGAGCCTAATCAAAAAAAGATTAAAGAAAATCAGAAAAAATGGGAGCGACAGGTCCGGGTATTGCGGCAATATTTTCCCACCTGCTATCAGTTTGGACAACCGGTTTTATCAATTGATGATCCGGATTTTTTAAAATTTCCAATGCCATCTGAAGTGTTTTGGAATGAGAAAACCCTTTACACCCCCAAAAAATGATCATGAATCAAGTAAAGTTGTATCTGGCCCACCTGTCCTGACAAATTCTTGAACTTGCGAAAAAAACGGGGCCAGCCAAATCATTTTTTTGAAACCGGCTCCGCGTTCAGCGCCGAACGGACGGCAGTTTGTCATAGCTCTCCCGGGCACGCAAGCCGGCCAGGAACTGTTTTTATCAATTTTCGACAAAAACATTGCGAGCGGCAAAAGAAAGAAAATGGCGGAAGGGGGGGGATTCGAACCCCCGGTACGGAAAACCGTACAACGATTTTCGAGACCGTCGCCTTCAACCGCTCAGCCACCCTTCCGCTTCGCTTGCCGGCTCCAACCGGGCCGACGAGTTTCTAATATAATGTACTTTGCTCTTTTTGCCAGTCGTTTTTGGAAAAATTCGGTTTTTCGGACGGTTTTTCCGGCGTTCTTTTTTGTATCGAAGCGTCCGGGGAAGTAAATTACCGGATGTCAATATTGGTTTTACTTAAACTCGAAGGGTTCGAACCGGATTATGGAACTGAAGTTATTCAATACGATGGATCGCCGCCTGGAAACATTCAAGCCGCTGACGCCGGGAGAAGTCAGAATGTACACCTGCGGTCCGACCGTTTACAATTATGCGCATATCGGCAATTTCCGGGCCTATATGTTCGAAGATCTGCTGCACCGCGTGCTGGCTTATTTCGGCTACCGGGTCATCCAGGTGATGAATCTCACCGATGTCGACGACAAGACCATCCGGGATTCCCGGGCGCAGCATCTGGCGTTGAAGGAGTTCACCGCCAAATATATCGACGCATTTTTCGCCGATCTGAAAACGCTGAACATCACGCCGGCGGCGGTTTATCCGGCGGCAACCGACCATATCGGCGAAATGATCCGGTTGATTCAGACGCTGATCGACAAAGGCTACGCTTATCAGGCGGAGGACCGGTGCATTTATTTTTCGATCGACAAATTTCCTTCCTACGGCAGGCTGGCCCGCATCGACCGGGAAAACCAGCGGTCCGGCGTCCGGATCAAAAATGACGAATACGCCAAGGACGCCGTCGCCGATTTCGCCTTGTGGAAAGCCTGGGACGACAACGACGGCGAAGTCGCCTGGGACAGCCCGTGGGGCAAAGGCCGGCCCGGCTGGCACATCGAATGCAGCGCGATGGCGATGAAATATCTCGGCCCGACGTTCGACATCCATACCGGCGGCATCGACAACATGTTCCCGCACCATGAGGACGAAATCGCCCAGAGCGAATGCGCCAACGGCTGCCAATACGTCAACTACTGGCTGCATTGCGCCCATCTGATGGTCAACGGCGAAAAGATGTCCAAATCGGCCGGCAACTTCTTCACGCTGCGCGACCTGCTGGCCAAGGGCTACAGCGGCCGGGAGGTGCGCTATGTGCTGCTCGGCGCCCATTACCGCAAGAAGCTCAATTTTACGTTCGAGGCCCTGGACCAGGCGCGTGAAACATTGAAAAAATTCGATGCGCTGTTCGTGCGCCTGAAAGCCGTCACCCGGCCCGGCGACGGAAAAGAGTGCGGCGAACTGCTGGCCGACGCCGACGCCGCTTTCCGGACGGCGCTGGCCGACGACCTCAACATCGCCGAAGCGACGGCGGCGGTATTCCTGCTGCAGCGCGGCGCCAACAGCCAACTGGATTCCGGCAATTTGTCGCAGGCCGGCGCGCAAAAGCTGCTCGCCCAATTCCGCAACTTCGATGAAGTGCTCGGGTTCTTCCGGGTCGATGAGGCGGTCGAAGCGGCCATCCCGCCGGCGATTGCCGCGCTGGCCGAACAACGACTGGCCGCCAAAAAAGCCAGAAATTTCGCCGAAGCGGACGCGTTGCGCGAGCAGCTCAAGGCAGCCGGCTGGCTGGTCGAGGACATTCCCGGCGGCTTCCGGCTCAAAATGCTGGATTGAACGGCGGCATCGTATGGCGGAACGGGTTTTGTGGACCGGCAACGGTCTGAAATTGAGCATCGGCCGGCAGATTCTGTTCGACGGCGCGTCGCTGGCCATCCACGACCGGGAACGGGTCGGCCTGGTCGGCCGCAACGGTTCCGGCAAATCGACGCTGCTGAAAATCATCGCCGGACGCCAGGAACCGGCCGAAGGCGACATCTGTCCGGCCGGCAACTTGCGCGTCTCCTATTTGCCGCAGGATTTTGAACTGGACGAGGACCAAACCGTGACGGAAAATGTCCGGTCCGGCGCCGCCTATCTCACCGGCCTGCTGAAAAAATTCGAAAGCCTGCCCAGCCATTCCGCCGAACACGATGCGCTGGAGCACCGGCTGCTGCAGCTCGACGCCTGGAGTCTGGACAATCGCATTCAAGCCCTCCTCGAAAAATTGCGGCTGCCGGACGGCGCGTCATCCTGCCGTCATCTGTCCGGCGGCGAAAAACGGCGCGTCGCCCTTGCCCGCGCCGTCATCGCCGCTCCCGATTTGCTGCTGCTCGACGAACCGACCAATCACCTGGACATCGCGACGATCGGCTGGATCGAGGAATTCCTGGCCGGTTATCGCGGCGCCTGTCTGTTCGTCACCCACGACCGCTGTTTCCTCGACCGGCTGGCGACCCGGATCATCGAACTGGACCACGGTCAACTGTTTTCCAGCGAAGGTTCTTATGCCGATTTCCTGGCCGATAAGGCGGAGCGCGAATATGCCGAGGACCAGCTGGAAGCCAAACGGCGGAAGTTCCTGCGTTCCGAAGTCGAATGGGTCCGCCGTTCGCCGAAAGCGCGACTGCGCCGCAACCTCGGCCGCCTGAAACGGTTTCAGGAACTGGACGGCCAAAGCGGCATCGAACGGACCGGCGACATCGAACTGGTCATCCCGGCCCCGGCCCGGCTCGGCAACAAAACGGTGGAGCTGAAAGAAATTTCCGTTTCCTTCGGCGACCGCCGCCTGATCGAGCGGTTCAGCTTCGAATTCCAACCCGGCTGCAAAATCGGCATCGTCGGCCCTAACGGCATCGGCAAGAGCACCCTGCTGAAAGTCATCACCGGCGCCTTGCCGCCGACTTCCGGCCGGGTAGAAATCGCCCCGACCGTCGCGTTCAATTACGTCGACCAGGGCAAACTGGTGCTGGACCAGGAAAAAACCGTTTACGAGGAGATTTCCGAAGGCGTCGATTCGATTCAGCTCGGCAGTGAAAAAATCTCGATCTGGGGATATCTGAAGCGTTTTCTATTTGAAAACGAACGAATCAACACCCGGATCAAATATCTGTCCGGCGGTGAAAAAGCCCGCTTGACCCTGGCAAAAATCCTCAAGCGCGGCGGCAATTTCCTGATCCTGGACGAACCGACCAACGATCTGGATCTCTCGTCATTGCGGATGCTGGAGGAGGCGCTGATCGATTTCCCGGGCTGTCTCCTGCTGGTCAGCCACGACCGTTATTTTCTGAACCGGATCTGCGACGGCATCATGACTTTCGAAAACGATACCATCGTCTATACGCATGGCGATTACGACTATTATCTGTCCCGCCGGCAGGAACAACCGGCCGCCGCGCCGGGCGCGCCGATCGTCAAACCGGCCAACTCGTCGGCGCCGCCGGTCAAAGCGCCGCCGACCAAATTATCCTATAAGGAACAGCGGGAACTGGACGACATGGAGCCGGCCATCGCCGCAGCGGAAAAGAAAGTCGGGGAGCTGGAAATGCTGTTCTCGCTGCCGGATTTTTTTGCCCGCTACGGCGCGCAAAGCACCGAACTGCAACAACAGTTGGCCGAATCCCGCCAGCGGGTCGAAACGCTCTATCAGCGCTGGGAAGAGCTGGAAACCAAGCGCGAACAACTACAGGCAAAATAAGTCTCTTCGAACGGCATGCCGGCCGAATCGCTGAAAGCCCAATCGTATCACGACTGGGGTGAAAAAATCTGTTCGCCGCCCTGGAAATAATACTGATCCAGCCAGTCGGCCAATCTGAATTTGCGGATATAGTGCAACAGCAAGGCGGCGACCGCGCTCCGGGTATCCGGCTGTTCCGGCAGATGGTGCAGCATGTTCTGCAGTTCCAGCCGTTCCCAGTTGTCCAGGTGATTTTTCAACTCCTCGAAAACGAAAAACAGCACTTTCTGATGCTTGCGCAAACTGACCGGCGTCGCCATCACCGCCATCAGGGTCCGGAAATACTGTTCGCAGGTGGCGGTCAATTTGTCGGAGGTCGCGTGCAACACCAGGTAGCTCAACAACGGCGTCATTCCCGGCGAGTGCAGCATGATCAGCAGGCGGTGGCGGCGGTTGAATTCCGCCAGTCCGGCGGCCGAACCATCCGCTGCGACAAATTGATGCCAGCGGCGCAGGGTCAGAATCTGATTGCCGAAAGTCTCCCGCAGCCAGACATTGTGGATGGAAGCATCATCGATCACCGGCAACAACGGCAACGCCCGCCGCACCGCCTCGGCGAACAGTCCGCCGGCGACGCCGGCAGCCTCCCCGTCCGGCCGGTAGCACGGCACTTCCCGCAAACCGCAACTGGGCGATTTACCTTTGAAAACATATCCGTACAGTCCGCTCTGCGACAGTTGCGTCACCCGGCGGTTGATGTAATGCCGCATCAGTTCGGTATAATCCCGCTGCGAATCGACGGTGCGCAGACGATACCCGGAGGCGTCAGCCACCAGGTGCATCGGTTCGCGCGGCACCGCCAATCCACACTCCGTCTCGGGGCAAACCGGCACCCACTCCACCCGGTCCTTCAAGCCGTCCCGCAGAAAATAATCCAGCTTATGACCGCCGTCATAGCGGACACGCTGCCCCAAAAGACAACTGCTGATGCCAAGTTTTATCATAAATGCGCCCCTGCCTGCCCAAAGTAACCTCCCGCCCCGTCTGAACAGGACGGCACTCTCATCGCCGGGGGGATTCGATATCTCTCCCCGTTCCGCTCCGGTCACTTCCGCCGGATCATCCGCTTGAAAACTCCGGGAAGCGCCTCCCCGCCGTCTTACTGCGGCGGAAAATCGAATTCATGCTCCAGCAGTGCGGCAATCCGATCCGCGGCGGCGGCGGCGCGATCGCCTTCCACCTGCAGCGTAGCTTCATCGCCGCACTGCAGTCCCAGCGAAATCAAATCCAGAATGCCGTGCAGCTCGATCGCTTCATTCATTGAAGTATACAAAGTAAAAGTTTCATGCGGGAATTCGGCATTGATCGTGTTCAGAATGACACTGGCCGGACGGCAATGAATGCCGGCCGAATTGTGAATTTTGACTTTTCGAATTTCCATGACTTCTATTCTCCTATCAAGAGGAGTAATATATCATGATTGAAAAAGACATGCAAATAAAATTCCGGGAAAACTGACCGGAGTCGGTCCGACGGCAATTCCCTGCGGCTACGGCCGCCCGCTGAACGGATCGACCGGCAGCGCCGGCAGAAATTCCGGCACCAGTTGTTCCCGTGCTGGCGGTACAATGCCAGCACCGCCAGAAACCTCCCCGCCGGCGGGCCGAAAATCGATCGCCCGGCGGTTGTTTCCCGCCATTTTTCGGCTATATTATTGTTTTCATCACCCAACTGGAGGAACCGCGGTTTTGAAGCAGCGTCTGCAGCGATTGACAGAGCTTTTCATCATCTTTTTTAAAATTTCCGCCGTGTCGGTCGGCGGCGGCTTGACAATGCTGCCGCTGATGACCCGTGAATTCGTCGAAAAACGCCGCTGGCTGACCGACGAGGACATGGTCGATACCGTCGCCGTCATGCAGTCGGTCCCCGGCATCATCGCCATCAATATGGGAATCCTGATCGGCTACAAGGTGGCGAAACTGCCCGGCGTGCTGGCCGCCGCCGTCGCGGTGGTGCTGCCGCCCTTCATCGTCATCGTCATCATCGCCATGTTCATTATGAACCTGCAGGGTTCGGCGGCGGCCGACCAGATTTTTCTCGGCGTCCGCGCCGCGGTCTGCGCTCTGATCCTGGTTTCCGTCATCAAGTTGTCCAGACAGATCCTCAAAGGCGTTTTTCCGCTGACCGTCGCCGCCATCGGCTTCATCAGCCTGGTATTTTTCAATGTCAACGCCATCTGGCTGATCGCCGCCGCGGCGGCCGCCGGACTGGGCCAGGGGCTTTGCCAGTATCTGGCGCTCCGGCGCCGGCTGAAAGGAGAACGGCAGTGAACTTGTGGACGCTTTACTGGCTGTTCGTCAAGATCGGCGCTTTCACCTTCGGCGGCGGCTATGCGATGATTCCATTGTTTCAGGACGAATTGGTGTTCCGGCACGCCTTTCTCACCAATGAAGAGTTCGCCAATATGGTGGCACTGGCGCAGGTGACGCCCGGTCCGGTCGGTCTCAATGCCGCCACCTACATCGGCTACCAGCAGGGCGGCGTCTTCGGCGCGCTGGTCGGCACGCTCGGCGTCATGACGCCTTCTTTGATCATCGTCACTTTGATCGCCTACTTCATGGTGCTGTTCAAGGACAATCCCCTGGTCAAGGCGCTTCTCGCCGGCATCCGGCCGGCGACGCTCGGCCTGATCGCCGCCGCCGTCATCTTTTTCGCCGATACCTCGGTATTCAGCGCGCCGCTGGCCGACTGGTGGCGGAAAGGCGCCTTCGGCCTCTGCTGGCAGGGCACGGCGATTTTCGCGCTGGTGCTGTTCGTCGAATTGCGCTGGAAGATCAACATGATCTACGTGCTGCTGGGTTCGGCGCTGCTGAGCTGGCTGCTATTCCAGATCGGCTGACCGACCATGGAGGAGAAAACGAAGGTTTTCCGGCGATAAAACGGGTTGTTCCATTTGAAAATCGCCGCTTTTCTGGTACATTGCGAACGGAAATAATCTTGATTTCAGCGGGGAGGAAAAGTTTCAAGCATGATCATCCAATATGTGCTGGCCGTCGTGGCGCTGCTGTTGTTTCTCGGCGTTTTTTCCAGTAAATTGTCCAGCCAGTTCAATGTCCCGATCCTGTTGATGTTTCTGGGCGTCGGCATGCTGGCCGGGTCGGACGGCCTCGGCGGCATTGAATTTTCCGATGCTTCCGCCGCCAACTATCTCGGCACGGTCGCCATGGCGTTCATCCTGTATTCCGGCGGACTGGACACCAATTTCCGCAGCATCAAAAGCGTACTGGGTTACGGTACGCTGCTGGCCAGCGCCGGCGTGCTGCTGACGGCGATTCTCCTCGGTATCGGCGTCACCTTCGTATTGGGCTGCGACTGGAAATGGGGCATGCTGCTCGGCGCGGTGGTCTCCTCCACCGACGCGGCGGCGGTATTCGCCATCCTGCGCTCCAAAAGCGTCAGCCTGCAGGGACGGCTGCAACCGCTGCTCGAACTGGAATCCGGCAGCAACGACCCGATGGCGGCCTTTCTGACCGTCTTCATGATCGGCATCATCCAGAACCCGGAAACCTCCTACTGGTCAATTTTTCCGGCCTTCTTCGGCAAAATGTCCATCGGCATCGTCTGGGGATATCTGGTCGGCCGGGCCGGCGCCTGGCTGTACACCAAGCTGAAACTCGATTATGAAGGACTCTACTTCGTCCTCGGCATTTCGCTGGTGCTTTTCGCCTACGGCATCGCCGAATGTATCTACGGCAACGGCTTCATGGCCTGCTATGTCTGCGGGTTGACGATGGGCAATCTGCGCTTCAACTACAAAAAAGGCCTGGTCCGATTCAGCGACGGCGTCGGCTGGCTGATGCAGGTCATGCTGTTCCTGGTGCTCGGCTTGCTGGTCTTCCCGAAACAGTTGCCGGGGATCGCCATCAGCGGCTTTATCCTGGCGCTGCTGCTGATGTTCGTCGCCCGGCCGGCCGCCGTGCTGCTCTGCATGATCAGGAGCCCTTATTCGATGCGAGAACGCCTGCTGATCTCCTGGGTCGGACTGCGCGGGGCGGCGCCGATCGTGTTCGCCACCTTCCCGCTGCTGGCCGGTATCGAGAACGCCGGGCTGCTGTTCAATCTGGTCTTTTTCATCGTCATCGCCTCGGTGCTGATCCAGGGCCGGACGTTGATGCCGTTCGCCCGGCTGCTCAAGCTGGACAAGCCGCTGAACCACAAAGTGCGGGCACCAATCGAACTGGAAGAAACCGACACGCTGAACAGCAAAATGTTCGAATTCGAAATTCCGCCCGACGCGCCGTTCGTCAACAAGACGCTGGCGGAAATGAAACTGCCGCCGGGCGTGCTGGTGCTGCTGCTGCGCCGCAACAATCATTTCATCCTCGCCCGCGGCAACACCAGGCTGGAAGCCGGCGACGGCATGCTGATGATGGGCGACATCAACGAAATGACCAGAATCGCCGCCGAATATTTCCCGAACAGCGACTTCGAATAAAAAGTGAACGTTCCGGGGGCATGCCGCCGGCAATAGTCGGCAATCGCCCGGCTGGCTGGTAAGCGCCGGAAATGCCGGCACTTTTCGAAGCAGGCTTCACTCCAGTGAAGCTGAAGCGACCAGCGGTGTCCGCCCGCCGGACTGCGTCCGGGGACGACCCGGAGCGTTCGCTTTTTATTGAGGAATGCACTTCGCCGGCTCCAACCCGGCCGGAACATTTGCACATTCCTTTTTCGACGGATATATTACCCGAATAACCGTTTATCAGCGACAGGGGACTTCTTCCATGATCAGAAACATCATTCTGGCCGGTGTCGGCGGCCAGGGCATTCTGCTGGCCGCCAGAATCATCGCCAACGCCGCTTCCGGCGCCGGGTTCGACGTGACCACCAACGAAATTCACGGCATGGCGCAACGCGGCGGCTCGGTCACCGCCCAGGTCCGTTACGGCGAAAAAGTACACTCGCCGCTTATCCTGGAAGGCACCGCCGATGTGCTCGGCGCCCTCGAACAAATCGAAGCGCTCCGCTACGCCCATTACCTGAAACCGGACGGCCTGGCGGTCGTTTCCCGGCAGGTGATCATTCCGGTGACCGTTTCCAGCGGCAAGGCGCAATATCCGACCGATGTCGAAATCCGGCTGCAAAGCTGTTTCCAACACTTGAATTACCTGGATTGCCCCGGCATGGCCCGGGAGCGCGGCGACGCCAGATTGGCCAACACCATTCTGCTCGGCGCGTTGTCCAACGGACTCGACCTGCCGGTCGACGCCTGGAGCCAGGCAATCCGCAACTGTATCAAAACACCGCTCATCGACGCCAATCTCGCGGCGTTCCAGGCGGGCAGAGAGGCCTGACCACCATGAACCATTCGCATTTTTTCCAGCCCGACGCCGAAACCATGTCGGCAGATCAGTTGAAAAGCCGTCAAAATGAAAAATTGAAGGCGCTGGTCCATTACACGGCGGCCCACAGCGATTATTTCCGCCGCCGGTTCGCCGCCGCCGGCGTCGAACCGGAATCGTTCCGCGGCCTGGAGGACCTGACCAGCCTGCCGACGATGAGCAAAGTCGATTTCCGCAGCCAATATCCGCTCGGCATGTGCTGTGTCGCGCCGCAACACATCGTCGAAATGCACATGTCCAGCGGATCGACCGGCACGCCGGTGGTGATGCCTTACACGCTGCACGACGTCGATCAATGGGCGGAGTGCATGGCGCGCTGTTACAGCATGGCCGGCGCGGCCACCGGCGACGTCGTGCAGATCACGCCGGGTTTCGGGCTGTTCAACGGCGGTTTCGGCTTGTTCCACGGCGCCCGCAAACGCGGCCTTTTCATCCTGCCCTGCGGCGCCGGCAACACGGTGCGCCAGATCAAACTGGCCAAGGATTTCAAAACCAGAATCCTGACCGCCGTCGTCTCCTACGGCACCCGGATCCTGGAAGTGCTCGAAGAAACCGGCGATTCGCTGCCGGCGCTGGAAATCGGCATTTTCGGCGCTGAAACCTTCACGCCGGCGATGAAACAGCGCTTGAGCAGCCATCTCGGCATCGAGGTGTTCGACATCTACGGCATGACCGAAACCGGCGGCATCGGCACCCTCGGCATGGATTGTCCGGCTCATTGCGGCATCCACGTCTGGGAAGATCATTATATCCTCGAAGTGATCAACCCGGCCACCGGCCGGCCGGTGCCGGACGGCGAACTCGGCGAGCTGGTCATCACCTCGCTGACCCGCGAAGCGCTGCCGGTCATCCGTTTCCGGACCGGCGACTTGACCCGGATCGCCGGACGCGACCGTTGCGCCTGCGGCCGGACCCACGCGCGCATCGAATCGGTCAGCGGCCGAGCCGACGATATGCTGATCATCCACGGCGTCAACTTCTTCCCCGGCCAGGTGGAACAGTCTCTGCTGAAGATTCCGGGCGTACTGCCCAATTATCAATTGATCATCGAAGATCACCACGGCATCAAAAAACTGCACATCAACGTCGAAGCCGAACCGGGCGTCACCGGCTATATGATCGAGAAACAGTTGAAGGAGGACCTCGGCTTCTCGCCGGACGGCGACGTCTATCCGCCCGGCGCGCTGCCGCGGACCGAAGGCAAAGCCAAGCGGGTTTTCTATCAAAATGATGCCGACACCCCCGCCAAGGAGTCGAAATGATGCGCGAATTACTCTCCGGCAACGAAGCGATCGCCCGCGGCGCCTGGGAGGCCGGCGTCCGGCTGGCCTCCGGTTATCCCGGCACCCCGTCGACCGAAATCATGGAAACGGTAGCCGGTTATAAAGCGGACCTCTATTGCGAGTGGGCGCCGAATGAAAAGGTGGCGCTCGAAACCGCCGTCGGCGCGGCGTTGGCCGGCGTCCGCAGCATGGTGACGATGAAACACGTCGGGTTGAATGTCGCCGCCGACCCGTTGATGACGCTCTCCTACATCGGCGTCAAAGGCGGCTTGGTGCTCTGCGTCGCCGACGATCCCGGCATGCATTCTTCCCAGACCGAACAGGATACCCGGCATTATGCCAGGCTGGCCAAGATTCCGATCCTCGAACCGGCCAATGCCGACGAAGCGCGCCGCTTCATGATCCGGGCATTCGAGTTGTCCGAACAATTCGGCTGCCCGGTTATTCTGCGTTCCACCACCAGCGTCAGCCATTCGCGCTCGCTGGTCGAAGTCGGCGAACGCCGGCCGA
>OJMH01002527.1_pt1 | contig 15178 bp, 17 predicted proteins | sample 1597111 | NCBI WGS metagenome assembly OJMH01 (sample SAMEA2452115, study PRJEB22498) | human gut metagenome | reverse complement strand
AGATTAAAGTCGATAGACATTGACCTTGCGACCCTGAATCAAGTTCAGGGTGACAACTGGTAGGTTGGGCATACCTGCCCAACTTAATTAATCAAACTCCACACACTTAATTTGAAAGGAAAAAAATGGAAGTTATCAAATCCTATACGGCAGCTTGCGATATACCCCGCAACTCGCTCGTTAAATTTTCAACAACCGAAGACAAAGTTACACTCGCAACCGCCGCCACTGACCTCGTTCTCGGCGCAACATTGAACAAAGATGTAAAAACCGGCGAAATTGTCGATGTAAGGCTTTTGGGTCTTGGCGAGGTAAAATTCGGCGGCACAGTTGCCAAAGGCGAAGCCTTTTGCGCCGGAACCGGCGGAAAAGCAGTGAAAGCCGCTGCCGGCAGTATAGTTGCCGGCTTCTCTCTAAAGGACGCTGTTTCCGGCGATATTGCAACTGCAATCATTGTAAGAAGCCAAATTCCTGCGGCTGTCACCGGCGGCTCATCTGGTTCATAACGAGTGAAAATGTTCCCTCTCCGCTGGGAGGGAACATAATTCAGCCAGTAGGTTGGGCATACCTGCCCAACAATGACCTCAACACACTTAATCAAACCGCCTGACAAATCAAAGATTTGTACGCTACGGAACAAAGTTCCTCCGCAACGGCGGCACAGAACGGTTACGGGCTACGGCCATCCGCCTACGCGGACGCCCTGCGCCCTCCACACACTTAATTTGAAAGGAAAAAAACAATGTCTGATGACAAATACGTATTAAACGCCGAATACACCGGAATTTCACTGGCATATAAGAATCCCTCTTATATCGCAGACAAAGTGCTGCCCCGCGTAACTGTCGGCAGTAAAAATTTCAGCTACGACAAATATCCGATTGACGCATTTTTAAATGTGCCTGAAACAAAAATCGGCGACCTTGGCGAAGCTGCAACAATGGACGTAAAAAAAGAAAGAATTCCCGCAGCGCTTGATTACCACGCTGTAAAAGGCTTCGTCGCCCAAACGGACATAGATGAACAGGCCGAGGGTGAAGATTTACTCGGGGATAATGTTCTTCTGCTAACAGAGGGGCTGCTTCTCGCCAGAGAGGTTCGTGTTGCTAAATTGCTGCAAGATTCCACTCTTTACGGCTCCAACGTTGAAACCTTGTCCGGAACCGACCAGCTGAACAACGCGGCTTCGTCCTTGCTTGACACGATTTTTGACGCAAGAAAACAAATGCTTGTTAAACCTAACAAAATCGTTGTGAGCGATGATGGCGCAACAGATTTGCAGCGTCACCCGGATGTTGTTTCTATGTATAAAAGCGAATTTTCCGAAACAAAAACCGGAATCGTACCGCTTTCTTATGTTGCGCAGCTTTTGAAAGTTGACGAAATTATTGTGGGACAATCCGTTGTAAACGCAGCGAAAAAAGGGCAAACAGCCAATCTCTCGCAGGCGTGGGGCAATGACCTCATTATGTTCTATCAAAACCCGCTGGCAAAACCTAAACAGGGAATGACATTCGGATATACTGCCCAAAAAGGCACACGTCAGGTGTCGCAGTTCTTTGACGGCGAGCCCGGCTACAGCGGTGTTCACAAACACAAAGTCGCTGAAGCAGTAAAAGAACTTATTGTCGCGCCCTCCTGCGGTTTCTTGTTCAAGAACGCTTTCGGCTCATAAGGAGGGGCAAAAATTGGATTACAAAGTATTACTCCCCCTGCGCCATAACGGTAAAAAATATAAAGCCGGCGCAAATATAACGCTTGAAAAAGAGTTCGCAGCACCGCTTTTGGAAATTAAAGCCATAGAAACGGTTAAAAATCCAAAACCGCCGGCTAACCCTGTACCCGCAGAGTTTCAGGAATACGCACAAAAAACAAACAACGAACAAATTGCGTATATTTTGACACTCACGGATGCGGAACAACTCGAAAAGCTGCTGCCTTATTCAAAACCAAAAGCAAAACAGGCGGCAACGCGCAGAATCGGTGAAATAAAAGACAAACCGTCGGAGGGGGAGAATAATTAAGTAGGTTGGGCATACTTGCCCAACAAAAGGCCGTCATTCCGGGCTTGCCCCGGAACCGCAAGATTAAAGTCGATAGACATTGACCTTTCGACCCTGTGGAAAACCAGACATTTTTCACAAAATCAAAGATTTTGGAAAAAGCAGTCAAACAAGTTCAGGGTGACAACAGGTAGGTTGGGTATACTTGCCCAACAGCTAAAGGAAAGTTGAAGTAATGACCTACTGCACTCTTGAAGAGATTAAAAGCTTAATACCCGAACGCCAGCTTGTCAGGCTGACCGTTGACGAGCCTCTGGAGGATTCGGCAATTGATGAAGAAATCTTCAAACAATGCGCAGAGTTCTCGGATAGCCTGATTGACGGGTATGTGAGGGCAAAATACAGCCTCCCGCTTAAATATATTCCGGAGTTTCTTGCCCAGATTGCAAAAGATATTACAGCATACAGGCTGTATCTGCGCCGCCCTCAAGAGATTCCGGAACATATAAAGGAAAACTATAAAACGGCGCTGGACTTGCTCAAGAGCATTAAAAAAGGCGATATTCTGCTGGAATCACCGTCCGAAATGCCGGATGACGCCCAAATCCCCAAACCGGCACCGACCTTTATGGTAAAAAGCTCGCCGCGAATCTTTACAGACCAACTTTTGAACAGGTACGGAATATGACTGATGACAACATCGAAATCATTGAAAATGCAATACTCAAAAGGCTTAAAGAATCCGAAGAGCTCAAGGGCTTTGATATTGAACCGTATCCGGTGGATATTTCAAAGTTTGATTTCATTTCTGCAAAAGGCTGTGTTCTTGTCAGATATGAGAGTTCCAGCTACACAAAGCCCCAGACGCTCGCTTGTGTAACACAGGACGAAACCTTTGAATTTAGCGTGTTCATCGCCCTCAGGTATTTGAAAAAATACGCTGATTCTTATCCCTGGCTCCGTATTGTAAAAAGGCTGCTTACAGGCTTACGCATTAAAGGCAAACAGCTTTATCCGGCTAAACGACAATTCGTCGATATTGTAAAAGGCGACCTTTACTGGGGATACAGCTTTAATATAACGCTTCCGGCGCAGGAAGACGGGACAATGAGTAATGTAATTCCCCTGTGGGAAACGTAAAGGCAGGTTGGGTACCTGCCCAACAAAAAACGTCATTCCGGGCTTGACCCGGAATCGCCAGATTGAAGTCCGTATATCAAAATCTTGCGACCCTGAATCAAGTTCAGGGTGACAACAGGCAGGTTGGGCAGGTGCGCCCCATAATAAATGAAAAAGGAAAATCTATGAAAAACTACATTTACAAAGGTAACTCCGAAATTCAAGAAATAGGCGGGAAAAGCGTGATTTTCGTTAAAGACAAAGAATATACCCTTGACGAAAACGCCAAAGTCGTCAAAAAGCTTGTCGCACTCGGATTACTCAAAGAATCAAACAAAACACAAGCCCCAAAAAAAGGAGGTAAATAATGTCATATCTTCATGGCGCCACAACTTCCCGCAACACTGCTGACACACAGTCCTTAACCGACGCAGATTCGGCGGTTGCGGTTCTCATCGGTACAGCACCGGTTTTTGATGTTGCAGACGAGTACAAAACAGTCAACGAGGTCGTCGATATCCACGACCCTACCAATGCCGCAAAATATTTCGGCAAAACTTACAACGGCTACACTATTCCTCACGCTCTCGAGGACTTTTATCGAGGCGGGGGCGGAGGCAGGGTCTTTGTTATCAATATTTTTGACCCGGCAACGCACAAAGCTTCTTCTGAGGGCACAAAGACAGTTACAAAAGGGAAAATCACCCTGACCGAACGCGGAATTTCAAATCTTGTTGTTAAAAAAGACACAACAACCGGCGTTCTGGACACTGATTACACTTTTGACGGAACAGAAATTTCGATAAAAGCTGACGGTGCACTCAAAGACGCAACAGAATTAACGGTATCGTACGACTATGCTGACCCGTCAAAGGTTAAATCCTCAGATGTTGTCGGGTCTATTGACCCCCTTACCGGTAAGAAAACCGGCACAAAATTGATTGACGACATAAAGTCTATCTACGGCGTTGAACCCACTATTGCTCTCGCGCCCGGCTTTATTTGTTTAAACGAGGTTAGAACCGCTTTTGAACTCATTTCAAACAAGCTTAAAGCCGAACTTGATATCGACGCGCCAATGAATACAACACTTGACGAAGTTATCAAGGGCAGAGGTGCGCAGGGTGAAATTAACTTCAATACCACATCCGAAAATTCAAACCTTTTCCATCACCACTACAAGGTCTATAACACCGTGGAAGAGTGTTATGAATACCGCTATGCTTCACCCTTTGCCGCTGCGATGCGCTGTAAACTGGATAGGGAGGATAAGCCTCACTATTCAATTTCTAATCAGGTTATACCCGGTATTGAGGGCGTAGATGTTCCGGTTTCGTTCTCGCTGAACGACCCTGACTGCGACGCAAACGTACTGAATTCGTACGGAGTTATTACCACAATCAATGACGGCGGCTCCTATAAGTTCTGGGGCAATCGTAACGCGTCTTTCCCCAGCCAGAGCGGCATTATGTCCTTTACCCCCTGCGTAAGAATGATTAACCGTGTTGAAAAAGCCGTTGAAGCTTACACTTTGAAGTATATTGACGGCCCAATCAGCAATTCTCTTATTGGTAGGGTTCGCAGAAAAATTCAGACATATCTGGATACAATGTGCGCTAAAGAGCAAATTGTCGGCGGCGAAATTTATTTTGATAAAGCCAAAAATCCAGCGGAACAACTCGCGGACGGTTTTATTGTTTGGACATATTCCAGCTGCCCGCCTCCGCCGATTGACGGGGTCAGGTACGAACACGACATAAAAATCAAATACCTTGAAAATATCGGAGGTGAGGCATAATGAAAATCAAACAAACAGTGATGGTGGACTGTAATTTTTATATTGGCGACAAAAACTGCTTTGCGTCAGCAACCGAAGTCACAGTGCCGCCCGTAAAATATAAAAAAACAGAAACTTCCTCCATCTCTTCAATAGGAACCCTGAAACTTTCCACTGGCAAAATTGAAGCATTGGAATCAAAAGTTAAGCTTTCCGGCTTTTCTTCAGAAGTTTATGAAGAAATCGCAGACCCGTACAGTTCGGTTGATGTTACAGTCTATGGCGACCTCGCAGTATTTGAGGGTAACGAACTGACCTCTCACAAGCCGGCAGTGCTGTATCTTACCTGCTCGACTTCTGAATTTAAGCCGCTGGGCGACAAAAAAGAGCACGACAATATCGAGCAGGAAATTACCCTCGATGTTTCCGCTTTTGAGTTTCAGGTCGATGGGAAAACCCTGCACAAGGTAGATGTTCCAAACAATATCTTAATTGTCAACGGCAAAGACCTTAGAAGTGCTATCAATGCAAATCTCGGATTGAATTAGCCTGAAAATGTCGGGCAATTATGCCCGATAAATGTTGGGCAAGTATGCCCAACCTACTTCCACAGGGAAGTACAGTAAAAAAAAACGAAAGGAACGTAAACAATGGAACCAACTTACACTCAAAACACCCAACAGACAGCGGAATCGGGCGCCCGCCCCCGCTATGGCGGGAGCGGGTTGCCCCATGCGGAGCCGGACGTTACTCCGGCGGAGCGCCCGTATTCCAAGACAGCGCCCGCACAACAGTCGGATTCATTTGAACTCTCAGATGGCACGACTGTTGAATTTGTTCCCGCATCAGTTTCAGCATGGATGAGAGCGCGCAAGCTTGCCGGTGATGATTTGATAAATTCCTCTTTTTATTGTTTGGCAGAAATCGCAAGATTTAACGGTGAAAAGAAAACATTGCAGGAAATTAAAGAACTGCCTATATGCGACGGCTTATTGCTTGAATCAAAGTTTAATGAGCTTTGCGCGGGAAAAAAGTAATTTCTGCGGATTCAATCATTGAGCTTGCTTATGTTACCGGCTGGAGTTTCAGCGAAATAACAGGTTTTGAGCCCGACATCTTTGAAATCTTGCATGAAGCTGCCGGAAATTTACTAAAGCGTTTGTATGGAACATCTGGCTAATTGGCCGGTTAATGTTGGGCAAGTATGCCCAACCCGCCTGATGTCACCCTGAATTTATTTGACTGCTTTTTCCAAAATCTTTGATTTTGTGAAAAATGTCTGGTTTTCCACTGGGTCGCAAGATTTGATATACGGACTTCAATCTGGCGATTCCGGGTTACCCTAAAGGGCACCCTCCCTTGTATTGCTCGTCCCTCGCAAACAAGAGGAGCTGCAAGCCCGGAATGACGACCTATTTTCTGTCACCCTGAACTTGATTCAGGGTCGCAAGGTCAATGTCTATCGACTTTAATCTTGCGATTCCGGGGCAAGCCCGGAATGACGTTTTTGGTTAATGTTGGGCAAGTATGCCCAATCTGTCCGGCACTATGAGGAAAAAGTCTTTATGGCGAATAACATGGTATTACAACTTTTGCTTTCGGCGAAGGATAGAATGTCCTCGCCGATTCATGGTGCTGTTGTAAAATCCCAAAAAGACTTCGAGGCGCTGCAAAACCGTATCAAAAGTACTTCTGACACCCTGAACACAATAGGTACTAGAGCGATGGTCGCCGGCGCAGCGATTGGAGCCCCATTTGTTATCGGCGTAAAAAAAGCAGCGGATTTCGGTGCGGAGTTGTCCAATATAAAAGCGCTCACCGGGGAAAATGCTCAAAATATGGCATTATTACGCGAGCTGGCGCTAAAAATGGGCGCAGATACACAATACTCCGCGCTGGAATCAGCTCAGGGTATGTCAGAACTTTTGAAAGCCGGGCTGAGTGTTGCACAGGTAATGAATGGCGGGATTCAAGGCGCTTTAACGCTTGCAGCCGCCGGAGATATTGAACTGGCTGCTTCAGCGGAAATCGCCTCAACCGCACTAAATGCTTTCAAAGCCGATAACCTCACAGTTTCTCAAGCTGCAGATATTCTGGCGGGTGCCGCAAACGCTTCTGCGACGGGTGTGTCGGAGTTGCAATATTCATTGGCTTCCTGTTCCGCTGTTGCCTCCGGTTTCGAGATGTCATTCATGGATACAAACACAGCACTGGCGGTGTTTGCGCAGAACGGCTTAAAGGGTTCGGACGCAGGTACCTCGCTTAAATCAATGCTTATGAATTTGCAACCCCGTACCGATGCACAAATCGCCACAATGGTTAAGCTGGGGCTGGCAACCGGCAGGCTTACTAAAGTGACAAAATCCGGCAAAGAGCAGTACCAGCTGCTGTCGAACGCATTTTATGATTCAAACGGAAAAATTAAGAGCATTGCTGAAATTTCCGGGCTGCTTCACGATAAATTGAAACATCTTACATCCCAGCAGCGGCTCTATGCGTTAGAAACAATTTTTGGAGCAGACGCAATCAGAGCGGCAAATATTTTATATACCGAGGGTGCGCAAGGGGTTCAAAATATGGCGGCTTCTATGAAAAAAGTGTCCGCTGCCAAGGTCGCCGCTGAAAAAATGAATAACCTCAAGGGTTCTATAAAGGCATTGAGCGGGTCGCTTGAAACTGTTGCAATAGATTTCGGCGACAGATTAGCCCCCGGTGTTAGATTGGTTGCGGATATTCTCACCGCCGCAACTAACGCATTCGGAGCGATACCTGGGCCGATTCAGTCCGCTATAGCGATTACCGGTGCTTTTAGTGCAGTAACTCTCACAGCCTTAGGCGCGGCCTCTTTGCTTGCCGGTGCTGCTCTTAACGGGTTCAATGAATTTTTAGGCGCCTATCGTAAAGTTTCCGAATTTGTTGGAAAACATAAGATAAGTATTCCGGACATGAAGTTTAATTTCAATGGTGCTGCAATTGTCAAAGGTGTTGAATCTGTTATCGGCAGCTTTAAAAATCTTCCCGGCAAAATTAGTGCGACGAGCCGGCAAATGCTCTTGATGGCACAAACAGGCGGAGCTAATCTTCTCAACTTTTTCAAACAGCTGCCGGGCAATCTCTGGCGGTCAACTGTTGGCTTTATTGCATACGCAAAAGCCCAGATTCTAGCCGCGCCTGGCAATATAGCCCGCGGATTCGGGAATATGGTCGGGGCTATAAAAAACTTACCTGCGTCGTTGAAATCCGCGCGTGCTGCAATGATGAGATTTAACCTTGTTGTTTCAGCCAATCCGATAGGCCTTGTTGTTCTTGCGATTGCCGGAGGGGCTTTTTTAATTTACAAATATTGGAAACCAATCACCGGCTTTTTCCGCGGGCTCTGGGCCGGTATTGTTGAATCGACACGACCGCTTCATCCGATGTTTAATAAAATTGCGCTTGCTGTAAAGCCGATTATAGACTGGTTTAAGAAGCTGATTAAGCCGGTCGATGACGCCGGCGGGAAAGCGGAAAATTTTGGTAAAAGGTGCGGGAAAGCAATCGGCGGTGTAATTAACTGGGTTGTAAATTTAATCAAAAAGGTTGAAAAGTTAAATATAATCTTCCATCCCTCGCAATGGGGCAAGCGTGAAAATGAAATTGATAAAAATCTGGCCGCTGCGGGAGGTAGGGGCAAAACACCGGCTCCGAAAGTCGACGGCTCCTGGGCTAGCGGGCTTGCTTATGTTCCGTTTGACGGATATATTGCGGAGCTTCACAAAGGTGAACGGGTTTTAACAAAAGAAGAAAATTCAGCATTTTCCGGCTTGGGCGCTTCCGGCAGCATTATGCTAACATACGCACCGACTATTTACGCGGATGCGCAAACCGATGTCAGCAAGATAAAGAAAATGCTTGAAGAACACGAGCGTAAAATGTTTGAGCGATTAAAAACGGAACAAAGAAGACGGGAGGTGCGTGCGTATGCTTAGCGTAAGCCGGAGTGCAGAATAGGTAGGTTGGGCATACTTGCCCGACAAAAAACGTCATTCCGGGCTTGACCCGGAATCGCAAGATTAAAGTCGATAGGCATTGACCTTGCGACCCTGAACCCACTTCAGGGTGACAACAGGTAGGTTGGGCATACTTGCCCAACATCTTCAAAAAAAGGATAAACATGCTTAATACCATCAAATCAGTTGTAAAAGATTATTTTGAATCAAGCTGCGGCAGCGCCTCAATGTACATTACAAAGGCACTTAACGCCTTGCAGAACGCCGAGTCCGAAACAAACACCGTCGAGATGGGATATACGCAGCAAAAAGGCATAGGCGCGAAACCCTCGCTTCTTGCTGCCGGTGAAACATTGAAAACTTACAGCCTCCCGATAAAACTCCATTTTTCTTACTGCAATCCGCAAAAAATCATCGACGAACTGGAGGAAAAAGTCAAAAATAAAGAGGCTTTTTTGTACTTTCAAGGCGATAAATACAAAGGCTGCTACGTAATAAACAAGGTCAGCACGCAGACAATCTCAAGGACGCAAAGCGAAATTATTTGTGCAGAGGTCACAGTTGACCTGCTCGAAAGTCCGCTTCCGGAGGGCGAAGAGTTCCAGCAGCAGACAAAGTCCGCTAAAAAACCGGAGAGCAGGCTCCAAACTTTAAGAAAAAAGCTTCAGGTTCCGGTAAAACTTAAAAATACTCTGGACAAAATACCTGATTCAATCAAAGCGAAAGGGCTCGGATATCTTGATGATAAATCAGAGGGGTTGGCAAGTGAGGCTTTGAAGTCCGATTCACTTTTAGACGTCGCGCTGCGCAACGGACGCAGCTATCTAAACAAAGAAACAAACGGGATTAGCGAAGAAATTTTGAATAATAACAGCGTAAGCCGGAGTGCAGGCGTGGCGGAGGTCACGCAGGTGACCGACATAACGCCGGAACTTAATAAAGGACAACTCGATGAACTTATCAACTAAATACACTAAATATATTGAATATACAGCGCAGCAGGGCGATACGTGGTCAAGCCTTGCATACCGGTTTTATGGCAATTGTTTTGATTACGCGCGCCTGATTATGTGTAATGCGGATGTTGCGATTTCTCTATTGATTGAAGAGGGAACAAAACTTGTTATTCCGGTCTTTGAAGAGGATTCAGAAACATCTGAAGATGAGGAGGGCCTGCCGCTATGGAAACAAGCATAATTGTGCCGTCCGTGCGCATAGAGGTTCTTTATTCAGTCGGAGAAGAATCCGTCAATATTTCAAAATATATTGAAAATTTGACTTACAAAGACTTTGAAAAAGATCAGTCAGATGAACTTGAACTCAGGATTCTGGATAAGGACGGAAGTTTTTTAAATGACAAATATCCTCGCAAAGGCGCCAGAGTAAGTGCAAAAATCGGTTACACCACAGAGCCGCTTTTGAATTGCGGAAACTTTACGGTGGACGAAATTGCTCTTGATAGTTCCGACAGCGGTGATATTCTGGCGATTCGTGCACTCGCCGCGTCAATAAACGCACCGTTAAGGCAAAAAAACACCCGGTATTTTATCGGCAAAACCCTCGTGCAGATTGCCAGATGGATAGGCTCGCTTCATGGTTATGAAGTCGGCGGGAGCGAGGGCTTTATAGAGTTGCCGCGGGTTGACCAGTACAAGGAATCTGACCTGGAATTTTTGCGCAGAATAGCTTCAGAACATGGCTATATCTTCAAACTGACCGATAACCTCATTACTTTTGTTAAAGCCGAAACCCTCGAAGCTTCAAAACCGCTTTCAATACTGAAAAAAGCGGATATAAGAAGTTTGAGCCTGATGGATACAACCGCAAAAACTTATAACGCCTGCTCGGTCAAATATCTCAGCCCCAGAACCGGCAAATATACGTCAGTTACTGTCCACGGAAATCGAAAAGACGTAAAAACCGAAACTCTAAAGCTCGATGTAAAATGTCAGACCAAAGAACAGGCAATCGCAAGAGCAAAAGCGGCATTAAGAACAGGACAGAGCACGATTGAGGGCACTGTTTCATTGAAGCGGGGGAACCGGTATTGTATAGCCGGCGCCAATTTTACACTTGAAGAGTACGGCGTTTTGTCCGGCAAATACCATATTAAAAACAGCACTCACACTGTCAGCCCGGATAGTTATGAGGCAAGCGCGGAGGTGGTTAAAGTTGCTTAATTTATTATTCGGATATGTCACAAATATTGACGCAAACGGCAGGGCTGCGGTTAAGCTTCCGGAGCTCGATGACTGGGTTACGGATTTTCTGCCGGTTATTAAGTCAAAATCCAGACAGGACAAGGAGGAAAACCCGCTTGATATGGACGAAGAGGTCGCTGTGATTTTTGACGACGAAAAGCAGCAGGGTGTCATCCTCGGTGCGATTAATACTGACTCTTCGCCGCTCGCGTTTTTCGACCGCAACAAGGCTTATTACACGTTTTCTGACGGCTCGCATTTTGAGTATGACAAAGCTGCACATAAGGCAAGCGCCGATGTTAAGGGCGAAGTCAAGCTCAAAGCAACAAAAACAACTCATATCGGCGACCTTTACGTCAACGGGAACATTTATTGCAGCAAAGATGTTTCGGACAAAAAGGGCTCAATGCAGGCGATGAGGGATATTTTTGACCCGCATGCGCACAAAGACGGCAACAACGGTGCACTAACCACCGCACCAACGACAAAAATGGGGTAGGCGTTCTCCCTCTCCGCTGGGAGAGCCCGCCCCATCGTAGGTTGGGCATACTTGCCCAACATTTAGATTCCGGGATAAGTAGGAAAGCTAAGAAAATGAACATAGTAAACACAAAAACACTTGATACGACAAACTGGCAGCACGCGCACGGCACTTATGGCGGCGTGGTTACAGATTTGGAAGATGTTGAGCAGTGCATTGCTACTATCTGCGGCTGCGAAAAAGGTACTGTTATTTATAACCCGAATCTGGGCCTGCCGCTGAAGAATTACATGGACAAGCCTGTAATTTCAGTCATTCCCGAATTAAGGCAGGTAATAAAAATGGAGCTTGAATATCAAGAACCGCGTATAACGGTCGATTCAGTTGCATTCCGAGCGGAATCGGGCGGGCACGCAGCTGCCCATGCGGAGCCGGACGTTACTCCGGCGGAGCGCCCGTATTCCAAGACAGCGAATGAGAACGGCTTTTTAATTATAAAAATTGCATATATTTTTGAAAAAGTTTTGAGAACAAAAGAGGTTGAAACGCAATGGCAGACGATTTGACAATATTTGACATAGACCCCGAAAAAGAAGAACAGGAGCTTCGCGCATATTTTACAGATGAACTCACTCACAAACCGCTATACGCCGGACAGTGCGAGGCAGCTATGATTTCTTTGATTAGTTATCAGTCTTCAGTTAATAAAATCAAATATGCAGAATCGCTCAAAATGTGCTTATTGCGCTATGCGAAAGGAATCTGGCTGGATTTGTACGGTGAATTCTGGCATTGTCCGAGGATTAAAGCGACACCGGCAGAGGATGTTTTGCAGGTAAAGCTTTTTGATGTCTTTGAAGTCGATAAAATTTTGCCCAAAGATTCCGAGGTCGAAACAAAAGATGGCCTTTACGTTTTCAAAACGCTTGAAGACCTGATAATCCCGTCGGGGCAAATGTACGGAACTGTTAAAATTGAATCGGAGCTCGCCGGTGCTGCACTCAATGATTACGCAGCGGGCGATATAAACAGCCTCGTGAAAAATTACGAATATATAGAAAGTGTTACCAACCTCAACGGTGCATCCGGCGGCAGCGCCCCGGAAGAGGATGATGACTACCGCGAGCGCCTGTTTCTTGCCCCTGAAAAGCTCTCAACAGCCGGTACGGAAACGGGGTATAAGTATTTAGCAATGTCCGCGCATAAAGATATCATCGATGTTTCGGTGGATTTGCCGCAGGAGCCTGCCAGCGTGACAATCGGGGAATCTGTTTATGTTGAAAACGGCGGGGTGTTCGACGATGAGGCGGTCACAGGCACTGTGAATTATAAAACCGGTGTGATGGAATTAACTTTTGCTGAGCCGGTTTCTGCTGTAAAAATCAGGATAGAACCTGCGGCAACGGTTGAGTTGCGGATTTTAACAAAAGACGGTGAAGCGTCGTCGGCGATACTTGGGGCCGTGGATGAGACGCTTTCGCCTTATGATAAGCGGCCGATGACCGATAACGTGCTATCGTACAGCGCTTCAAAGGTGAATTTTACAGTAAGCGGCAAGGTTATTATTGAGCGTAATGCGAATTATGAGACTGTTTGTGAGGCTATAGATACGGCTTTGGCGAAATATTTTGAACTGGTGCGCAGTCAGCTCGAATGTGATGTGCTTCTCAGCGATATAATCAAGGTAATAAAGCTTGTAGAGGGCGTTTATGACGTGGAATTAACAAGCCCCACTGCTTCTTTAAAAGGGTCTAAAAAGATATTTTATAACGGTTTAAAAGGTGATTTAAATATTGTTAGGAGGGCTGCTAATGGTTTCTTTGCTTCCAAAAGTAATGCAGGATGAAAGTACGCTGGCGCTGGAGAAATGTGCAGCGAAAGCTCTTGAGGTTAATGCAGCGCCGTTTATGATTTATCTGGTCGATAAGGTGGACGCCCGGCTGCTGCCTTTTCTGGCAGAAGCGTTTCATGTTCAGGGCGATGAGGGGTGGAATTATTGCCGAAATGAACAGGAAAAACGGGAGCTGATAAAGTCGTCGGTTCCGTTACACCAATATAAAGGCACGGCTAAAGCGGTTTTAGGTGCCCTAAAGGTATTAAAGGCCGAAGGAACGATTGAACAGTGGTATGAATATGACGGAATCCCTTTTCATTTCAAGCTTTCAGTAGATTTGACGGGCAGAGGGCTCGATGAAGAAACAGAAGCTGCTATTCTGCGGCTTGTAGATATCTACAAAAATAAGCGTTCAATTCTTGATTCAATTGAGTATTTTAGTTCTTCAGAATGTCAGTCAAAAACGGGGTTGGCGCTTGTTACAGAGGAAATTATCGAAATTTAGCAGGTTGTGCATACCTGCCCGACAAAAAAACGTCATTCCGGGCTTGACCCGGAATCGCAAGATTAAAGTCGATGGACATTGACCTTGCGACCCTGTGGGAAACCAGACATTTTTCACAAAATCAAAGATTTTGGAAAAAGCAGTCAATCAAGTTCAGGGTGACAACAAGAATAGCAGGTTGTGCATAACTGCCCGACTATAAAACAGAAAGGAAAAATATGGCAGAATATTACGGTATATTAACCGAGGCCGGCGAAACAAAACAGATGGAATGCCTTGCGGGTACGACGGCTTTTGACATCTGGGAAGCAGCGGTCGGTGATGGCAACGGTTCTTTTTATGAACCCGAAAAAACGCAGACCGCATTAAAAAATCAGTGCTGGCGGGGATTGGTTGACAGTGTTGAAAATGTCGGTAATCAAAGACGCGTCGTTTTTCATCTTCCGGATGATTCTTACGGCTATACAATCCGTGAGGTAGGGCTCTTTGACCAATCCGGCAACCTCCTGATTGCGTATAAAGTGCCGGAAACTCAAAGAATATCTTCCGGAACCGGCGTTGTTAAGAAGAATTCGTTCAAGCTGTTTTTAACAATGCTAAATGACGCGGTGCTTCCGTTTGTAATTGACCCGAATATTAACACTGCTTCTGTTGATTATGTCGATGAACATTTCCAAAAACTTGAAGAAAAAGGCGAAGCAAATGGCTATGCGCCGCTTGATTCGGCGGGATTTGTTCCGGCGGAACATCTTCAAGGCTCTTTCGTCCCTTTCTGCGTAAACTCCGGAGCAATAACCGACGGAACGGAATCACTCTTGAGCGAAGCAAACAACACAATCACCGCTCAAGCCCCGTTCACCATTACAAGCGCCTCGGGAATTACTAAAAAAATCACGGAAAACCTCTCCCTTGACGTTTCCACATGCGAGCCCGGGCAATACGAGGTTATGTTTGACTTTGACACATCTTCGCTTTTCCTTTTCTCCGGTACCATTCACACCGGCAAAAAATTCCCTGAAAATGCCCAAACAGGAGATATTTTGTTCGATATCTCCTGCGCTCCGTATTCTACCCGGAAATTATTAGATGATGGCACCGTGAAAATCGAATGTGCCCGAATCGGGCTCTATGACTGTGTTTCTGGGGGGGCTAATAGTTTGAGCACTTACGCCTACAACGAAAACGAGATAAACAAGCCTGCTTCATCTTACCTCACGCAATCTCAGGTAACCAATTGCGTTCTTGAATCGCCTCGAAAAATTAATGTTG
>OJMH01002525.1_pt1 | contig 15190 bp, 17 predicted proteins | sample 1597111 | NCBI WGS metagenome assembly OJMH01 (sample SAMEA2452115, study PRJEB22498) | human gut metagenome | reverse complement strand
CGTGAACACGGTGGTCGCCGTCGTCTGCCTGATGCTCATGGTGGGACTATGCGGCACGGTGACTTCCGACTACGAGGACGATGCGGGCGTCTACTACGTGGACAGTGGTTCTCCCGCCCTGGAAGCCGGGATACCTGCGTCCGCAATCATCACAGGCCTCTACACCATGGATAACGAGAGACTCGATGTGGGGACGAGCATCGACGGTGCCGTGACGTCCCTGGATTCGGAAGCGGATGCTCTGAACTATTACTACATAGAGTACATCTATCATGATGAGACTTTTGTCACGGACGTGCCCATACAGATGGGCTCGTACATACGCACAATAAACACCTCCAGTCCTGCCCATGACGCCGGCCTGGAGACAGGCGAGTTCCTGTACTCGATAACCATCGGCGGAGACGAGGAGATCATCATCAACTCATCTTCAGAGTTCACATCGGTGATGTCAACAACCAGCCCAGGGCAGACAATCACCGTCGGTGTTGTCCCGCAGGTAGCCTACGGTCAGGGGCAGCCGGCCGTGGAGTACATCGACGTCGTCCTCGGCAGAAACGGAGATGTCGGATTCCTAGGGATCTCGGTCACCACCAGCGGCATGACATTCATCACGCCGGGCATGATGATGGACCGTGCCACCAACCCGTTCTTCGGAGCCGACAGCCCGTATACGTACTTCACGTCCATCTTCAGCTACCTCTCCGGAGCCTTCAACGGCATGGATCCGATCTCAGACGAGGTCAAATGGTGGTACGACGCACCCCTTGGCGACGTCCTCTGGGTGATCATCTCGTTGCTTTACTGGTTGTTCTGGCTCGACATACTCCTGGCCATATCCAATGCCCTTCCGGCCTACCCGTTCGACGGAGGTTTCATATTTGCCGGAGGCGTCAGCTGGCTGTGCGAGAAGGTCGGTATCCGTGACAAGGAGCGCCGGGACCGTCTCACTGAGAGCATCGCAGGCAGTGTGTCCACAGTCGTGCTGTTCATGTTCATGATAGTGGTGCTGTCGTTCCTGATGTGAGGAGAAAGGTGAGAGCGATGATGGACATCTACGAGATGAAGGACGGGAAGCCCGTCAAGACAGACTCCATAAAGGACGACGTCTGGATAAATCTGGTCAACCCTACAGCAGAGGAGATAGATCAGGTGCAGGCCGCGCTCCAGATCGACAGGGAGGCCCTTACGGCAGCCCTGGATGATGAGGAGGGTTCGAGGACAGAGATGTCCCAGAAGTACACCCTCATTCTCATAGACGCCCCTGCGAGGGAGTGGAGGAACAACCGCGAGGAGTTCACTACATACCCGCTGTCCATCACCATCACCGACACCGCCATCGTCACTGTTTCCCTGCTGGAGATGTTCGCCCTCACCAACATCACATCCGGGAAGAATAAGAACATCAACACCGTCAACGTGGCCAACAGGTCCCGCTTCGTGCTGCAGATCCTGTTCCGTGTGGCGATGAACTACCAGGCCGATCTGAAGTACATAGAGGTAAAGAGGATGGCCATCGAGGAGTCCATCAGGAAGGCCACCCGCAGGGACGATCTTTTCGAGCTCCACGAGCTGGAGTCCAACCTGGTCTACTTCAAGACCAGCCTGAGTGTGAACTGTTCGGTCATCGACAGGATCGGGAAACTCTCCCGCTTCGTGTCCAGCACAGAGGACCGCGATCTGATGGACGATGTGGTGATCGAGACCAACCAGGCTCTTGAGATGACCATGACTTACAGCCAGATCATCAAGGGTACCAGGCAGCTGGTCGAAGCCGATCTCAACAACTCGCTTTCCAACGTCATGAAGCTGCTGACCTCGATCACGCTCATCCTGGCCATACCGACCATGGTCGAGAGCTTCTACGGAATGAACGTGGCCCTGCCCGGCATGGATTACCCTTATACGTACCTCGTCCTTGTGGTGGTCATGGTTGTCACATGCGCCGCTGTGATATGGGTGTTGCAGAGACGCGGAATGTGGCGTTGACGGAGTGATCCGAATGTCGATAGAGAACATCGTAGAGGCCATTCGCAACTACCCTGGTGTGACCAGGAAACACGCAATCCACAAGATCGTGGATCTGCTGCCCACCGCCGCCTTTCCACAGGTTGTCGCAGCAGAGGGCGAGGATGCGGCCGCGATTGACGTTGGAGATCAGTACATCCTCTTCGCTGCCGACGGGATCATGGAGTCGCTCGTCAACACCAACCCCTACTACGCCGGTTACTTCGCAGTGCTCGTGAACGTGAACGACATCGCCGCAATGGGCGGAAGGCCCCTCGGAATGGTCGATGTCATGAGCATCGTCCAGGGGAATGTCTGCAGGGAGATCATCCGCGGGATGAAGGACGGCATCCGCAAGTTCAACGTCCCCATCGTGGGCGGACATGTCCACCCGGACTGTCACTACAACGCCATCGATATCTCCATCGTGGGAAGAGTCGCCAAGGATGCGCTCCTCAGAAGCAGCACCGCCGTGCCTGGTGACGATATCGTCTTTGTGATCGACATCGACGGATTCTATCCGGAGACGCTTCCCTACGCCTTCGTCACTACCGTTGACAAATCCGACGAGCTGGTCCGTGCCCAGATGGAGGCCGCAGCGGTCGTCGGAGACAGGCATCTGGCCCACTCCTGCAAGGACATGAGCAACCCGGGCAGCATCGGCACGCTCGGCATGATGCTGGAGTCATCCTCAGCCGGAGCCACGGTCGATGTGACTAAGATTCCTGCCCCCGAGGGTGTGGACGAGATCAAATGGTACCTTACGTACCAGGGATGCGGATTCTGCTTCGCCTGTCCCCCAGAGAACTCCCGCGAGATCATCGACATCTTCAAGGAGGTCGGATGCGAGGGGGCCGTGGTCGGGAAGGTGGACGACACACGCAAACTCAAGTTGACCGACGGAGTCGACACCGCGGTTCTTTTCGACTTCGACAGTGACATCATCACAGGATGCAGACCAAAGGAGAGAAGTGCCTGACCACAGGGGTCGACCTCACATCCCAGCACAAGTTGACCACTTCGCTTCTCGACCCTGCCACCCCATAAACGTCAGTAGTTCGAGGTAAGGCTGCTCCCGTCAGGACCTGACCCGGTTTCCCCGATTGATGTGTGAACCGCGACCCTCCGGTCGCTTTCGTCACAAACACCGACTCTACAGGACAAAGTTTCATTGTTGCTCGATGGGCTTGAGTGTTCAGCGGGGCCTTCCCCTGCTGTCGCCCCCGCGTATTGACGATTTCGGGTGAAGGGCACGCCAAGCGCCCCGGCCAAGCCAGACGGAATCTGGATTGTGCAACTCTATAAAATAGCTTGCTTCGCATAGTTCGACATTTCCATCATACCTCTGTGTGTTCAGATTCGGAATGATGGAGGTATAAGCCATTTTCAACCTCCGACCGTTGACAACCATTAAATACAGTATGCATCATCCTGTTGATACCGTGCTACGTGTTAGCACGCCACTTGGTGAGAAGATGGAATTCTTCGGATTGACAGACCCCTGGATAGTGCTGGGATACGTTGGAAGCTTCCTGTGTGTAGCGTTCTGCATAGTGTACGGCATCCTGAAGGGAAGAGACGAGGAGGAAGACGATGGCGAGTAACGGAGTAGATCTGACAGTGTTCGGAGTCATGACCGTCGTGTTCCTTGCGATCACACTGATTCTCGGATGGTACGGTTACAAGAACACCCGCAGCAACGAGGAGTTCCTCCTCGGTCGCAACAAGGCTGGACCCGTCATCATCGCTCTGTCATACGGTGCCACATTCCTTTCAGCCTCGGCCGTCATAGGATTCGGAGGTCAGGCGGCAGTGCATGGAATGTCCATCATGTGGCTCTGCCTGCTCAACCTGTTCGTCGGCCTCATCGTCGCGTTCCTCATCTTCGGAGGGCCGACCCGTAGGAAGGGAAGAGAGCTCAGTGCCTCCACCTACGCTGACCTTCTAGGCAAGATCTTCAAATCCAAGGGTATCAGGGCCTTCACTGCAATCCTGATCATCGTGATGATGCCCATCTACGCCGCTGCTGTCCTCAAGGGTGGAGTCAACTCTCTGGCGGTCATCACCGGACTCACCGAGTACTACGATTACATCCTCATAGCTCTGGCCGTTGTTGTCGCCATATACGTTGTATATGGAGGGATCATCGCCGTCATGTACAACGATGCCTTCCAGGCCGCGATCATGTTCATCGGAATGGCAGTCATCCTCGTGACCACGTACTCTTACTTCGGAGGCGTCACAGCCGGTAACGAGGCTTTGGACAGTCTTTGGAACACCACCTTCGGTCAGGCAGGAGCTGATCTAGGAAGCCTGGGTGTCCAGGAGGGGTTCAACGGTTGGACCAACTTCTCCGACTTCGGATCGAGGGAGTGGCTGACTGTCGTGACCACGTTCCTGCTGGGAGTCGGGATCGGAGCCCTGACCCAACCCCAGCTGGCCGTCAGGTTCATGTCCGCCAAGAATGACAGGGACCTCAACAAGTCACTAATCGCCGGATCGATCTTCATGTTGGTCATTGTAGGGTCTGCCTACACCGTCGGAGCGCTAAGCAACGTGTACTTCTTCGACATGCACGGAGAAACAGCCTTCGGATACGTCAGCGGACAGCTTGGTCTCGGAACCGACTTCATAATTCCGCAGTTCATACTGGAGATCTTCGCAGGCATCTCGTTCGGCGACTTTTTCGTGTCGCTGTTCCTGCTGTCCCTCGTCTGTGCCGCCATCTCCACTATCAGCGCTCTGTTGCATACCATCGGGGCTGCAGGAGGATACGACCTGTACACTCTCTGGAAGAACAAGAAGGGACATATGACCGGAGACTCCCAATCGGTTAACCTGAATCGTGCTTTCATAGTGATCATCATGGTTCTCACCGTGGTCTACTGCTACCTGATGCCCAGCGACATCATCGCGAAGGCCACCTCCGTGTTCATGGGGATCACAGCCGCTGCGCTGCTCCCTGCGTACTTCCATGGACTCTACTCCAAGAACCCGTGCAGGAAGGCCGCCATCTGCAGCATGACAGTAGGCACAGTCGTGTACCTGTTCTTCGCGTTGTTCATAAACACCAGCACGAGTGTGTTCCTGCCTGTGTGCGAGTTCATCACCGGACAGTCCGTCCTGTTTCCGGACTCCATCCTGGCGTGTACAGATGCTCTGGTCATCGCACTGCCACTGTCAATCGTTGCGATGGTCGTCTCCCTGATGTACTTCAGGTACGTGGAGGCCAGGTCGGAGGCCATTCCGGCGCAGCATTGACACGATTAAAGTTCTTAAATCCAAAACTCTTTAATTATACAAAAAACCCCGTTAAGTAACAGTGTTAGGGATTTTTTCTTGAGAATGTTCAATTTCATAGCTGTTAACAACCAGCAATATTAAAACATTGTGGGAAGACCCTATTTCATATCACCATTATAGATAAACATTTCTGTTTAATCCATCCTATGCAACGAATCCGAATCCGACGTTGTAGACTTCTTTTTATACTAATTGAGTATTGTTAATTCTAAGTTTCGAGTGCATACGTTACTGTAACACTCTGAGACCTAGGGAGATAAATATGACAAAGAAGGAGAGTCCTGACGGCGTAACAGCCTTCGAAGAAAAGCACATGATATCCATGTTGATGTTCCTAGGCGCCAACGGTCCGAGCAGGAAGATAGACATCTACGAGGGTGTCTCCTCCAACCCGAGAATGCCCGACAAGCTCAACCATCTGGAGGAGATCGGCTTGGTGACACAGGAGATGGATATGGTCACACGTTCTACCATCGTCACCCTGACCCCCGCTGGAGAGCAGGTCGCCAGTCTATTTGTCGCCATCGACAAGTGCATCAAGAGCATCCAGAAGTGATTGCTCGGGTCGTGGTCCGCTTCAAACGGGGTACCGGGGCGAACGGTCCCGCCCCCGTGATATTCGTGGGCCTGTATCCGCCGTAATCGGGAATGGGGTTGAGAGCCAGGAACCGATCATCAATGGCGGCTGAACAAAGCATTATGTCCTGTTCCAGCTACATCGGATTCTTGTCTTGCTAAACGTCTTCGCATCCTCGGATGCTGTGTGTCCCGTCAGTTGTTTACTTGCTGTGGACCCTCTTCTCACGCACGCTCGCCTTCGACTAGTCATTAAGTACGTGCTCGGCATCGCTGGAATCATGGAGAAAGCTCTCGAGCTGAGGAACGTTTCCGTCGTCAGAAGCGGGAAACCGATCCTAAAGTCCATAGATCTGGACATCTACAAGGGCGAGAACGTCGCGGTCATAGGGCCCAACGGTTCTGGAAAGACTACACTCATCAAGCTTCTGCGCGGAGACATTCACCCGTACTACGATGAGGAGAATCCCTCCGTCATGAGGATTTTCGGTATGGATAAGTGGAATCTGTTCGAGATTCGCAGCCGCATGGGCGTGGTATCTATGGACCTGCAGAGCATGTTCCACGGAGACACCGTTGTCGGAGACGTCATCTGCTCGGGATTCTTCAACAGCCTGGATGTCTTCAGGAACCATGCGGTTACCGACGACATGAGGAAAGCCGTCTACGAGGCCGCGCTGATGATGGGCATCGAGGACATTCTCGACAGACAGATAGAGTATCTCTCCCTGGGGGAGATGAGGAGGGCCCTCATCGCCAGGGCCATGGTCACAAAGCCGGATCTCCTGGTGCTGGACGAGCCTATGACCGGTCTTGACATCGTCATGAAGTCAAAGTTCAGGGCAATGTTCGACATCCTCATTGAAAGCGGGGTCAGCATAGTCATGATTACCCACGAGCTCACAGACATCCCGGCCTCCGTAAGGAGGGTAGTGATGGTCAAGAACGGCGAGATCTTCGCCGACGGCGACAAGGATGAGCTACTTATCGATTCCAAGGTTTCGGAGCTTTACGGCGAAAGTATAAAGGTCGAGAGTCAGAATGGAATCTACAGGATGCGTCTGAAGGACGCTGTGATTCAATGAAGTACATCTGCCACGACTGCGGTAATGAGATTCCCGACGACATGGACTTCTGTCCTCGCTGCGGCGGACTAAAGGAGAAATCGACTCCCGTCGACGATAATTCAGGCATGCCCCTCGGTGTGTGTCCGAAATGCGGGGCCAGTATCGGCTTCGGTGACTCCTATTGCGGGTCATGCGGTGCCGCTCTGCCCCAGATCCAGATACTGCGTCCCAAGATGAGGAAATATGGGGGAGTGGCCATGATCCTCGCACTGATCCCCGGGTTCTTCAACATCTTCGGACTCGGGCATCTCCTGCTCAAGAGCTGGTCCAAGGGACTCATGTTCATCGCCCTGACCCTGATCATGTTCTACGTCAACGGGATGTCGCTCATGCCCACCTCGCTCGTCCTATCATTCATCAGTGTTGCAATCTACTTCTATCAGGCCATGGACCTTGTGAGGGTCATGTACGTTCCGGAGGTCAAGTGATGGACTGGACCGAGAAGTACAGGCCGAAGACCCTTGACAGTGTCGTCGGGAATCCGACAGCTGTCAACAGCCTCAGGTCCTGGGCCCGCAGCTGGGAGCACGGCATCCCGGAGGTGAGGGTGGTCATCCTCAGGGGACCTCCAGGAGTCGGAAAGACGACTTCCGCTGAGGCGCTTGCTAACGAGATGGGCTGGAGCATCATAGAGATGAACGCATCCGACCAGCGTACGGGGCGCTGGAGGACGTGGCCCTCAGGGGATCCATGTTCGAGACATTTGCGGACGACGGCACGTTCACCAGGTCATCCGAGGGAGGGAGGAAACTCATCGTATTGGATGAGGCCGACAACTTCTACGGCAACAACGACAAAGGTGCCATGCCCGTCGTCAACGCTCTCATCAAGGGCACCTGCCAGCCAGTGATACTGATAGTCAACGACTTCTACGAGTTGAGCAGAAAGAGCAGCGCCGTCAACGACAACACCCTTCAGATCACTTTCAAGAAGCCCCAGGCGGGCACAATGGTCAAGGCCCTCTATCGCATCGCCGAATCAGAAGGAGTTGAGGTGGAGCCGGAGGCGATGGAACGCATCGCCCAGAACGCAAACGGTGACATGCGCGCCGCGGTCAGGAACCTGGAGTCTCTGGCACTGGGCCAGGACACCGTCACCGTCGAGATGGCCGAGGACCTGTCTCCAAGAGACACCCGCTCCGACATATATGATTTGATGAAGGCTGTTTTCCTGGAAGGGAACCCCGATGAAGCCCGGCGCAGGGGCATGGAGGTCGATGAGGACCAGGGAATGGTCCTTATGTGGATCGACGAGAACATGCCTACCGAGTGCACCGAGACTGGCGATCTGATCAGAGGATACGAGAAACTCTCACGCGCAGATATATTCATGAGCAGGGTGTACAGACGCCAGTACTACCGTTTCTGGTCCTACGCCAAGGACCTCATGACCTTCGGCGTCTGCGCGTCAAAGAGGGCCAGGTCACGTCCCGGCACGAGGATCAATTTCCCATCCTATCTGGGCCGGATGTCCCGGAGCAAGAAGGTCCGCATGTTACGCGGTTCCATCGCCCTGAAGCTTGCCGGACACCTGCACACTACCACCCGCAGGGTCCAGAACGACATCGTACCCTACGTCCGGACGCTGATGGCCAACGATGCCGAGTTCCGCGTTAGCCTGACGGACAGTCTGGACCTGGATGCTGACGAGCTGGGACTGCTCATGCAGAAGAAGGCTGATTCCAAGGCAGTAACATCGGTTATAAAGGACGTTGAGGCCATCCGGGCGAAGAGGATCGCCTCTGCTGTTACATCCGAGATGCCGAAGGCATCAGCCGATGTCCCTGCAGTCAGACCGGAGTCCGAGCTGGAACCGAAATCCAAAGTGAAGGAGGCTCCAGCAGTCAAGCCGGCTCAGAAAGTAGCAAAAGGACAGAGGAGCCTATTCGATTTCTGATACCATGGACGACTCATACCGCGAACTGTTGATCAAGCAGCAGTACAGGCTGTACAAAGACCACTCCGCAGTTAAGCTCTGCCACTGGATGAAGGAGAGCATGCTGAGGGGCCGGTGTTGCTACAAGCAGGACTTCTACGGTATCCAATCCCATCGCTGCCTCCAGATGACCCCTGCCATCAACGAATGCAGTCACAGGTGCACCTTCTGCTGGAGGGTCCAAGACAGGGACTTCGAGGTCACGAACTGGGCAGAACCCAGGGAGATGCTGGATGCGCTCATAGAGCAGCAGAGGAAACTGATTTCCGGATTCAAGGGCGATCCCAGATGCGATCTCGATAGATTCGAGGAGGCCAGGAATCCCAACCAGGTGGCCATATCCCTCGCAGGCGAGCCGATCACATACCCGTACCTGTCCGAGTTCATCAGGGAATGCCACAGACGCGGAATGACCACGTTCATGGTCACCAACGGGACCTATCCCGAAAGGCTGGAGGAGCTGGACACGCTTCCTATGCAGCTGTACGTCACAGTCGCCGCCCCCAATGAGGAGATCTACCGTCAGGTCTGCAGGCCAAAGATTACGGATGGATGGCAGAGACTGATGAGGACCCTGGAGATGATGCCGTCTCTTGATACCCGCACCGTCATCAGGCACACCCTTGTGAAGGACGTCAACTTCGGATGGGTGGACGACTACGCCAAGCTGGACCGTATCGCCGATCCCGACCTGGTGGAGCCCAAGGGCTACGTATTCGTCGGTGGGTCGAGGATGCGTCTCTCGATGTCCTGCATGCCCTCGTTCGCCGAGATCAGGGATTTCTCCGACCAGCTGGGCCAGAGGATCGGCATGGAGGTCATCAAGGAGAGGGAGGACAGCCGTGTCGTCCTTCTCGGACATCCGGGCGAGGAGACGAACGTCCGTAGGATCTACGGACTCGAGGAGAACTGAGGATCCGGGGGAGTTCCCCCGGTGAAGTGTTTTTCAGAGCGTCAGGACGCCACTGTAAACAAGGTACGCGAGTATGATGATGTGGATCACCAGGAACACGTAGACCAGTTTGAATTTCAGCTTCCTGGTCTTGTGCCTGGCGAGTTTCATTCCCGCGGTGGCGCCCCATGGTCCGAAAACGGCTGCGATGATCAGCGTCTTCTCAGGTGTGCGCCACTGGTCGTTCTTCGCCTTATGTTTGTCCCAGACGTACATCGCAAAGACGATTACGTTGATGACCACGTAGACGATCAGGAACGGCAGCAGTATGTTGTTCATGTTCACAGCTCTGCTATGAAGTCGTCGACAGCCTTGGGAAAGCCCGCCTCGTTCATCTCGTCTGCCTTCTTGTTGAAGTACACCGCTTTGGGTATTCCGAGCTTCTGGGAGACATTCTCGCACTGCTTGTCGCCCTTCTCGCCGCTGTAGATGCAGTCAATGAAGAGGTACAGTTTCTTCTGTGCAAGCGAATTCCTGTTATTGTCCAGGAACTCCACCAGGGGCTTATAGGGGTTGCCGGCGTGGATGCCGGTTCCGAAGACGATGGTGTCGTATTCAGAGGTGTTGATCATAGTGATCTCCTTCAGGTTGAATATGTCGGCACCCGTCCGTCTGGCGATGTACTCGGCCACTTTTTTGGTGTTCTTCGTCATTCCGGTCGCGTAGATGACTGCGATCTTTCCCATCCTATCTCACTCCTCAGAGCTTCTTTGCAAGTTCCTCTGCCGCGGCCATGATTTCGGCATTGTCCTTTGCGGGACCGCTCTTGGCCTCGGAGAAGATGATGCTGCCAACGGTTTCAAACTTGAAAAAGTTGGCCATAACGCCCTTCATGGTAGCCTCAATGTTGTCCGCGCCGGCTCCGGATCCGGAGGTGACGACGATGGCGAGTTTTTTGCCGGGGTTGAGGCTGCAGGTGAAGTCTCCTCTGACGAATCCGTACATCCTGTCCTCAAAGAGCCTGTACTGTCCGACGGCCTGTCCGAAGTAGTCGGGGGTGGCGAGGATCACGGAGTCGCTGGCGGCGACGGCGTCCAGGACCGGTGTGAGTCCATCCTTCCTGACGCACTTTCCGGTCTTCTTGCATCCCATGCAGGCCTGGCAGCCCTTGGCGTCGATCTGGTTCAGGTAGAAGATCTCGACCTCGTTTCCGGCGGCCTTGGCAGTCTCTGCCATCTTGTCGACGATGGCGACGCAGTTTCCATTTTTCCTAGGTGATGCAACTATAGCAGTGATTTTAGACATAGTATCCAAATGATACGAATGAATGATATATATTTAAACTTGGTGAAGAAAAGTAATTAAATATCCTAATGATACCATTAAACATGACCACTCAGGCCACCCGTTACAACTGTTCGATAGACGCCACGATGTCGGTCATCGAGGGCAGATGGAAAGGCACCATACTCTGCATGCTGGCCAAGGACGGCACCCTCCGTTTCTCCGAACTTCAGAGGATGATAGGCGACGTCACGTCACGCATCCTTTCCAAACAGTTGAAGGAACTGGAGGCAGACGGCATGGTCAGTCGCCACGTTATCCCAGAGGGGAAGGTGAAAGTGGAGTACTCCCTTACGGATAAGGGAAACTCGATCATACCAGTCCTCAAGTCCTTGGCGGAGTGGGGTGCTATGAACCAGTGCATACAGGTCATAGTGCCCGGCCACAACGTGGTCTCAACATTCAACGACTTTGACGGCAACCGTTCTTCTCCTGGGGCCGTCGAACTCGCAGAGGAATATACCCTGCCAGGTGCCGAGGACCAATTCCCCGCTTGAGACGATCACAGACACAGATGGACCCACGCAAGAGGTCCTCAGATGAGAGTGTGAGTTCCCTTCCATGTGTCTGTAGTCGTCCCTCTTCGGGAAGGCCCTCTCCAATCCCGCAATCAGATCCGTTTTCACGTCTGGGTCGGCGTTCTCGTTTATAGTCACACCGGCTGTGGTGTGCATGGAGAAGACCTCGCACAGGCCCTCCATCACTCCGCTTTCCCTGACAACCCTGCGGATATCGTCGGTCATATCGATCATGTCCTGGCTTCCGCGGCTCCTCACTTCGACGGTGCAGTATCCAGCCATGGGTGTTGGATATCACAGCTCAAATAAAGAAAAGTGCTACGGTATTGCGAGAACATGGCCTATAGGATCGTCACAATCGGTTCCGACAGGAAGGACGAACTGCTTCAACGCTGCGCCCAGATGAACTACCTCACATCCAAGGCGGACATTAACGGGATCTGCGTACAGCTGTACACCACCAACCGCGATTACATGGACATGTGGGGCGATAACTTCTACCATATGTCCGACTCGGTGAGGTCGCACGCAAGACTCTACTGCCTCGATGATCCGGAGACGGACCTACATGCTGAGTACGATACGTCCACGTACACCATGTTCCTGTTCAACTTCGACTACTATGGCTGGATCAAGAGCATCGCCCTCGGCATGGCCGGAAACATCCTGGAGGACGTCCATGACATCCATTCCGTTCACGGTGCGGCCCTGGATATCGATGGGCAGGGCGTGACACTCATTGCACCCTCCAAGACGGGGAAGACCACCCAGTCCTGGGGTCTCCTCAGGATGGATAACTCCCATCTGATTTCCGACGATTGGTACTTCGTCTCCTTCGGGGCTGGAAGGCCCTCCGTGGAGGGATCCGAGAAGAACTGTTACATCGATGCCGACATCGGAGACGTATGGGAGGAGTACAAGCCCCTGGTCAAGGAGGTGAGGTTCGACAACAAGGGCCGTGGCATCGGGAACGTCAGATGGGTCGCCGGAAGGGGATCTGTTATCAGATCAACATCCATGAGATACATCTTCCTGCTGAAGCGTGACCCGGAGGATTCCCGTCTTGTGTTCCGTTTGTCGTCCGAGCAGGCCCTGGAGTATCTCTCCAAAGACGGGTTCTGCAACCCACACCAGCTGGTCTGCGATCTCAGATGGACCGCCAGAAGGATGGGGTTCTTCCGGCGCTATCTGTCTGAGTGCGAGGTCTATATGGTGAACACCATCAGCTCCGCCGAGGAGACGCAGGAGAACATACGGTCCGTTCTGAGAGGGAGGATGGGAGAATGAGGATTCCTGGAGTGACAGGTTCTGATGAGGAGGGAGAGGATCCCTCGCGGTCCCAGACGTCGGAAAGCGCCAAGGCCTCTGCCAAGAACAAGCTGGACGATGTGGTAGGTTCAATCAAGTCCGTGAAGAAACCAAAGGGGCTTGATCCCAAGTACTCAAAGATTAGGGCATCAGCGGTGGAAAGGTCTCACGACCTGTCCGTGCTCGGATGGTCAATCATCGTGGTCCTCGTCACAAGTCTTGTACTGTTGCTGGTGGTCGTCATTATCGATGATGTCTGGACACTGGGAGACTACATCAACAACATCTTCTGCAACAACATCGCCCTGATCATCGTGATTCTGTTTCTGGACACCATCGTTAACAGTAACAAGGAGAGCCGCCTGAAGAGGAATGAGGCCAGGAAAATTCTCAGGTACAACCGTCTGATACAACCGGATATAGACCTGTATCTGGTCAGGAAGAACATGGTCGTAACCCCCAACGGCAAAACCGTCCGCAAGTTCCAGGTGGACTCTAGGTTTACCATCAGTGACATGCGGGACATGTACTCTCCTTCGGAGCTGGTTGCCGATGTGGGGATCTCCAAGATCAAGCGCTTCGGCCACTTTCAGGAAAATCTCAGACATGATTTCTCAAAACTCGTCGAGAACGTGGATTTCGTATACTATCCTGAGATCGCCGAGGCTGTCATGAAATACCTCAACGCCACATCCTACGGTTCCGCCGCTCTCGAGGCTGTCATCGGATACGAGGACGCCCGTTCCGGGACCAAGTCCATGAGGGTGATGGTATCCGGCATGATCCGTGATGAACCTGACAACGGCAGCTTCATGCAGGCCAACCCCACCATGAAGAACGTTTATCTTGTCCACCAGATGATCAATGAGCAGGAGAAGGCCGTCTCCGATTACCTGAGACTGATCAAGACTCTCGAGGATGCCGATCCTGCCGAGAGGAGGAAGAGGTCCAGGACCTTAGATGATGAGGATTACGAGTGACCGTACATGTGGGGAAGCGGAGCGTCCACAGTCATGGAGTCCTCCGTCACAACACAGTCGTATACGAGGACACCGACTCCTGCCTTCTCCGCCCTCTCCATCTCCTCACCGAACTCGCGGTGTATTGCGTAGTCAGGGACGAAGACATGCATGCCCTTCATCTGGACGATGAGTGCGACATAGGCCTCGTAGCCCTCGTTCACGCATCTCTCCAGTCCCTTCAGATGTTTGAGTCCCCGTTCCGTGGGGGCGTCTGGAAACATGCAGACACCATCGAACTCGCGGGTCACGCCCTTCACTTCGACGAACATCCTCCGGTCGCCGGATTCGATGTAGAAGTCGAAGCGCGAGTCCCCGTGAGTGTGTTCCGGACGGATCAGAGGATCATCGCCGAATAGACCAGAACGGGGTATGAACTCGGCGAATGCCCTGTTTGGAGCCTGTGAGTCTATGTTGATCAGGTTGCCGTTCTTGTATGCGGCTACAAGATCGAAGCGGGTCTTTCTGTTATCATTCCCCGAATCCTCCAGTACCACCGTGGTTCCGGGAATCAGGATCTCCCTGCACCTGCCCGTGTTCTTCACGTGGACCCTCTGCACCTCGCCATCGATATCCACCTCGGCGATGAAGCGATTGGGCCTGGACAGGAATGTCCCTGTTGCTGTCTTTCCGTACCTCACGGCGTTCTGATAGCATCCTTCATATTTTGGTTGTCCGTACACCGTGGCATGCAAGGCTTCAGGACGTACGAGAGGGACCCCCAGAATCCGAAGGGATTCAGGATCGCAAGGCTCGATGAGCTGCCTCCAGACGAGATATACGTCCTGGACACGGAGACCACAGGACTCGAGGGGGCCCCCAAGGATCTGGTCGTCGATGTGGGCATCTGTCGCGTGTTCCTGCGCCACGGGACCGTGGAGGACGTGTACTCTTCCGTTCTCGGATACGATGTTGACTCGTGGGACGACTACCATCGCAACGCATGGATCTTCCAGAACACGGATATGACTCTCGAGATGGTGGCCGACGCCCCTCCAGCCATGAAGGTGATCGAGGATGTTCGCAAGATCCTCAGGAACAAGACCGTCACTGCCTACAACATCGCCTATGATATGGACAAGTTCCTGTTCAAGGAGCCATGGGATTTGAAGGGTGAGTTCACCCTCTGCAGTGACATAATGATCTCCGCCACACCGGTTT
>OJMH01002519.1_pt1 | contig 15235 bp, 13 predicted proteins | sample 1597111 | NCBI WGS metagenome assembly OJMH01 (sample SAMEA2452115, study PRJEB22498) | human gut metagenome | reverse complement strand
TGATGTCGAATACATTGTTCAAACTGTTGAGTCACCATTATGATGGTTAAGCCTTGTGTTAAAGGTCACCAAGATAACGTTTCCTTTACCGTTCTGGCTTCGATCACGGATCTTATCCTGTTGCGGGCCAGTTGCTCGGCTGCCTTGCGGAGCCGTTAAACGAATTTCAATTCCTCCAGCATGACCTTCTTGTTAATGATATCCACCTGCTTCTGGGTAATCAACAGGTCAATCTTACGTTGTCATTCCATTGGAGGGATGAGTTTCTCGCCGCTGTCCTTCAGTTCTAAAAAGAACAGAGACATCTCTGCCTCTGTTCAATTTACTGTAAATGATCAGATCCGCTTTCTGCGAATGATCATTGTTGCTGCACCTGCAGCTGCTAACAGCGCAAGCATCATGCCCGTCTGCATCGCTGCGGCGGTATTCGTCGAATCCGCAGCGCCTGTGCTGTCGTTGACCTCGACCAGCTCATCTACCGATGCCTGCAGTTCCTTGACCATGTAGTTAACTTCTTCCTGCGTCACTTCCGCATTCGCCAGCATCGCTTTGGCGCGTGCCACATTCTGGATCACTGGCTGCGCGCTTACGCTCGTGTATGCGCTCAGCTCAAGGCTGTTCACGTAAGCAACCAGCTCTTCCAGTGCGCTCACATCTGCCTTCGTGCGCGCGTTCAGACGTGCTTCTCTCAGCGCCTTCGTCGCTTCGTCGATCTCTGCCTGGCTCTCTGCGTTCTCCAGCACGTTCTGTGCATCATCCAGCTTGTCTGCCAGGCCTTCTACGCTGCTCGGCACATAGTTATCGAGGTTAGCGAGCATCTCATTCACGAGATCGATTTCGTGTTCGAGCGCGCTCTTATCCAGTCTGATGCTTTCCAGGTTGGCGATCGCGTTGCTCAGGTTCGTGATAGCTTCCGTGACTTCCGCAACCGTCGCATCATCATTGCCTGCCACTGCCTGTGCGGCGGTGATTGCTGCCTGCAGTGCTGCCAGACTTTCCGTCGTGTAGTCGCCGTCGAGATAGCCGTTTGCGGCTTCGATCAGTGTCTCCAGTTCAGCCTTCGTCACGATCTCCCACAGCTCCTGTGCTGCCTTGGTCATCGCTTTGTTCGCTGCCTTCAGCTCATCGGCTGTTGCATCCGGATCATTGACGACATCCTGTGTAGCTTTGACTGCGTCTCTCAGCGCCTGTACCTTGCCCGGACGGAGTCCTTCTACATCGTTCAAAATGTTTTCGTTGATGAAGTCGATCGTTGCCTGTACATCTTTACGCAGGGCGTCCGTGCTTTCATCGATATTCAGCGCCTGCATCGCTTCGCTCAGGTCGAGCAGTGCGGTGACGACTTCGGTCGTGGTCGGGGCTGCTTTATCGAGCACGGTCCGTGCAGCGGTAATGGCCGCGTTGAGTGCCGCATCATCAGAGCCCAGGGCAACGGCCTTGTCGACCATGTCGCGCAGTGCCTGTACGGCTGCTTCGCTGGCAGTGTCGCTCACTTCTTCCACCAGGGCATTCATCGCATTGTCGATGCGCATGACGATGTCGGTCACTTCACGGCTGCTCGTCGCCTGATCCATCTGTTCGCGGGCCTGTGCCAGCACGGTCTGCAGTGCCGCCCAGGACGCTTCGGTATAGTCACTTTCATCCAGCGCTTCTGCTTCTGCCAGCTTGTCTTTGACGCGGGTGATGTCCACCAGGGCATCTGCCGCATCCTGCAGCGCATCGCGTGCGCTGTCGATCATCGCCTGAGAGACCGGATCATGGGAAGTACTGATGGCGAGCGCATCCTCCAGCGCCTCCTGAAGGGCTGCCCAGCTCACCGCGGAGTAAGTATCGGCATCCAGCTCCTGCACGGAAGCGATCAGCTCGTTGAGGGCAGTAAGATCGCCCTGCTCGATGACGCCTTCCGCATAAGCATAGATCATCATCTCCGCCATGGAGCAGCTCTGCGTTCCGCCGTTGCCATATGCGGAATATGCCGTCATCCGCACATAACGCGCTTCTACCGGCGCGAATTCCACCTGCTGCTCGCCATCGATGTTCTGGAACGTGCCGCGCTGCACTTCGGTGTAATGCTCTCCATCGGTGCTGACGGAAATGCTGTATTCCTCGATGCGGCCATTGGCGTTGCCATAACGTCCGACATAGCCGACCTTATAGATTTCCTGTGTCTCTCCCAGATCCACGCTCACATACTGCGGCAGCTGGTAAGAAGCATCGCTCCATACGGAGTGCCAGTAAGTCCGCACGTTGCCATCGAGCACGTTCACGGCCGCACCGTCGGTATCCGGCGCCGTGCTTGCGGACTGCTGGGATGAGTAGTCATGGATGCTGAGGCCTTCCGTGATGCGGGTGAGGTCATACAGCTCCAGGTCGATCTCGTCCACGCCCTTGTTTCTGATGTTCTCCAACAGGCCTTCCTCCAGCGAGATGCCCTTGGCGCGCACGATGCCCTTGACACCTTCCGGCAATGTGCCCTTGAAGGTGATCGTCTCTGTGCCTGAACCGTCCGCATAGTCTGCTTCAAATGCTTCACTGCCCAGGGTCAGCTCGAGCTTCGGCGTGCCTACCGCCATGATGTCCTGATCGAACGTCAGCGTCACGGTGATGTCGGTGCCATCGATCTCAGCGGATGAATCAACGATCTGCGGCGCGCTCAGCTCTTCGGTGATCAGCGGCGCCTTGACGAAATTCTCATCGAATTCTGTATACTTGATGTCGAATGAACCGTCGGTATCGTCTTCATACAGCAGGCCGAATACCGGGTTTTCTCCGTCATTCTCCAATACGCTCAGGCAGGAATACTGGAATTTTCCTTCATTGAGCTGCTGGGCATATTCCCAGCTGATGGATCCGTCTTCATTGACCTTGCCCAGATGCACCCAGCCGTCATATCGTCCGGACACGTTCGGGTTGCTCAGCAGGAGATATTCCCCGTCATCCTTATTGTAGTGAATGACGGACAGCTGGCAGTAATACTCATTCAGCTCGCTGATCTGTTCGATGCTGTCCCAGGTCATGCCGCCGTCTGTGCTCGTGGCCATATAGACATGGTTGGAGATGCTGTTGCGCATGAACAGCAGCACGCGGCCGTCATTGAGCTGAACGGCCTGAGATTCTGTCAGCATGCCGCCGCCGGTCATCGTCTCGCGGTCATATCCGCGAAGGGTCTGCGGGCTGTCGCCCAGCTTCCACGTCTCGCCATGGTCCTCGCTGATGATCACCGCGGAGGACTGGCTCGCGCCTACGTTGGTGTTGGCGCTGTAGACCGGGAACACCAGGTTGCCGTCCTGCAGCTGGATGCCTGCCCCTGGTCCGGTGCCCAGGAATACCATCCAGTCTTCCTTGACCTGCGGTGTGATATCCACCGGATCAGACCAAGTCTGCCCATCGTCATCTGAATAGACGAGCCACAGATAAGTCGTGTTCAGCACGACCAGTTCGCCCTTGTCCGGTCCGTTTCTCAGCATGTAGATGTTGCCTTTATATTCGCCGTCCTTATACAGGTTGCCCTTTTCATCGGATGCGCCGCCGGTATTCACGATGACCGTGTAGCCGGTGTCGTTTCCCTCATCGTCATAGACATGGCCGATGCCGTTTTCATCCACATTGCGGATGACGCCGGCTTCTGCATGCGTGCCGTCATTATAATACAGGATCTGGCACATCTCGCCGTCCACTTCTTTGTATCCGGTGCCGGTGGTCAGCTGTGAGGTGTCCATTAGTCCGGAGCTTTCCGGGAACATATCGATGAGCATGAAGATGCGTCCGGTCTCCTGATCCTGCACCGCGGAAGCGTCGATGGTAAAGGCCGCGGATCCGCCGTTGTTCGGCAGGTCGATCAGCGTGATCGGCGCAGAGAACGTATCGCTGTCCGCGCTCTTGCGGCGCACGACGGCATCGATGTTGCCGGCATCGCCCGCACCGCTGTTCCGCTCATCGATGAAGGCCAGCTGCGTACCGGCGCTCGTCGTGAGCAGCGAAGGGATGCGGTACGCCGTCACATTCTGATATCCGGTGTAATACAGATCGATCGGATCGCTCTTGTAGGCGTTGCTCATGTCCGGGGCCTGATCCGGCTCCCACGCCGTCGTCTCATGTTCGAGCGCGATCTCGCTCTCGCTCAGCACGCTGCCATAGACATTGACATAGTCGATTGCACCGTCCAGCGCCATCTCATTGCCTGTCGCGCGGTTGACATAACCGATGCCCAGGCTGTCCGGACTGCTCACGGTGTTAAAGAAGCCTGAGGTGATGCCGTTGGTATACTGATCCAGATACTCGCCGTCCAGGTAGAAGCGGATGCCGCCATCTGCCTTGGTCACGGTCAGCGTATGCCAGGATGTATCTGCGATCGATTTGCCATAGCGGCTCAGATCGAGCGTCTTCCCGGAAAACAGCGCATTGCCCGGCGCGTCAAAGCCCAGCTGATTGCTGGTCGGATTGACATACAGGCCCAGATAGCTGCGGTCCTGGGTGCCGTCTGATACCGCCATGAGCATCATCGGGCCGTCCGCAGGATCATTGATGCGGTAACGCTGATGCTGCCCTGCGTCAGATCCTTCACCGCGCTGAGTCCCTCGGTGTCGTTCACGCTCTCGCCATAGGCGTTTTCATAAGTGTACACGGCATTGCCCAGCTCGCCGCGGTGATAGCTCAGGATATCTTCTTCGCTCAAGGCGCTGTCATACAGCTCGATATCGCCGATCGATCCGCTCAGCGGATACGGATTGCCGCCGTTGGCTCGTTTGCCATTGCCGAATCCCATGTAGTCCGCGCTGTCGAACAAGCCGGCACTGAAGTTGACGCTCACGCTACCTTCCTTGACCATTTCGCCATCCAGATAGATGCGGTAAAGATTGTCGCCGTCCATGGTAAAGGTCAGCTTATGCTGCTGGGAAAAATCCACATCATTGAGCGTTACGGTCGCTCCGCTGATCTGATGCGCGCCCGAAGCGTCGCGGGATTCCACGCCGATGGTATGTCCGTTCACATAAACGGTGATGTAGTTGTTCTGCCGGGTGCTGTCTCCCAGGAAAAACAGGGAATTGACGCTGCTGCCCGTCACGGTAAAGGTCGCGTTGAAGGTAAAGTCCTCCAGCCCGACGAAGGCGGATACATCGCTGCTGGCATCGATGGCGCCTTCTCCGCCATTCACGCTCACCATCTCGCCTTCGGCATACGTCCTGGTGGCCGATGCCCGGACGGTCTGCGCCATCACCGGCATCATCGAAGCAGGCACCACGGAACTGATGCCCAGCATGGACGCCAGCAAGATCGAATACGTCTGTGTCGTTCTCTTCTTCATCTCTCATTCTCCTTTTTTCATGCATAAAGGCCGCATAAGCAGGTGCAACCCATTACATATATTCCATTATAGCATGGATCAGTGCATTGTGAATGTATTTTTAAACAAGTTTGAAAAATGGTGAAACATCTGTGAAATACAGTAGTATTTTGCAAAACCTGCAGGTCATGGCAGAAAAAAAGTCAGGAAGCTGTTCCTGACTGATCGCTCATGATGCGTTGTTCTTCCCTGCGATGAGGTGGATGCCGAACTGTTCCGCAGGAAAGAGCTTCAGGTCGCTGCGCAGCAGTCCGCGCCGAGACAATTCTGCCTCCAGCACCCCATACGCCTGCGCCCGCGTGTTGCCCTCCTGCGAGATGTGCGCCTGCACGATCTCCCTGGTGCGCTCTCCGATCACTTCGCTGAGCACCCGGGCACTGTCCTCATTGTTGAGATGCCCGCTGTCATTGATGATGCGCTGCTTGATGTAGACCGGTCGGTTCGTCTGCATGAGCATCTCGATATCGTGATTGCTTTCAAAGATATAATAGTCCGCATTGACGATGCGTTCCTTCACATCATTGCGGATATAGCCGGTATCGGTGATGTAGACCAGCTTTTCTCCCCCGGCCTCGATCACATAGCCCACCGTATGCGCGGCGTCATGAGAAAGGGGGAGCACCGTGATCTGCATCTCGGCGATCTGAAAGGTCTCAAAGGGCTCGACGACCCGCTGATCCGCAACGCCCAGATCTGCCCAGGCATAGATTGGCAGATGCTTGAACGTGTTGAGCTGCGCCACATGATCCTTATGCGTATGCGTCACCAGCAGCGCGTCCGCGCAGGCAGGATCATACTGCAAGCGGTCAAAGCATTGGGTGAGATAGCGCTTCGTGCCGCCGCAGTCGATGATGATGCTCGTCTTGCCATGGCGGACCAGGCAGCAATTGCCTTTGGAACCGCTGGCCAGCAATGCCGCCTTCATCACGCTCTTCCTCCTGCATCCAGATGATTATAGAAGGCCGAGATCGACTTGTTGAAGACGAGCGACACATGGCCGACGCTGCCATTACGATGCTTGGCCAGGTTCAGGTCGACCACTTCGTTTTGATCGGCGTTTGCCTCCTGCTCCTTCGTCTTCTTGTAATATTCTTCGCGATACAGGAACATGACGATGTCGGCATCCTGCTCGATCGCGCCGGACTCTCGCAGATCGGACAGCCGCGGTGTCTTGTCATCGCGGCTCTCTACGCTTCGAGAAAGCTGTGACAGCGCGATGACCGGACAGTTCATCTCCTTGGCCAAGATCTTCAGGTTGCGCGAGATCTCACTGACCTCCTGCTGGCGGTTGTCCCCGCTCTTGCCGCTGCCGCTGATCAGCTGCAGATAGTCGATGACGATCAAAGAAAGCCCCTGCTCGCTCATCAGCTTGCGGCATTTGGAAAAGATCTGAGAGACCTTGATGCTCGCGGAATCGTCGATGTAGATGCGGGCCGCGCCCAGCTCGCTGCCGGCCTCATTGAGCCGGTTGAGCTCTTCATCCGTGATGTTCCCGCTGCGCAGCTTGCCGCCCTCGACCTGGCTCTTCGCGCTGAGCAGTCGCTTCATCAGCGAATCTGCCGGCATTTCCAGCGAGAAGAAGGCGACGGCGCCTGGATTGCGCAATGCGGTGTACATGCCCAGGTTCAGCGCGAGCGCTGTCTTTCCCATCGCCGGACGGGCAGCCAGGATGATGAGATCGCCGCGCTGAAAGCCGTTGGTCATGCGGTCCAGATCCTGATAGCCGGTGCGCACGCCGGTGATGTGGTTGTCGCTCTCCCGCAGCGTGACCAGCTCGCGGATGACGCGGCCCACCACTTCCTTGCTCGACTGGAACTCGCTCGCCCGGCGGCTGCGGGTCACCTCCAGGATCTGCCGCTCCGCCTGATCGAGCACATCGTCCAGCGGGCTGCCAGTATCAAAGCCCTCCTCGGCGATCTGCTGCGCCGTCTCGATCAGCCGGCGCAGGTGACAGCGTTCCTTGATGATATTGATGTAATAGATGCCGTTGGCGCTGGAGACCGCGCTGTCACTCAGCTTGATGACATAGTCCGCCCCGCCGGCCAGCGAAAGCTGTTCCGTATCATTGAGCCGGGTGATCAGCGTCGCGACATCGATGTTCTGCCCGAGCTCGCGCAGATCCATCATGCAGCCATAGATGCGGCGATGCACATCGAGGTAGAACTCATCCGCCTGCAGATCCTGATCCACCGCGATGTTCACCACGGAAGGATAGACCAGCATGGCGCCGAGAATCGCCTGTTCCGCCTCGGTGCTGTGCGGCAGCTCTCTTGCCATGTCTCATCCCTCCCGTTTATTTCGCGCTCTTTGCGCTGACATGTACGCGGATAGTGCCGATGACTTTGTTCTTGTACAGATCCACGTTCAGCTCTGTGTCGCCCAGCGTGCTGATGGACTCATGCCCGCGGATCTTGCGGCGGTCGATCTGGATGCCGTGCTCTCGCTGCAGCTTCTCCGCCACCTGCTTGGTCGACACGGTGCCGAAGGAACGGCCGTTGTTCCCGGTCTTGATCTGGAATTCGAGCACGATGCCCTTCAGGCGCTCCTTCACGGCTTCCGCTTCCTTTTCCAGCTCCAGCTCATGCAGGCGCTCTTCTTCCTTCTGCATGCCGAGCACCTTCATGCTGCCCTGTGTCTGCGGCACGGCCAGCTTGCGCTTCAGCAGGAAGTTGCGCGCATAGCCGTCCGCGACCTCTACGACCTCATCTTTCTTTCCGACGTTCTTGACGTCACTCAGCAGTATTACCTTCATTGCTCTTCTCCTCCTCTGCAGCATCCAGAACCTGTTTCAGTTCTGCTTCGATGTCCGCCACCTGCGCATGCTCGCGCTGCAAGGCCGCCGCCGTGAAATGGCCGCCGCCCTTCATCTTCTCCATGATGGTCTGGACGTTCACATTGCCGCGGCTGCGGCTGGATACCGCCACCGCGTCATTTTCTTTCGCCGTCTTCGCGATGACGAAGCTCGCCTCCACGCCGCGGATCGTCAGCAGCTGATCGGCTACCTGCGCCATCAGCGGACGGCTGGGATAGATTTCCTCTTCTACGGCCGCGATCATATATCTTCCCCGGTAAAGCCGGGCATACTTGGCGATCGCGGTCTTTTCCTCAAACTGATCGTAACGCTCGCTCAGGATGTTCTCTGCGCTCACTGGATCTGCGCCCAGCTTCTTCAGCACGGCCGCCGCCTCGAACGTGCGCGAACCGGCGCGCATCTTGAAGCGGTTGGTGTCCACGACGATGCCCAGATACATGATCGTCGCTTCCTCATCGCTGATGTCGACGCGATTAGGCTGATAAGACAGCATCTCCGTCGTCAGCTCACAGGCGCTGCTCGCCCCGCTCTCCAGGTAAGTTACCAGCGGTCCGTTGACGAACCCTGCGCTGCGGCGATGATGATCGATGACGATGATGCGCTTGGCCTGATCGATTAATCGCTGTGCGCAGCTCTGCGCCGGCGCATGATGATCCACCATGATGACCAGGTCGTTCTCCTGCAGCTGCGCCAGCGCCGCATCCTCGCTCAGGAAAGCGTGGCGCAGCGAAAGCGGATCCCGATACAGCCGCAGCGCATCCTCGAGCTGTGCATCCTTCGAGCAGCCTTCCGACACGACGAATGTCCTGCGCTCACAGCGCTGGGCGATGCGCGACATGCACAGCGCCGCGCCCATGCAGTCAAAATCCATCATCTGATGGCCGACGATGAACACCTGGCCTGAATCGATGATGGCCTCTCGGATGGTCTGCGACATGACGCGCACACGCACCTTGGAGCGGTCTGACTTCGACTCAGAGTTGCCGCCGAAATAGTGCACGCTGTGTCCATAGGCGCGCACGGCCACCTGATCGCCGCCGCGGCTCTGCGCCAGCTCGATCAGCTCGTTGATCATGCCGTCAAGCACGACATAATTGCTCGTCCCCCGGGCAAACGCCATGCTCAGCGTGATGGAGACATCCATCTCCTCCGCCGTGGCGCGCACCGTATTGAGGATCGGGAACTTCGCTTTTTCCAGCTTTTCATAAATTTCCTCATCCAGCAGGACCAGGATGCGGTCGCTGCGCAGTCTGCGCGTGAACATGCCCATCTCGCGCGCCCATTCGAACAGCGGCTGACGCAGCCTCGTGTTGATCTGCGACATGACCGTCTCATCCTCATACTGCTGATATTCGTTGTAATTATCCAGCTGCAGCAGGCCGACGACGATGCCGTTGTTGTGTTTTTCCTGCCGCAGGTTGAACAGCTCGGTGATATCGCGCACATAGAGCAGCTGTGTGTCCTCCTTGTGCGTGATCTCATAGACCCTGTCCCCGCTCTGGCCGATCACCACTTCCCGGCCGTCTGTGTTGAACAGCTCGGTGATGCCGCTGATCCAGGAAGACAGCTTCTTCCCCACCAGGTCGACGCCGCGCTCTTCCAGCAGCTCGCTCACCCAGGTTGCACAGTACTGCTCATCATAGGTGATGATGCCCACGCCGCCGAAGACCAGAGCGTCCTTGGCGTCACGGCCCAGCGCCCGGGTAATGTCCAGGTCCGTATTCTTCTTTTCCTTCTCCATCCGGTTCATGATCCAGAACTCGATCATGACATTGACGAGCACGACACCGGCCACGGTGAACGCGATCTGCTGCAGATCGAACATGAACAGCAGGACGACAGCCAGGACCTGCGCGGCGATCACGATGATCAGCTGCACCTTAAAGTTTTCCAGACGTTCCATTTCTCACACCTCGCATCATTCGCCCGCGCAGCTGAAACAGCAGGTCTGCCTCACCCAGCAGCGCGAGAAAAAGGTTGACAACGGGCACGAACAGCAGCACATACGCTGCCAGCATGCCGCGGGGATGCCCGCGGCTGATGAATGCGCACATGAGCGTCAGCGCCCCATAAACGGCCGCGCACAGGCAGGCGGTCAGCACGCCCAGCTGCAGCAGCCGCGATCCTGTATCTAATTTTATCACAATTCCCCAGGAATATAGAACCCAAATCATCAGGATCGTCACCCCGAGCCAGCGCGGTCCGCTGATCTCATGCGCAGCCTTCACCGGATGTGTCGGTATCCCGATCCGCCCAAGCAGCAGCAGTGCGCCGAAATGGATGCACAGCGTCTGCAGCAGTGAGCAGACGACGACGGTGAACACCGCCAGCACGAGCGCTGAGCGCATGACCATCGACGGATCCGCATGCAGCAGCTCGATGAGCAGCTTCGCCTCCTCTGCGGGATCATAGCCAAACAGCGAGGCGAGCACCACCATGCTCAGCAGGTTGGAAAGAAAACTGAAGAGCCCGGTGCGAAGCAGCAAGCTGCGGTTTGCGGCGCCCCTTCGCACCCCGCTGCCATAAGCCAGCAAAGCGAAGCGGAAAACACATAGAACAGCGTGGTAAAGGTGCAAAGCATCAGCGAAAGCAGCAGGATGCTCACACAGCAGATGAGCGCGGCGCGGACGCCATAGCGCGCGCAGTACACGAGCAGCGGAAAGACGAGCAGCCAGGGAAAGGCCGTCTCGATCATTCCGCCCGCCACGCGGTTGATGAGCAGCAGCGCCGTGAGCGCGCACATCATGGCGCCTTCACAGAGCATGCGTGTCCGGGAAGCCATCCACACCCCTCCTTTTACCTAAAAGAAAAGTCTCCCGGCAAGGAGACTGATGAATTATTCGGCTACGTAAGGCAGCAGAGCCATCTGACGTGCGCGCTTGATCGCAGTCGCCAGCATTCTCTGATACTTTGCGCGCGTTCCGGTCACACGTCTAGGAATGATCTTTCCATTGGCGCTGATGAAACGCTTCAGCAGTTCAACATCCTTATAGTCGATGTATTCAATTTTATTCTTCGTGAAGTAGCAGACCTTCTTGCGGCCCATGCGCTGTTTCTTGAATGCCATAATGCTCTCCTTTCTTAAAACGGTAGATCATCGCTCGCGATGTCGAGCGAGTCATTGGAATCAAAATCATTGGCGAAGGAATTCGTGTTGACATCTGCCTGATAGCCTCCGGCAGGGCTTCCGTAATTCTGCGCTCCGGAAGCATATCCCGGCGCAGACTGATAGGAAGGCTGTCCATAAGGCTGCGGATCGCGGTTCGCCGATGCGCTCTTGGGTTCCAAGAACTGCACGCTCTCCGCCACGACCTCCGTCACATAAACGCGACGCCCGTTGGCATCGTCGTAATTTCTCGTCTGGATCCGGCCTTCGACCCCCACCAGCGAGCCCTTGTGCAGATACTGCGCCATCAGATCCGCCACCTTGTTCCAGGCGACGCAGCTGATGAAATCAGCATCCGGCTGTCCCTGCGTCTTGAATCTGCGGTCGCAGGCAACCGTGAAAGAAACGACCGATGCGCCGGAATTGGTCTTGCGCAGTTCCGGATCGCGGGTCAGGCGACCCACCAGTACGACTCTGTTGATCATCGTTCCGCCTCCTTCGTTCGTTTATTCTTCACCCTGTGTCTTCACTACCATGAAACGCACGATGTTGTTGTTGATGCGCGCCAGACGCTGGAATTCCTGGATTCCCTCGTTGTTTGCAGTGACATTGATGACAACATAGTACCCTTTTTTCATGTGGTCGATCTCATACGCGAACTCTTTCACTCCCCACTCATCGATCTTGTCGATGCTGCCTTCGTGGCTGGTGATGATCCCGTGCAGTCTTTCCATGACGTTCTGACGTGCGGCATCATCCAGGGATGCGTTCACGATGTACATGATCTCGTATTTCTTCATTCTGTACACCTCCTCTTGGTCTAATGGCTTCCGAATCGCTCAGAAGCAAGGAGCAGACAGTCCTGCTCGTTTCAGAATTATACCATTTTCGGCATGAGAAGTAAAGCGAAAAATGCGGGAACGGCGCGCGAAAAAGCGCCCTTGCGGACGCTTCGTTCACGATATGCCTTTTTTGCGCAGGTAGTGCGCTGCATTCTGCGCGGCGATGGCGCCGTCGCTGCAGGCCGTGACCACCTGACGCAGATCTTTGACATTGCAGTCCCCCGCGCCGTAAATGCCGGGGATGGCGGTCTCCATGCTGGCATTGACCACGACATAGCCATGTTCCTCAAGGATGCCCAGATCCTTCAGGAAGGCCGTATGCGGATCCAGTCCGATGTATTCGAACACTCCTGCGCACGGGATGATCTGCTCCTTGCCGCTCTTCACATCCAGGCTGCGCACTCCGCTCAGCCGATCATCCCCGACGAAGCCGAGGATATCCTGATAAGTCATGATGGTGACATTGGACTTCTTCTTCAGCTGCCGGATCGCCGCTTCATCCGCGGTCAGGTCATATTTCGTCAGCATCGTCAGCGACGAAGCGATATTGGCCATGAACAGCGATTCCTTGACGCCGGAATTGCCTCCGCCGATCACGACGACATCTTTGCCCACATACTGCGCCCCATCGCAGATCACGCACCAGCTGATGCCGTTGCGGTAAAATTTCTCTTCGTTTTCCACATGCAGCACCTTGGGGGTCGTGCCGACCGCGAGGATGATGCTCCTGGTCTCGTAAGGTGCTTCCTTTCCCTTTACCCAGACGCGGTGCATCGGCTCTCCCGGTTCGATGCGGACGACCTCGCGCCGTGCAAACGGGACGTTCAGCTGCTGCGTATGCTCAAACATCCGATAACCGAGCGCAGATCCGCTCACTGCGCCGATGCCGATATAATTCTGGACCTCGTTGGTGTTGAGGATCTGTCCTCCCGGATCTTTCGCATCCAGCATCAGCGTGTCCAGCTCCGCTCTGGCCGCATAAACGGCAGCGCTCATCCCCGCCGGGCCAGCCCCGACAATGATCACATCGTATTGTTTCATCTGATTATGATACCTCCATGATGATCTCCATCTATTCTAGTCCTTATCATATCATTGACGGGCATGAACTGCAACGCATTTGTCAGCGGCGGAAACGATGTTTCCAGACCAGCTGCCAGAACAAGGCTGCCCAGATGAGCAGCACGGCCGCATAGACGAGATACGAGCGCACCGGAAGCGACCGGTCATCCTGCGCAGACTGTGTGTCCGCCATCGTCTGCAGCGGCGGCTCAGCTGCTTCCAGCTGCTGTTCATAGCGGTAATTGGGATTGCGTATGGAAAGGACGGCCTTTCCTTCCTGCAGCAGGCGCTCCTGCACCAGCTCGCCATCCGCGAACAGATAGACCGGCAGCGGCTCTTCCAGGCTGACCAGCGGATCGACCTCAAAGCTCACCTCATCCGCTTCTGCCAATATGGCGCAGGCATCCTGCCAGCCATCCTCCTCGGCATAAGTCACATTGAACAGCTCCGCGTGAAACAGCTCGCCTTCAGCGCTGAGCGTGATGCCCTGTGCATCACAGCCCTTCACTTCCGCCGGATAGCGCGTCTCATGCAAAAAAGGAAGCAGCGAAGCGGCGAGGATCATGATCAGTTTCATCTTATCACCCGTCTCTATTCTTCACTGCTTTCCATTCTTTATTCAGCGTCGCTGCGATACTGTGCGGCGATCTCGCGGATCTTGGCCAGACGATGCTTCATGCCCGACTTGGAGATATTTTCCCCGAAGCGCTCTGCGCACAGCTCGCACAGCTCGTTCATGCTCGCTTCCGGGTAAGCCCGGCGCACCTCGATGACATGCTGGAGCCGTTCGGGCAGCGTGTCCAGCGAACGATAGTTCTCGATCCAGGCGATATCCTCCAGCTGCTTCCTGGCCGCGGATATGCTCTTCATCTCATTGGCCAGCTCACAGTTGTCCAAACGCGTCAGCGAATTGTAAAAATCGCGCTGGATCCTGGTATCCTCAAATTCCAGCAATGCTTCATCTGCCTTGCACATGCGCAGGAAATCGGCGATCTTGTCGCTCGCCTTCAGATAGACGACATGCTGGGCCCGCCGCTGGATGATCTTGGCCGGCAGATAAAAGCGGTTCATGAGCCGGCAGAGGAATTCCGCCAGCTCCTGATCGCTCGTGCTGATCTCCAGATGATAATTCGAGGTGGTCGGCGCATTGACGCTCCCGCCAGCCAGAAAGGCGCCGGCGAGATATGCCTGGGCGCAGCAGTCCTTGCGCACCATCTTCGCGCTGGGGCGCGGCTGCAGCCCTTTGTCCGTGCAGATCTCCAGATCCTTCAAGATCTCCATGGCCCGCTCATGGACCCGGATCACATAGATGTTGTTCTTCTTCAGGCGCACCTTGCGCAATACCGACAGCTGCGGCTCCACCTGGTAGCGCTCCTTGAGCAGCTTCCATATGCGCTTGGCCGTATTGGCATGCTCGCACTGCACGCGCAGATGGATCCCCTGCGCGCTCAGGTTCATCGTCGAGCACATCTTCATCACGCTGGACAGCTGTGCCCGCGCACAGCATTCGCCCCATTCGGCCGCGCAGATCTGCGTCTTGACTTCCGCTGTAAATGACATGTTCCCCCACCTTACTGCATGCGCAGGATCTCTTCCACCACGGCGCGCACCTTCTGCGGGTCATGGCGGATCAGCAGGCTTCCCTCCTGCATCAGATCCCGTTCCAGCACCAGATAGCGGTGCCGTTCTTCCTTCAGCTCCACCGGCGCGCTGCCTTCCGCCCGATAGCGGTCCAGCGTCTCCGTGGAAAACGTATTGTTCTGCTTGACGACGATGTCCACCGCGTCCGCAAACGCATGGCGGCAGATGGCGTCCACATGATCCTCCACCGAATACTCGTCGGTCTCTCCCGGCTGGCTCATCGCATTGCAGAAATAGACCTTGCGGCACGGGTTGGCGATGAGCTCATTGCGGATCTCGTCGATGATGAGATTCGGCATGATGCTGGTATACAGCGAACCGATGCCATAGATGATGAGGTCCGCATCCCGTATGGCCTGCAAGGCTTCCTGCGTGGCCCGGATATGCCGCTGATAGAATACCCGGTCGATGTGGTTGCGGAACTTGGG